>CAEZYY010000042.1_pt1 | contig 21524 bp, 17 predicted proteins | sample 7265861 | NCBI WGS metagenome assembly CAEZYY01 (sample SAMEA6813946, study PRJEB35770) | freshwater metagenome | biome: Freshwater; feature: Freshwater reservoir; material: water | place: Czech Republic | collected 2016-08-15 | depth 30m m | reverse complement strand
GGCGCCACCGATCGGCCGGCACGACTCTGCTCGAGAATCCTCGGTACCTCGGTTCCGGGGTCGATCGCCGCAAGGATCGGGCGTCCGGCGGCAAGGATGGAGTAGGTCTTGCTCGGCACGCTCACCCTGCCCAGACCGGTCTTCAACGGCACGACATGGACATCGCCGGTGGCGAGCACCTCGGACAGCCGTTCGACCGGCTGATAGGCGCCGAAGCGAACGTTGGGGAGGCCCGCCGCAAGCGCCTCGAGACCCTGGCGCCCCGACCCGTCGCCGTTGATCACGAAGGTCACGTTGGGGATCTGGCGAGCCGCCTCGACCAACAGGTTCAGCGACTGGGACATGCCGACATTGCCGGCATACATCACGACTGGCTCGTCACCGATTCCCAGTTCGGATCGGTAGGCCGTCATCCGGTCGAGCGGACGGATGGCCTCGGTGTCGACGAAGTTCGGGATCATGCGAACGGCGGGCCTGTGCGACGGGCTCACCTTCTCCGCCACGTTCGCGGCAAGGTCGTCCGACAGCACCGTGATGGCGGCGGAGCGGCCGTAGGTGACCCGCTCGAGCCAGCGCGCAGCGGCAATGATCCGGGGATTGGTGATGGCGCCCGTCTCGACCGCCGCATCGGGGAACACGTCCTGCACGTTGAACACGAGCGGGGCGCGACGCAGCAGCCCAACGGCCCACCCAACCAGACCGAGCGGTAGGGGCGGCGACATGACGAGCACGATATCCACCCGGCCGCGTCCGCCTTCACGGCCCACGGTGAGGGCTCCCCATCCCGCGAGCGCACAGAACCCACCGAAGCCCAGCGCTCGACGGGCGATATTGCTGCGGTCCTTCCCCGGGAACGGGTGCACGCGGGTAACCGAGCCGAACCACGTGGACGTCCGGCGGATACGGCTGCCCTCCCAGCCCTCCTCAATGCGGTGCTTGCGGTACCAGGGCAGAGCCGTCACCACGTGGAGTTGATGCCCGCGGCGGCCGAGTTCGTGAACGAGTCGGGTCATCACCGTCCCGGTGGGCGCGGTATCGGGTTCGAAATGCGGGCAGAGAACGACGATCTTCACGACAGCGCCAACCGGTACGCGCCCAGCAGGTCCTCGGCGCTGCGGCGGGTGGAGTACTCGGCCACCCGCGCCCTGCCCGCAGCAACGAGTTCTGCTCTGCGCAGCCCGACCGTGTGCAGCGCCCCGGCCCACGCGTCGGGCTCGAGCGGCAGCACCAAACCAGCGCCGGCAACCACCTCGGGAAGGCTTCCGCGGTCGCTCGCGATCAGCGGCGTGCCGAGTGCCATCGCCTCGAGCGCGGGTGCGCCAAACCCTTCGTACTCGCTCGGGAACGCCACCGCCATGGCCATCTTGATGAGGCCATCGCGGTCGGCCGCCGGCACGCGCCCCGTGCGGATGACGCGATGCCGAACGCCTCGCGCATCGATCCGTTTGCGGAGCGCGCCCTCAGCCGAGCCCTCTCCTCCGGTGAGCACCAGTGTGATGTCTGCCCACGGGCCGGCAACGAGGTCAACGAGGAAGTCCTGCCGCTTGTGCGGATGTGTCATTGCGGGGTAGACGACGATCGGACCACTGCCGAGTCCGTATCGTGCGCGCAGTGTCCCCTCGTCGGTGGCGGCCGCGCCGAGTTCCGGCTCCATCCCGAGAAGGACAGGCACAATGCGCGCCGGATCCACGCCGTACGCATCGACCACCGTGCGCTTCACGAACTCGGTGGGTGTCACGATCACACGGGCGCGCTGGATCGAACGGGGTGTGGACCATCGCAGATACCGAAGCTTGAGCGGCGCGACGTACTGCGGATACTCGTGCCACTGGAGGTCGTGAACCGTGAGGACTGCGGGCTGTACCCCGATTGCGGGCACTGAGCCTCCGCCGTGATGCACGAGCGACATTCGCCGACGGCGCGCCTCACGCGCCAACCATGAGTGCTCCATCGCCACTCGGACGGGACGCTGCTGGCCGGACAGCGGTGCGGTGACGAACCGACACCCGGCGAGTTCGGGGTGCGCGTCCTCAAAGCCGGGCAGCACGAACGCCGTCAGGTCAAACTCGCTGGAGACCTCCCTGAGTCCGAGCAGTTGACGGACGAAGTAGTCCTCGCTGCCGCCGACCCGCCCGGGTCGCGCCCACAGCAGGTTCATGCCGACTGCGGTCACCGTGGGGCCCGACCGACGACCGCGGCCTCCCTGCCGGTGATGAGGCGCTTGATGTTCGACCAGTGACGAACGGTGCACAGCCCAAAGATGCCCGCTGCAACACCGACCTCCCAGCCCGGGCGGCCGAACGCCGCCGCGAGAAGCGGAACCGCCGCACAGGCGGCGAGCGACCCGAGCGAGCCGCGCTTGGTTACCTTGACGGTGGCAGCGAACACGCTGATGCCGATGAGCGCGACATACCAGAACATCGGGATGACTCCGCCGCCCGCGGTAGCCATTCCCTTGCCGCCCCGGAACCCACGGAACACGGGGAAGATGTGGCCCACCACTGCAGCGGCCCAGCAAGCCATTGCAAGCGGGCGTCCGTCGACCGCGAGCCCGACGATCGGGATGATGAGGCCCTTGAGCATGTCGCCCACGAGCACGATCGCCCCCGCGGACTTTCCCGCGGTTCGGTACATGTTGGTGGCCCCGGGGTTTCCGCTGCCCTCCTTGGTCGGGTCAACGCCCTTGCGTCGACCGACGACGATCGCTGTCGGGAACGTACCGAGCAGGTACGAACCGAGAATCAGGAGAACCCAGGCAACCGGCACGCCCAAACACTACGACGCACGACGGCGTCCGCCCGGGCACTGTCGGGACCGACCGGCTCACGACGACGGACGGAGGTGCACCACGTCGCCTGTGTCGATGATGACCGTCGCGCGCTCGGCATCCGAATCGCCGTCCGGTCGGACCACGAGACGACCGTCGGCGAGGACATCCACCGCAGTCCCGATGATGTCGCCAGTCATCATCTCCACCCTCACGTGTTGACCGATCGTCACGAGTCGGCGCCGGTACTCGTCGTCGTGGTCGTCGCCCAGTTCCGCGAGCGCAGCAAGGAGGGCATCGAGCACGTCCGCAGGGTCCACATCCGGCCCGAGGCAGGCGGCTCCGGGAGGGGCCCACCGGACGTTCAGCCCGAGTCCGGGTACGACGTAGTCCACTCCACCGGCGTGGCCGCCTACCTGGGTGAGGATCCCGCCGAGCTTTTTTCCGTCCACCAGGAGGTCATTCGGCCACTTCAGGTCAACCCGGAGGCCGGTCAGCCGCTCAGCGGCAACCGCGGCAGCAACCGCAACCCGGTGGGTGAGACGATGGGGTTGGTCCAGACCACGGCGAAAAAGGAACGAGACCAGCAGGTTCGCGCCCGGAGGCGCCTCCCAGACCCGGTCTAGACGACCCCGGCCGGCGGTCTGGTGAACGGCCCGAAGCACCGTTCCGTCGGGCGCACCGCCGGCGGCAGCAGCCAGGAGATCGGCGTTCGTCGAGCCGGTTTCTTCGACAACTTCGACAATGAATCTTGGCTGATCGGTACTCATCGGCCAACATTGACACTTGTGCTCCAAAAGATCCTGATTGCCAACCGCGGCGAGATCGCCGTCCGAGTCATCCGCGCCGCCCGTGAACTCGGGATCAAGACCGTCGCGGTCTACTCCGAACTCGACCGCAATGCGCTCCACGTCCGGCTTGCCGACGAGGCCTACGCGCTCGGCGGACAAACCGCGGCGGAGAGCTACCTGAACACCGAGGCGATCCTCGACGCCATCCGGCGCTCGGGCGCCGATGGCGTTCACCCCGGATACGGCTTCTTTTCCGAGAACGCCGATTTCTGCCGTGCCATCGAGGCAGAGGGTGTGGCATTCATCGGGCCGCCGCCCGAGGCAATCGAGGAGATGGGCGACAAGGTGTCGAGCCGCAGGGCCGCACTGCGTGGCGGCGCTCCGATTGTCCCGGGCACCACCGACTTCGTGACGACTGCCGAGGAGATCACCGCGTTCGGCAACGACTTCGGGTTCCCGATCGCGATCAAGGCAGCCTTCGGTGGCGGCGGGCGCGGCATGAAAGTGGTCCGTAGTGCCGACGAGGTGCAGTCCGCCATGGAGTCCGCACAGCGAGAGGCTCGCAACTTCTTTGGCCGCGACGAGATCTATGTGGAGAAGTACCTCACGTGGCCCCGCCACGTCGAGGTGCAGTTGGTCGGCGATAAACACGGCAACTGCGTGTGGGTGTCCACGCGTGACTGTTCGGCGCAGCGCCGTCACCAGAAGCTCATCGAAGAGGCGCCGGCGCCGGGTCTCCCCGACGGCATGGAAGAGGCGATGGGGCAGGCGGCGATCAAGGCGGCTAAGGCAGTCGGCTACTTCAACGCCGGCACGGTGGAATTCATCTACCAGGACGGCGAGTTCTTTTTCCTCGAGATGAACACCCGCCTCCAGGTGGAGCACCCCGTCACCGAGGTGATCACCGGCATCGATCTCGTCGAGTGGCAGATCCGTGTGGCCTCCGGCGAAAAACTTCCGATGACGCAAGAGGAAGTCGCCGCACAGCGGCGTGGTGCGGGCATCGAGGTGCGAATCAACGCCGAGAACCCCGCCGGCGGCAAGTTCCTCCCCTCCCCCGGCACGATTTCGGCGCTGCGTGCGCCCGACGGCTTCGGCGTTCGTTTCGACGCCGGCTACGAGGCCGGGGACGAGGTCAGCCAGTACTACGACAACCTCATCGGCAAGTTGATCGTGTGGGGCAAGGACCGCCCGACCGCCATAGCCCGCGCCGTGCGCGCGCTCAAGGAACTCGTGGTCGAGGGCGTTGCAACGACGATCCCCGCCGACATCGCCATCCTCGAGCACCCGGACTTCGCCGCCGTTACACACTCCACCAAGTGGGTCGAGGAGCGCCTCGACCTTTCCGGCATCGGTGCACCGGTCAAGCATGCAGCCGCGTCCGATGATGCTGTTGCACTCGTAGAGCGCCGCACCACCGTCGAGGTGAACGGCAAGCGCTTCGACGTGAAGATGTGGGTTCCCGACACGCCGACGATCGCCGTCGCTGGTGGTGCCGGTGGCGGGGCAAAGAAGCCCGCCCGCGCAGCAGGCAGCGGTGCCGTCGGCGGCGGAACGGGCGCTGGTGACGTGGCCGTGCCCATGCAGGGAACGATCGTCAAGATCCTCGTCGAGGTCGGCCAGGCCATCGAGGCGGGTCAGGCCGTCGTGGTGCTCGAAGCCATGAAGATGGAGAACCAGATCAATGCCGAAAAGACCGGCACGGTGAAAGAGATCAAGGTCGCGGTGGGTGCCAAGGTCGGCGCCGGCGACATCGTCGTCATCATCGCCTAACGGTTCCAGCGTCCCGGTCCGTCAACCGCCGTAGGCAGCGGGGGCAGGCCGGGGTCGTGCCGGGTGCAGCGCTATTCGGCTGCCTCGGCAAGGGCCTCGCTGAGTGCAGGGTGCACGAGCAGGCTCTCAACGATATCGGACACCTTCAGGTTGGCCGTAACCGCCAGCGCGATGACGCTGATGAGTTCTGCAGCGTTACCGCCGACGATCGACCCGCCCAGCACAACGCCGGTGGCAGGGTCGGAGATGATCTTCACGAAGCCACGCGAATCGTTGTTGATGAGCGCCTTTGCGGAGGCCGAGAACGGCACCTTGGTAACCCGGATCTTGCGTCCGGCGGCGAACGCCTCGGCCTCAGCCAGACCCACATCGGCAATCTCGGGTTCGGTGAAGATCGCAGACGCTGCCTTGTCGTAGTCGAGGTGACGGTGCTCCCTCGTGTGCAGACCCATCACGTGCTCGGCAACCTTGCGACCCTGCATCGCGGCCACGGACGACAGCGGCAGTTTTCCACTCACGTCGCCTGCCGAATAGATGTGCGGCTGATTGCTCTGGCAGTGCTGGTTGATCTCCACGTAGCCGTTGCGATCCATCTCCACCCCGGCTGCGTCGAGGCCGAGACCGTCGGTATTCGGCACGGACCCGATCGCGAGCACGGCGTGGCTGGCCCGAACCATGCGGCCGTCGTCGCAGCGCACAACCACCCCTGTCCCGTTCTCGTCGTCGACGAGGTCGATGCCCACAGCCCGCGCGCCCTTGAGCAGTGAGACCCCGCGCTTGAGGAAGTCGACCTCAAGCACCGCGGCCACCTCAGGATCTTTGCTGGGCAGGACCTGCTGGCGGCTGACGACCAAGGTGACCTTGCAACCCAGTGATGCGAACATGTGGACGAACTCCACGCCCGTGACGCCGGACCCGATGACGGCGATATGTACCGGCATCACCTTGGGCGGGTAGCAGTCGCGCGTGGTGAGGATTCGATCACCATCGGGTTGACACCAGTTCGGGATCCGTGGACGCGAGCCGGTAGCAACCAGCACGGCGTCAGCGTGGAGCGTCTCGGTAACACCGTTGGACTCCACGAGGATCTCGTTCGCGTTCTTGAACGAGGCCGATCCCGCGATCATCCGGACCCTTTGGCTCGACAGGAGGCGCTCCACGGAGGTCTGGATCCGCGTCTTGATGCTCTCGATGCGTTCTTCGAGCGCGGGGGTGTCGATCTCGGCTTCGTGCTGCTCGAGCCCCATGCCGCGCATGCGCCGACTCGCCGCCATCGCGCCACCGGTGGCGATCATCGTCTTGGACGGGATGCAGTCCCAGAGGTGCGCGGCACCGCCGATGACCTCGCGCTCGACCACGGTGACCTCTGCCCCGAGCCGAGCGGCATAGGTGGCGGCGGTGTTGCCGGCGGGGCCCCCACCAATGATGACAAAGCGCACGGCCACGGCGAAAAGGCTAGCGTTTGCGCAATCGATCAGAGAGGTGGCCCGATGAAGACCATGTTTAGCTCACTCCGAAACCCCCGTGGATTGGCGGGTTTTCTCGCAATGACACTCGGGCTCGGCATCGTTCTCCAAGTTTCCGCCCCACCGTCGGGTGCCGGCTTCCTCGGACCCAGCACCGGAGCCTTCGCAGTTACCTACGGCAGGACTGCGCCGACCGACGTGGAAGCTTCGTGGGCGAGCCGAGGCTCCATCACCATCACGCGCACGTCACGCGGGAACTACACGATCGTCGCGCCCGAAGTTACCGGACAGGGAAACCCGCAGTTGACTGTCCTCGGACCAGGTGCTCCCCTGCCGCTCTGTTCGGTTATCGGCACCTCCAACGCCAATCCTGGGACGAAACTCAAGGTTCGCTGCTGGAGCGCCACTACGGGAAAGACCAGCGATGCCGGGTTCACGTTGCTCTACACCTCGATACGGAACCCGCTGGCGGAAACTCATTACTCGGTGTTGACCACCAACAAGTCGAACCGCTCGCACACGCCCACCAACCAGTTCCGGGCCGAGCCGGGGGCTGCCCCGCTCCGGGTGACGAGGCTGGCCCGCGGGGCATACACCGTGATATTCCCGAACGAGAGCTTCCCCAACAACAAGGGAATCCTGTTCGTGTCCGCAACAAGGTCAAGCCAGCGCTATTGCAACCTTGCCGGGTGGTTCCCCTCTGGCTCAGACGTCAACGCACGGGTTGACTGCTACTCGCGAACCGGAGCTCGGGCAGATTCACTGTTCACCCTCACCGCCACGGAGACCGACATCTTCGGGGAAGCCAGCCCGAACGCCCTGTCGCTCTTGCGGAACGCCGGAACGTACGACACGCTGACCGACATCAGCGGGAACTACCACTGGAGCGGGGCCTCGGGCACCGACGTCACTCGTGACGAGTTTCAACCCGGAAGATCCACCATCGTCGGCGACAATCTTCTGTCCGGTTCCGGTGCTGCTGTGTTCACGATGGTGTCGGGCTTCGGCTTTAACGACAGCTGGCCCGAGCCCCCAGGCCACGACGCCACGAACCTCCGCTGCTCCCCTGGCCGTACCCAGACCGACTTGGTCAGTGGTGACGCAACATTTGAGGTTCAGTGCTTCACCCCTGCGGGTTATCCGGTGAACGCCTCCTACACCCTTGGTGCGGTGCTCATTTCGCTCGTGATCTAGGCCAACCGGCGCCGAACCACCGCAAAGTCCCCTGCCGAGGTCGCCTCGGCAACTAGCCTCACCTGTTTGTGAGCGAGCACCTCGACAACGACGACAGCGAAGTCACCGACGGCGGCCATTCCGTGTTCGAGGCGGAGCGTTCCAAGCGCTACGGCAAGGTCGATGAGATGCGGTCGGGGGGACTCGAGCCGTACCCGTATCGCTATGACCGGACACACACGCTCTCGGACCTTCGCACAGCGTTCGGTGACCTTGAGGCAGGCACGGAGACCGAGCATCGTGTCTCGGTCGCCGGCCGAGCGATGCTCATCCGTGAGCAGGGCAAGCTGATCTTCGCGACCCTCAAGGACCGAGACGACGAGGTGCAGCTTTTCGTCTCCAAGGCAGTGATCGGCGACGACTCATTCGCCGCATTCGGGGACCTAGACCTCGGCGACTGGGTTGGCGCCGAGGGCACGGTGATGACCACCCGAAAGGGCGAACTCTCCGTCAAGATCGACCACTTCGAACTCCTGTCGAAAGCCGTACGGCCCATGCCCGACAAATGGAAGGGCCTCACCGACGTCGACACGCGGTTCCGGCAGCGATATGCGGATCTCATCGTCAACGACGAGGCACGCCGCACCTTCCGCATCCGCCACGAGATGATCTCCAGCTTCCGGCGGACGCTCTCTGAGATGTCGTTCATCGAGGTGGAGACCCCCGTGCTGCACGTCGAGGCCGGCGGGGCACACGCCCGCCCCTTCGTCACCCACCACAACGCGCTCGACATGCAGATGTACCTGCGCATCGCCCTCGAGCTGCACCTCAAGCGACTCATCGTGGGCGGCATGGAGCGGGTGTACGAGATCGGCCGGGTGTTCCGCAACGAGGGACTGTCACCCCGTCACAACCCCGAGTTCTCGATGATGGAGCTGTATCAGGCGTACGGCGACTATTCCGAGGTGATGAACATCACCGAGGAACTGATCCGCAGGGCCGCCATGGACTGCCTCGGCGGGACGATTGTCGACATCAACGGCACCGAATGCGATCTCGCCGACCCATGGCCCCGCCACCGGATGATTGACCTCGTTGCCACGGCGACCGGCGTCGACATCCACCCGTCCATGCCCCTCGCGAAGCTCGTTGCGCTGGCGGAGCAGTACGGCAGCAAGCCCGAACCGCACTGGACCGCCGGCAAGCTCATCGACGAGTTGTTCGAGGCGACGGTGGAGCAGTCGCTCGTGCGGCCGACGTTCGTGACCGGTCACCCTGTCGATATCTCGCCACTTGCGCGGCGGGACCGCAACGATCCGTACCTCACCGAGCGCTTCGAACTGTTCGTGGGCGGCAGGGAACTGGCGAACGGTTACAGCGAGCTGAACGATCCGCGCGAACAGCGAATGCGCTTCGAGGAGGAGCAGCTCGCAAAGGAGAGCGGCAACCTCGAGGCCGGCACCGTCGACGAGGACTACCTGCGCGCGCTCGAGTACGGCATGCCCCCCACCGGCGGGCTCGGAATCGGCATGGACCGTCTCGCCATGCTGCTGAGCGGCGTGCACTCGATCCGGGAGGTCATCCTCTTCCCAACGCTGCGACTCGAGCAGTTCTAGTGCTCGAGGATCTGACCTCGCGCCGGACACTGCTCATTGGGGCCCTCTCTCTCGCAGGAGGTGCGGTCTCGGCCTGTTCGCCCGGGCGCAGCACTGCTCGCCCCGCCCCAACGTCGACCACGTCACCGGTCACGACCGCGGTTGTCACGCCCCCCACAACGCTGCCGATCGCGCCGCCTACCACCATTGCCCCCTTCAACCCGGCAACGCCGTACATCACGCCGAACGATCGCTTCTACCGCATCGACACCACGCTCGAATTCCCGAAGGTCGATGCGGCGACGTGGTCGATGACCGTCGAGGGTCTCGTGGACCGGCCGCTCACGCTGTCCTACGCAGACCTGTTGGCCAGACCACAGGTCAAGCGGACCATCACCCTTGCCTGCGTCTCGAACTACGTCGGTGGATTGCTGGTCGGCAACGCCGAGTGGGAGGGGGTGCTGCTCGCGGACGTGCTCCGGGAGGCCGGGGTGCAGGACTCCGCCGAACAGGTCTTCAGCACGAGCGTCGACGGGTGGACCTGCGGATTCCCTGTCGCTGCAGCGCTCGACGGCCGCGACGCCCTCATCGCACTGCGCATGAACGGCGAGCCGCTCCCGGCCGAGCACGGCTACCCCGTTCGCCTCGTCGTGCCCGGGCTGTACGGCTACGTGTCGGCCACGAAATGGCTGTCGTCGATCCGCCTCACCACCTGGGAGGAGGAGTCGTTCTGGATTCGCGTGGGATGGAGCCGGGAGGGACCGATCAAGACACAGTGCCGGATCGACCTGCCTCGCGCCGGGACGGAGATCGACGCCGGTCCCACGATGATTGCCGGGGTTGCGTGGGCCCCGCACACCGGGGTGGCAAAGGTCGAGGTACAGGTGGACGACGGGGAGTGGATCGAGGCAGAACTCGGCGACGAGGACCTCGACGACGCGTGGCGCCTCTGGCGATTCCCGTGGACCGCAACACCCGGATCCCACCTGCTACGTGCCCGGACCACCGACAAGACCGGCGTGACCCAGACCGAATTCCCCACAACGCCCGAGCCCAGCGGCGCAACGGGGTATCCAACCCGAGGCTTCAGGGTCGTCGACCGAACCGCCTGATGAGGCTCAGCGTCGCTTGAGACGCAGCCCGCTCGCCCAGAGCGCGAGCGCCCCCACGAACGCCACGAGCGACACCACACCGAGCACTGCCCCTGCGCCCGTCACGGCCAGTGCAAGGAGCACGCCGACTGCGCCGGCCCAGCAGGCCCATCCCGCCCTGCGGAGCATCCGATCGCCACGAAGGACCCGGGGGTTGGTGGACGCCGTGAAGTTGATCCCGGAGCGCTCCAGCCGCGCCCTGCGCAGACAGCGACGCGTGACCAGCGACGCAGCGAACAGGATGATCGCCAGCACCGACCAGGCGAGCAGCGTGCGGGCGGCCGGGCCGTTGTTGTTGCAGTCCGGGTTGTTGGCGATGTTCTGCCGGCACGAACTGTGGTTCATGCCCGACGTGAGCGACCAGAACAGCAGGACCACCGCGCCGGCCACGCCCACAAAGGCTCCGGCCGACGTGGCACGCTCGGCGGCGGACTGGCGGTTCGCCCCCGGACGGACCATCTACTGACCGGGGCGATACACGCCGAAGACCTCACGCAATGCGTCGCTGACCTCGCCGAGGGTTGCCCCCACGCGCAGGGCTTCCTTCATCGGGTACATCACATTCTCGGTGCCCCGTGCAGCGGTCTTGAGGTCCTCGAGCCGCGCCGCGAGCGCTGCGTGATCCCGGTCCGCCTTGTACGCAGTGAGGCGCGCAACCTGGCCCTTTTCGAGCTGCGGGTCGATTGCCTGCAGGTCCGGCTCGGAGTCCCCGGACGCAGTGAACTTGTTGACACCGACGATGACCCGCTCGTCATTGTCGATCGACTTGGCGTACTCGTAGGCCGCCGTCTCGATCTCATCCTGCTGGTAGCCGGCCTCGATGGCAGCAACTGCGCCGCCCATCTCGTCGATCTTGTGGATGTACTCCCACGCGAGCCGCTCGATCTCGTCGGTGAGCGACTCCACGAGGTACGAGCCGGCGAGCGGGTCAGGCGTGTCGGCGATGCCGCTCTCGTAGCCGATGATCTGCTGGGTGCGCAGGGCGATCTGTGCCGAGCGCTGCGTGGGCAGCGCCAGCGCCTCGTCGAAGCCGTTCGTGTGCAACGACTGGGTGCCACCCATCACGGCGGCCATCGACTGCACCGCAACACGAACGATGTTGTTCTCGGGCTGCTGGGCCGTCAGCGTGGAGCCACCCGTCTGGGTGTGGAACCGGAGCAGCTTCGATGACTCCTTCTTCGCACCGAAACGCTCGGTCATGAGGCGGTACCAGATGCGACGGGACGCGCGGAACTTCGCGATCTCCTCGAAGAAGTGATTGTGCGCGTTCCAGAAGAACGACAGGCGGGGGGCGAAATCGTCCACACCGAGTCCCGCCGCTATGGCTGCCTCGACGTAGGCAATGCCGTTCGCGATCGTGAACGCAATCTCCTGCGCAGCGGTGGAGCCGGCCTCACGGATGTGGTACCCGGAGATCGAGATCGTGTTCCACTTCGGGACATGCTTCGAGCAGTACTCGAATATGTCGGTGATGACACGCATGCTCGGCCGGGGCGGGTACACGTACGTACCGCGGGCGATGTATTCCTTGAGTAGATCGTTCTGGATCGTTCCGGTGATCGCCGAGGCGGGAACCCCCTGCTCCTCCGCAACCAGTTCGTACATGAGCAGGAGCACTGCCGCCGTCGAGTTGATGGTCATCGACGTCGTGACCTTGTCGAGCGGCAGGTCCTTGAGCAACAGGCGCATGTCGGCGAGCGAGTCGATCGCCACGCCTACCTTGCCGACCTCGCCCTCCGAGCGCGGGTGGTCCGAGTCGTACCCCATCTGTGTGGGCAGGTCGAACGCGCAGGAAAGGCCCGTCTGGCCGGCGTTGAGGAGGAACTTGAAGCGCTCGTTGGTCGCCTCGGCCGTACCGAAGCCCGCGTACTGGCGCATCGTCCAGAGCTTCCCGCGGTACATCGTGGGGTAGACACCGCGGGTGTACGGCGGCTGCCCCGGAAGGCCCAGTTGTGTTGCCGGGTCCCAACCGGCCAGGTCCTCGGCCGTGTACACGGCCTTGATCTCGATACCGGAATCAGTTCGCTTCACGTCGTCTACCACCCGAACAGCGTACTCAGGGGCCCGAAGGTCCCGACCAGCCAAACCCTGAGGGATGAACGACATCCACGCCCCCGCAGTCACAATGGGGGCGTGGATCTCGTTCGCCTGCTCGACCTCGCCCCCCACGGTGCGGACACCTTCATCGGAACCGGGCCGCACTACAACTGGGGTGGCCTGTATGGCGGCCAGATCGTCGCCCAGGCGGCACGTGCGGCGGCCAACACCATCGACGGACTCGGCGGCCCCGACGGCTTCGCGATCAACTCGCTGCGCGCGTACTTCATCCGGCCCGGTGATGCCTCACAGCCGATTCAGTTCGATGTGGAGCGCCTGCGGACGGGTCGGGGCTTCGCCACCCGCAGGGTGCTCGCCCGCCAGGCCGACGGTGCGATCCTCAACCTCGAGGCATCGTTCCAGCGGCCCCAGGACGGCCCCGACATCGACAGTTCGCCGATGCCCGTCGTTCCGGGGCCCGACGATGTGGCCACGAGCAACTGGACACCGCTGTTCGAGCGCAAGCCGCTGATGCAGGCACAGATGCCCGATGACGGTCGCCGCGGCGCCCACCGCGAGATGTACTGGATGCGGTCCGCAATACCGCTCGGCGACGACCAGGTGAACCACTGCTGCGCCGCGGCCTACCTGAGCGACGACCTCCCGTGCGACGCCGTAGCGCGCGCCCATCCGGGGGGCGGCGGGGACCTGCCCACCGACCACCCGCAGTGGTTCGAGGCGTTCAAAAAGGGCTGGTTCTCCGCGAGCCTCGACCACGCCATGTGGTTCCACCGGCCGATGCGGGCCGACACGTGGCAACTGTTCGACTGCAGCTGTGTCACCTACACCGGGGGCAGGGGCCTCACCGTGGGCAATGTGTACGCGCTCGACGGCACACACGTGTGCACGTTCACCCAGGAGGCCGTTGTCCGACCCGTGAGGGCCTGACGAGCGTTTAGTCTCGGGGCATGACCGCCACCGAGCACTCCAACGGATTCGCCAACGCCGCCATGGGCAAAGCAGCGCTGAACATCGGCCCGCCCACGTTCGACAACGTCGTCGACGAGCGGAACTACCGCAAGGCCAAGCTTGCCGGTGCGCTGCGGATCTTCGGCCGCCTCGGCTTCGGCGAGGGGGTTGCCGGGCACATCACCGTGCGCGACCCGGAGTTCCCCGACCAGTTCTGGGTGAACCCGTTCGGCGTCAGTTTCCGGTACATGCGCGTGAGCGACCTGCTCCTCGTGAACCACGAGGGCGAGATCCTGCACGGCGACGCCCCGCTCAACCGGGCGGCGTTCAACATTCACTCGGCGATCCATCAAGCACGCCCCGACGTCGTCGCCGCAGCACACGCGCACTCGGTGTACGGCAAAGCGTGGTCCTCGCTCGGCCGGAGGCTCGACCCGATCACCCAGGATGCCTGCGTGTTCTACGAGGATCACGACGTGATTGGTGTGCAGGGCGGCGCCGTGGTGTTCAGTGCCGACGCCGGCAAGGAACTCGCCGCAAACTTCCCGGTCGGCAAGGCGGCGATCCACCAGAACCACGGCCTGTTCACTGTTGGCGACACCGTCGATGCCGCCGCGTTCTGGTTCATCACGATGGAACGCTCGTGCCAGGCGCAGTTGCTCGCCGAGGCTGCCGGCACACCGCACCTCATCTCCCACGAGAACGCGGTGTACACGCGGGAACAGACTGCGTTCCCGCTCGCCGGATGGTTCAGTTTCCAGCCGCTCTGGCAGGAGATCTGCAGGACCGACCCCGACCTGTTCGACTGAGCCCCGGCTCAGTAGCCGATGTTCACACAGGTGTTGTTGGTGCTGTTGCTGTTGGACCCATTGACACAGGTGGTGTTGTTCCAGATCACCGCGAAGAACGTGGTCGGCTGGAACGAACCCGAGTTCGTTTCGGAATTTCGGGCGAGTGCACCGGTTAGGTCAGCGTTGGTCAGGATCGCGTTGGCCAACGCAGCACCCTTGAGGTTCGTGCCCCGGAGGTTCGCACCGGTGAGGTCGATTCCGGGGGCAGTGCTGCTAGCCAGAATGGTGGAATCCTGAAACGACAGCCCCGACAGATTGACCGTGGGCCCGAGCAGGAAACCAGACTTCAGCACCCACTTGGCCGGCAGTGGCGCCGGTGTACCGATGATTCCGGACGCTTTCAGATTGGTGAAGTTCGCGCACTTCTGAGCATTGTTCACCGGGATGCACCCGAACTTCGCGCCCGTCAGGGTGGCGTTGTTCAGATTTGCCCCGGTCAGGTTGGCACCGCTCAGATCGACATTGGTGAAGTTCGCGCCACTCAGGTCCGCGCCCGCAAGGTTCGCTCCGGTTGCAATGTCGTACTGCACACCGTTGATCGTCATCAGGGTGCCCGAACGTGAACCGGAGCCACCGGCCACCGAAACGATGGTGACCACCACAGCCGCAAGCACCACAGCGGCACCCAGACCGCCGATCAACTTCTTTCGCCGGGTCGCCGCGCGCGACGTTGTCTTCGTCTTTTCCTCGGTGCTCATGGCCCCTCCAATACTCGTTCTATTCTGACAGACGCCGGCGGGCTGCAGTGCTCTCCCGAACTCCGCCGAGGCGAAGCACGAACTCTGGGCGACCATCGAGACGTGAGCGTCGCTGCGCCAGCAGCAGCGAACAGGAGCCCTATGCCGAAGCGAAGCGGCGGCTATGGGCGACCATCGAGAGGTGAGCGTCGCTGCGCCAGCAGCAGCGAACAGGAGCCCTATGCCGAAGCGAAGCGGCGGCTATGGGCGACCATCGGCTAGTGACCCATCCAGGGGGCACACAGCCCGTCGAGGTCACGCACCTCGATCTTGTCCCGATTCGCCCAGGTGACCACGTTGCTCGGGTCCGGGCGCAGTTTGAACGTACGGAACGACATTTCGAGCGTGTCGATCGCGAGGATCCGGCCGCTCAACGAGTCGCCGAGGCCGAGGAGCAACTTGATCGTCTCGAGCGCCTGGATGGAACCGATGATGCCGGGCAGCACACCGAGCACACCAGCCTCGGCACACGACGGGGCAAGGTCGGCCGGGGGAGGCTCGGGAACCATGTCGCGGTACGTTGGCCCGCTCTTCGGGTCGAACACGCTCACCATGCCCTCGAAGCGGAAGATCGATCCGTGCACCACGGGGATCCCGAGCTTCACGCTCGCGTCGTTGAGCAGGTATCGGCTCGGGAAGTTGTCCGCACCGTCAACGACGACGTCGTAGCCGGGGAGGATGTCCATGATGTTGTCGGCCGACAGGCGCGTGTCGTAGGTAACCACGTTGACATCGGGGTTGAGCATCGTGAGTGTCTTCTTGGCGGAGTCCACCTTGCGATCGCCGACGCGGTCGATGTTGTGCAGGATCTGGCGCTGCAGGTTCGAGGCATCCACCTCGTCCATGTCGACGATGCCGATGGTGCCCACACCTGCCGCGGCGAGGTACAGCGCGGCAGGCGAGCCGAGACCGCCCGCACCGAGCATAAGCACCTTGGAGCCGAGCAGTTTTGTCTGACCCTCCACACCCACCTCGGGCAGGAGCAGGTGACGCATGTAGCGGTGCTTCTGCTCGGCGCTCAGCGCAACCGGTGTGCGCCAGGCTCGGCCCTCGTCCTTCCAGCGCCCGAAGCCACCGGCCATCGACACCACGTTGGAGTAGCCGAGTTCCTGGAGCGTCTTGGCGGCGAAGGCTGAGCGAACGCCGCCTGCGCAGTACACGACCACGGGAGCGGTCTTGTCGAGCAGTTTGCCCTCCACCTGACCCTCGAGATGGCCACGCGGAATGTGCACCACGCCGAGCAGTGCACCCTGTTCGTATTCATCAGGCTCACGTACGTCGAGCACCACGGTGCCGCCGGCAGTGATCTGAGTCTCGGCCTCGGCCGGTGTTACCTCGGTGATCTCCGCCTTGGCGGCAGAGAGCAGGTCTCGGAAGGTTGCCATAGTGAAAGCCTACTGGCTGGGTCGGGATTCCGCAGGTGGGCCCCAGCGCCGCTACCGGTCACCCACCGGGCGTGAGCAGCAGTGGGAGCACCTCGCTGATCCCCGAGCGGATGATCTCGGTGGCGAGATGGTCCATCTCGGTTGGCTCACCGTTCACGATCACCACCTGAGCACCGTGACGCTTCGCCTCGGGCACCACCCGGTTCACCGGGCCGACGGCGAGTGTGGACCCAACCGCAATGAGCAGATCGCACTCCGTGGCCACCCGAAACGCGCGGTCGATCACCTCCGGCACGAGGCTCTGGCCAAACGAGATCGTGTCGCTCTTCAGGATTCCGTGCTCACCACGGGCGCGACAGCGCAGGCAGTCCGGGTCGTTTTCGCCCGCGGCGACGCGCCGCAGTGTCTCCGCCATCGGGAGGCGGTCCTGACAGTTCCAGCAACGGGAGTGATGCATCGTGCCGTGTACCTCGATCACGAGGTCCTCGCTCACACCCGCGAGCTGGTGGAGCCCATCGACGTTCTGGGTGATGAGGGCATGCAGTTGTGCGCGATCCTGCAGCGACACGATCGCCCGATGCCCTGCGTTCGGGCGGGCCTCCCAGGCAGAGGAGTGCAGCCGCGTCTGCCACGCAATCTCCCGCACCTCGGGATCGGCGAGGTAGTGGGTGATCGTTGCCATCTTTTCGGCCTTCGGGTTGAGGGTCCACAACCCCTTCGGGCCGCGGAAGTCGGGAATACCGGAATCGGTTGAGATGCCGGCCCCGGTAAGCACCACGATCCGGTCGGCTGCGGCCACGAGGTCCTGCACTCGACCGAGAGTGTCTCGCTCGATGTTCACACCGACCCCTTCCGCTTCCCTGTTCCGCCGCACATCAGTAGAGCACGGCGACGCAGCACGCGTCGTCCCGATCGTGAGGAGACCCCATGCCCGCATCCACCCTCCTGTGCAGCGACAGCACGCTCATCGTCCTTCCCTGGCCAGACCGCGAAGCCGACAGCCGTGGACACGAGGCACGCGGCCGCTACACCGAACTGTTCGTCCTGCCGATCCTCGGCCCCACGGCCACGTGGCTCCTGCGCCGGCTGGTCGACGGGCTCGAGGCCTTCCCGGACGGGTACGAACTCGACCTCGCCGAGACTGCAGGCGCGCTCGGTCTCGTGCACCAGCCGGCTCGGCCCGGCCCCTTCGCGAAGGCCCTCGATCGCGTGGTGATGTTCGGCTACGCCCAGCCTGCGCCCTACGGCCTCGCCGTCCGTTCGCACCTGCAGACGCTCACCGCTAAACAGCTTGGCCGTCTCCCCCACCACCTTCAGTCGCTGCACGGGCAGTGGATACCGACCCGCTCAGTCACGAACGGGTGAAGGAGGTGACCAGTTCGATGAGCGAGCGGGTGCCGAAGGCGGTTGCCCCGCGTGACAGCCAGCCATCCTCGCTGTCGGAGTTCATCGTGCCGGCGATGTCCAGGTGGGCCCACGGCACGTCCGCGACGAACTCGTTGAGGAACAGCGCTGCGGTGATGGCACCGCCGTACGGGCCGCCCACGTTCTTCATGTCCGCCACATTGGAGTCGAGCAGCTTGCGGTACTCGCGGTGAAGCGGCAGCTGCCACATCAACTCGTCCACACGTTCACCGGCAGCACGCACGCGCTCCACCCACTTCTGGTCGTTCCCCAGCACGCCGGCGATTCGCGTGCCCAGCGCGGACAGCACGGCACCGGTGAGCGTTGCGATGTCCACAATCGCGTCCGGCTTGTCCTCCACGGCGAGGCTCAGCCCGTCGGCGAGCACGAGGCGCCCCTCGGCATCGGTGTTGTGGATCTCGGCCGTCTTGCCGTTGCGGAACGTGAGCACGTCGCCGAGTTTGAAAGCGCTCCCCGACGGGAGGTTGTCCGTGCAGCAGAGGTAGCCGGTTACCTGTGTCTTGCAGCGCAGTGCCTTGAGGGTGGACATCGCTGCGAGCACGGCGGCAGCCCCGCTCATGTCCATCTTCATCATCACGTGCATGCCGTCGGACGGCTTGAGCGAGATGCCACCCGAGTCGTACATCACACCCTTGCCCACGAGAGCCACATGGCCCGATGGGTTGCGCGGCCGGTAGACGAGCTTGACGAGGCGGGGGGGCTCCACGGAGCCCTGATTCACCCCGAGCATCCCGCCGCAACCCATGCGCTCGAGCTCGTCCTTGCCGAACACCTCGATCTCGAGCCCATTTGCCGCTGCGATCTCCTCGGCCCGCTCCGCGAGGTGACGGGCTGTGAGGTACGCCGGAGGGGTGTTGGCGAGGTCCCTCGCCGTGGTGACCGCCCCGGCGATCAACGAGCCGCGCTGGGCCCCGGCGCGGACAGTGGCCTCGCTCGCCGACCCCGCGAGCAGAACGACCCGCGAAAGGCCGCCCTTGGGCTTGTCGCTCTTGTGGTTCGTGAACCGGTACGACGCGAGCACGAGCCCCTCGGCAACCGCCTGGGCAGTTGCCCGGCTCGCCTCGCCGTCCACATCGGCAAGCGACGTAGCGAGGGTGGAACACTTTGCGGCAGCACGGGCGAGCGCTGCTGCTGCATTGCGCATCGCAGCGGGCGTGCGGTCCTTGCGCGCCCCCACACCGATCGCGATCACCGTGGCGCCCGAGGCTGTCGGGATGACGAGGGTCTGGCCGGGCTTGCCCTCGAACCCGAGCTCGGCAAGGCGGGCACGGGTCAGTCCGAGCGAGCGGGAAACCGTGCCCTCCGATGCCACCGGAATGCCGACGGCATCCGCGTCGCGCGGCGCAGAGCGTGCAACGTCGATCGTGAGGGTCATGACAACTCCTTGGTGATGATCGAGGTTCCCTCCTGCCACCTGGCCATGGTCCAGAGCAGGTCGGAGAGGCGATTGAGGTAGGGCACGACCAGCGAGGGATCGGCTGCGGCGGCGAGGGACATCCGCTCGGCGCGACGGACCACCGTGCGGGCAAGGTCGAGCCAGGCGGCGACCCGGTTGCCGCCCGGCACCACGAATTCGGTGGGCGGATCGAACCGGGTGTCGAGATCGTCGATGATCGCCTCGAGGCGGGACACCATGGCGGGGGCCACCGCAGACTGCCCGGGCACGAGCTTGGCCCGGTTCTCGGGGAGCGTGGCCAGTTCGGCCATGAGCACGTACAGGTCCTTCATGATCGGCACGAGCAGTCCGACGAGTTCGTCTGCGTCCTCCGAGCCCGAAGCTGCGGCCTCGGCCCGGGCGAGCCCCAGGACCGCCTGGGCCTCGTCGACGGTGCCGTACGCAGCGGGCAGTTCACTGTCCTTGCGCACCCGGCCGCCGTAGAACAGCCCCGTGGTGCCGTCGTCGCCCGTCTTGGTGTAAATCCGCTCACGACCCATGCCATGGCGACGTTAGTGGCGAAGCGACACCCGCGGGCTCATCAGCCCGGCGGACACGGGCGCTAGCCTTGCTACGAGTGAGCAAACAGCCCTACCTCGATGCAGTCCGTGAGCGGGTTGTTGTGTTTGACGGCGCCTTCGGCACGTACGTGCAGGGACTCGACCTCACGGCCGACGACTTCGGGGGTGCGAGCCTCGAGGGCTGCAACGAGATGCTCGCCCTCACGAGACCGGACGTGATCGCCGGCATGCACCACGCCTTCTACGAGGTCGGTGTGGACGCTGTCGAGACAGCAACCTTCGGGTCGTTCTCCCTCGTGCTCAAGGAGTACGACATCGCCGATCAGGCCTACGAGATGAGCCGCTCGGCGGCGCGTATCGCCCGCGACGTCTCCGACGAGTGGGAGGCCCGCGACGGCCGGCCGCGATATGTCGCCGGCTCGATCGGCCCGGGCACCAAACTGCCCAGCCTCGGTCACATCGCCTTCACCGTGCTGCGCGATTCGTACGCGGAACAGGCCAGCGCGCTCCTCGACGGCGGTGTGGACCTGTTCCTGATCGAGACCTCGATGGACCTGCTGCAGGTGAAGGCCGCCATGATCGGCTGCAGGCGCGCGATGACACTTGCCGGTCGACCTGTCCCCATACAGGTCCAGGTCACCATCGAGACGACGGGTCGCATGCTCGTCGGCTCCGAGATCGGCGCTGCCGTCGCAACCCTCGCGGCGATGAAGCCGGACGTGCTCGGCATCAACTGCGCCACCGGCCCGGGCGAGATGCAGGAGCACGTGCGCTACCTGTCGCAGTACAGCCCGGTGCCGATCAGTGTGATGCCCAACGCCGGGCTCCCGTCGGTGGTTGACGGCCGGACCCACTACGACCTCACGCCCGAGGGACTCGCCCAGTACCACCTGCGCCACGTTGCCGAGCTCGGTGTCAGCGTGGTGGGCGGCTGCTGCGGCACCACCCCCGCGCACCTGAAGGCAGTCGTGGATGCCGTGCGCAACGTCGCCCCGGCGGAGCGCCACCCGCAGTTCGAGCCGAGCGTGTCGTCCATCTACTCCCCCGTCACGATCGCTCAGGAAAACTCGTTCCTCATCATCGGAGAGCGCACGAACGCCAACGGCTCGAAGGCGTTCCGTGACGCGATGCTGGCCGGCGACATCGACACGTGCGCCAAGATCGCCGTCGAACAGGTGCGGGAAGGCGCCCACGTGCTCGACGTGTGCGTCGACTACGTCGGGCGCGACGGCACCGAGGACATGCACGACCTAGCGGCCCGCTTCGCGACAAGCGCCAGCGTCCCGCTCGTCCTTGACTCCACCGAACCACAGGTGATGGAGGCAGCCCTATTCCATGCAGGCGGGCGCTGCATCCTCAACTCGGCGAACCTCGAAGACGGTGAGCACGAGGGCTCCCGGCTAGACCGCGTGATGTCGTTGGCCGCCGAGCACGGTGCTGCGGTGATC
>CAEZYY010000040.1_pt1 | contig 23242 bp, 19 predicted proteins | sample 7265861 | NCBI WGS metagenome assembly CAEZYY01 (sample SAMEA6813946, study PRJEB35770) | freshwater metagenome | biome: Freshwater; feature: Freshwater reservoir; material: water | place: Czech Republic | collected 2016-08-15 | depth 30m m | reverse complement strand
CACGCAGACCCACGATCTCGACCTCGTCACCCGTATGGACCCGACCCTGCTCCACCTTGCCGGTCACCACAGTCCCACGACCCGTGATCGTGAACACATCCTCGATCGGCATCAGGAACGGCTTGTCGAGCTCACGCTCGGGCTGCGGGATCGCGCTGTCACACGCATCCATCAGCTCCATCAACTTCTCCTGCCACACCGGATCACCCTCCAGCGCCTTCAACGCCGAAACACGCACCACCGGCGCATCATCACCCGGGAACTCATACTCGGTCAACAACTCACGGACCTCAAGCTCCACCAGGTCCAACAACTCCTCATCATCAACCATGTCAGCCTTGTTCAAAGCCACAACAATGTACGGAACACCCACCTGACGGGCCAAAAGCACATGCTCACGCGTCTGAGGCATCGGACCATCAGTCGCAGCCACCACCAGAATCGCACCATCAACCTGCGCAGCACCCGTGATCATGTTCTTGATGTAGTCAGCATGACCCGGCATATCAACATGCGCATAATGCCGATTCTTCGTCTCGTACTCAATATGAGCAATCGAGATCGTGATACCACGAGCCTTCTCCTCAGGCGCCTTATCAATCTGATCAAACGGAGTGAACTTCGCCAACCCCTTATCAGACAACGTCTTAGAAATCGCAGCCGTCAACGTCGTCTTACCATGATCAATATGACCCATCGTCCCAATATTCACATGGGGCTTCGTACGCTCGAACTTTGCCTTGCTCATGACGGTTCTCTATCTCCGGAGTGCTGTAGGGGTTGTCAAGGATCGACTGGCAGGAACCACGTCGGTTCCCAGATGCTGCCGGGGCAGCGAGGATGGTGAAGGTTAGCGTGCGATTACTCGCCGCGCACCCGTCTGATGATCTCCTCCGCGACGTTCTTGGGAACCTCTTGGTAGGAGTGGAACTGCATGGTGTACGTGGCCCGGCCCTGGGTGCGTGACCGCAGGTCGGTGGAGTAGCCGAACATGTCGCCGAGCGGCACCTGCGCACGGACGACCTGGGTGTTACCCCGGGCCTCCATGCCCTCGATGCGACCACGACGGCTCGACAGGTCTCCCATGACGTCACCCATGTACTCGTCGGGGGTTACGACCTCGACGGCCATGATCGGCTCAAGCAGGATCGGACGGGCCATCTCGGCGGCCTTGCGGAAGCCCTGGTTGCCGGCGATCTTGAAAGCCATTTCTGAGGAGTCCACGTCGTGGTACTGACCGTCCATGAGGCTGACCTTCACGTCGACCGTGGGGTAGCCGGCGAGCACGCCGTTTTCGAGCGCGGCCTGAACACCCTGATCGACGGCCGGGATGTACTCACGGGGCACGCGGCCACCGGTGATCTTGTCCTGGAACTGATAGCCCTTGCCGGGGTTCGGTTCGACGGTGATCTTGATGACCGCGAACTGACCCGTACCACCGGTCTGCTTGATGTGGCGGTACTCGACCGAGTCGACCTTCTGAGTGATGGTCTCACGGTAGGCCACCTGGGGCTTGCCCACCGTGGCGTCGACGTTGAACTCGCGCTGCATGCGGTCTACGAGGATCTCGAGGTGCAGCTCGCCCATGCCGGAGATGATTGTCTGGCCGGTTTCCTCGTCGGTGCGGACACGGAATGTGGGGTCCTCGTCGGACAGCGACTTCAGCGCCTTGCCAAGCTTGTCTTGGTCCACCTTGGTCTTGGGCTCGATCGCCACGTGGATCACGGGCTCGGGGAAAATCATGCGCTCGAGCACGATCGGGTTGGAGCGGTCGCAAAGCGTGTCACCGGTGGTGACCTCCTTGAAACCGAGACCAGCCACGATGTCACCCGCAAACGCTGTGTCTATGTCCTCGCGCTGGTTTGCATGCATGAGGAGCAAACGCCCGACGCGCTCGCGTCGCTCCTTGGTGGAGTTGTAGATCTCGTCGCCCTTGCTGACCTGACCCGAGTACACACGGAAGTAGGTGAGCTTGCCGAACGGATCTGCCACGATCTTGAAGGCGAGCGCGGCGAACGGCTGGTTCTCGTCGGGCTTGCGGGTCAGAACGTCGTCGGAGTCCGGCTTCAGGCCCGTCGTTGCCGGGATGTCCAACGGGCTCGGCATGAACGCGATGACTGCGTCGAGCATCGGCTGCACGCCCTTGTTCTTGAACGCCGAGCCGCAGAGCACGGGCACGAACGAGAACGCCAGAGTTCCCTTGCGGATGCCGAGGATGATCTCTTCCTCGGTGAGTTCCTCGTCGTTGAGGAACTTCTCCATGAGCTGGTCGTCTTCCGACGCAACAAGGTCAAGGAGCTTGGCGCGGTACTCATCGGCCTGAAGCACGTAGTCGTCGGGGATGTCGACAACATCGAACGACTCACCCTTGTCGTTCTCGTGGTACATGATCGCCTTCATGCGAATGATGTCGACGACGCCGCGGAAGTTGGATTCCGAGCCAATCGGCAACTGCACGACGCACGGCACGGACTCGAGGCGCTTCTCGATCATCTCCACGCAGCGGAAGAAGTCGGCACCCGTGCGGTCCATCTTGTTGACGAAGCACATGCGCGGAACCTTGTACTTGTTGGCCTGGCGCCACACCGTCTCGGTCTGGGGCTCCACACCAGCGACTGCGTCGAACACGGCAACAGCGCCGTCGAGCACACGGAGACTGCGCTCCACCTCGATGGTGAAGTCCACGTGGCCGGGGGTGTCAATGATGTTGATGCGGTGGTCGCGCCAGAAACAGGTGGTGGCAGCGGAGGTGATGGTGATTCCACGCTCCTGCTCCTGCACCATGTGGTCCATCACGGCGCCACCGTCATGGACCTCACCGATCTTGTACGTCTTGCCGGTGTAGAAGAGGATCCGTTCCGTGGTCGTCGTCTTGCCCGCGTCAATGTGGGCCATGATGCCGATGTTCCGGTAACGATCAAGGGGGTAATCACGCTTTGCCATGTCTCTTCACTTCCGCGTCGTCGAGAAACCGTGGGGGGACCTGCTCAAACGTCCGGCGCGCTGACGCACGGACGGCCGAGGCACAGCCGATCATGCTACCGTTGAGTGGTACGTCTCCCACCGGCCCGAATCTGGCTGTTGCCGGGGTGTCGCCGGCATTTCACCGGGGCGACGGCCCTCGTCGCTCTGCTCAATCCTTGGGCAACGGCACACAGGCGTAGAGCGGCTTCTTGGCATCGCAGAAGCCGGGGCCAGAGACCTGTGCGCGCGTCAGGCGGACACAGCCGAACGGTCCGGTCGGGCACTTCAGAAGCTTCAGGGCATGGACCTCCGGCGACAGCGGCACCCAGTCCACGATGTGGACGAAGCCATTTCTGGCTCGGTACGAACCATAGACATACGAGAGCGGGCCACCTGTGGCGACAACTCCGTTATCGGAACTTCCGAACGGGTTGAAGCCGGGAAGGAGCACCTTGCCGTACTTGGTGGTCACCAGCATCTTCGCCCCACCGATTGTGGTCAGTTCCTTGCCATTCATCTGCAGGAGGTCTTCGTCGGTGTACCGGTTCGTACCAGTCACCACAAGGAAGGAGATGATCTGGGTGAGGAGTTCTTTGTTGGCGAACACCTCCTCCTTCTTCAGGCCCAAGACGTCGAACAACGCCTTGAAGGTGGCGTCCGGCGGCACAAAAACGGTCACCGGTCCAGGGCCCTGCAGCACACCCTCGAGGCCAGCAGCCTTGATCGCCTCCACAAACAGGCCGAACGTCTGCCGGGGGTCGGTCACTGTGTCCCAGACGCTCTCGTTCACAGCGAGATCGGGCAGCACCGTGGTAGCCGGAGCCTCAGTCGTGGTGGGAACCGAAGTGTCGGGAGCGTCGGTGAGAGGCACACACGCTTCGTTGGTGTTCTCCGGAACGCAGTACCCGAGGTAGCGCGGGTCAATGTCCGTCGAGTTCCAACACCCGAACTTGCCCACCGTGCACTTCGACGTGATGAGCTTCTGCAGTTCGTCGGCCGGTAGCGGCACGAAATCGATGACGTGGACGTAGCCGTTCCTGGCCGGGAGGGCCCCGCTGATTGCGGTGAGGCCGGGCGTTCGGGGAAGGGTGAGCGGGTTGGCACCGGGAAGGAACGCCTGCCCAAACTGGACGCTCACCTTCAATTTCGCCCCACCCATCGTGGTGATCTCCTGACCATCCATCGTGAGCAGGTCGTCGTCGGTGTATCGGTTCGTGGTCACCACGAGGTACGGGATGATCTTGTCCATGAGCTCCCTGTCGTCAAAGAGGCGCTGGACGTCTCTGCCGATCACCGAGGCGAAAAGGCCCCAGGCGTAACTCGACGGGATGAACAGGGTGACGGGGCCCGGGCCCTTCAACAGGTTGAGGACCTTTTCGCCCAACTCGTAGCCAGGTTTGATCGGCACGCCCTCTGGACGGGCTACCACAGGCTCACCGAGTACCTGCAGGCCGATCTCGCGCGAGCCCGACGCAAGCCCCTGGTGAAGGACCTGGTTGACGTCCTCCTGGATGGACTCATCGGGAGTGAACACCGTGGTCGGCGGAACCGATGTGGTGGGCGCGGCCGTGGTCGGAGCAGCCGTCATCGGGGCGACGGTCGTTGACGGCGAAGCGGTTGACGCCTCGGTCGACGGAGCTGAGCTGGACGGCGCCGCTTCCTTCGTGCCGCCGCAGGCAACCGAAACCAGCGCGAGAGAACTCGCGAGTCCAGCAACAGCAAGTCGCCGACGGCTCGTTGACGTGTTCATGAGGGTCCCCCGTTGTTGGGAAGCGGTTGGTGATCGTTGGGCTTCAAGCACCCAATTGCGCCGAGAGCGTAACCGCGGTCGGGAACTACTACGCCCATCGGTCCTACTGTGGTGAGGCGGGTTGCGAGGCCGACTCAGTCCTTGGACAGCGGGTAGCACCCGTAGATCGACTTCTTGGCATCGCAGAAACCTGGGAAGAGCCCGTCTGGAAGACTGGCCTTACGGTCACAGCCGAAGCGTCCCGACGGACACTTCAACAGGTCGATGAACTTCACATCCGGTGGCAGCGGTACCCAGTCGATATAGAGAACAGCGCCGTTCTTGGCGTGAACCGATCCGTAGATCGCCGAAAGGGGCCCGCCCATGCTGACGTCGCCGTAGGGGTTATTGCCCGGAACATAGGCCACGCCGTATTTGACGGTGATCGGCAATTTCGCCCCGCCGAGCGTAGTAAGGCTCTGGCCGTCCATCTTGAACAGGTCTTCCGCAAGGTACCGGTTGGGGCCGGTCACCACGAGGTAGTTGATGATCTTGGTCAGGAGTTCCTTGTTCTGCAACACCTCTTTTCCGGTGATACCCAAGGCCTTGAAGAAGGCCTCCGGGGCCGTTGGTGCAAGGAGAGTCACGGGGCCGGGACCCTTGAGCAGATCCTCGAGGCCCACTGCCTTGATCGCATCGACCAACCAACCGAGCGGTTGCCCCTCCCAGTTCAGGATGTCCCAAACAGTCTCCATGCAGCAGAGGTCGGGCAGGACGGTGGTCTCCGTCACCGCAGTGGTGGTCGGGACCTCCGGCGTCGGAGCCTCCGTGATCGAAACGCACCTGTCCGTGATATTCCCCGGAACGCAGAACCCAGGGGTTTCATCCGGAGGATTCGGATAGTCGTCACACCCGAACCTGCCCACGTCACACGTGATGAGCTTGAGCGTTTCCTCCCTCGGCAACGGCACCCAGTCGAGGCTGTAGATGTAGCCGTTCTTGGCCGGGACCCCAAGGGTGACTCTCGTGAGGCCGCGAGAGAACCGCGAATCTGCCAAGGGGTTGGCGCTCGCGAAGTACACCCCGCCGTTCCTGACGATCACCTTCAACGCCTTTCCGGCCGCGGTGGTGATCTCCTGGCCATCCATCTTCAGGAGGTCTGCAGGTGTGTACTTGCGATCCGTCACGACGAGGTACGAAAGGACCTCCGACATGAGCTCTTGGTCTTCGAAGGTCTTCTGCTCGTCCCTACCGGTGACGGCCAGGAAGAAGCCCCAGGCAATAGGGCCGGGGAGGAAGAGGGTGACTGGACCGGGGCCCCCGATTTGCTCCAACAGGCCAGTAAAGGGCCGGGCGATCGCATTGAACGATGTCGCTCCAAGTCGAGACATCCAGTCCTTGTCGAGAAGATCCTTGACCGTCTCCTTGATCGAGGAATCGGGCGAGAACACCGTCGTCGGCAGAACCGTTGTGGTGGGCGCGGCCGTGGTCGGTGCAGCCGTGATCGGAGCGACGGTCGTTGACGGCGTAGTCGTTGACGCCTCGGGCGCCGGCGTTGACTGCTTGGAGCCCCCGCAGGCAACCGAAGCGAGCGCGAGAGAACCCGCGAGTGCAGCAACGGCAAGGCGCCGACGGTTCGTTGACGTGTTCATCAGGGTCCCCCGTTGTTGGGAAGCGGTTGGTGATCGTCGGGCGGCAAGCACCCAATCGAACGAGGAGGCTAACGCCAGAGGGGCTTCCCTGCGTCCGTTGGGCTCAGTTGGCCAGTTGTTCCTCGGTTACTCGACCCGAGCTGACGTTCTCCTGGCCCTCGGCAACGGCCAACTCAACCTCGGTAAAGGTGCACTTCTCGGTTCCCGCTTCGTGCTTCAGCAGGCGCACCGGCGAGCACTCCGGGGACAGGTCCGTCAACCCGGGGGTAACCCGCATCATGTCGACCATGCCGATGTCGGAGTCCTTGACCAGCTTGCAATAGAACTTGTCGCCCTCATCGTTCTTCGGCCTGCACCCACAAGTCGGGACGTCCGGGCACCGCTCGAACTGCAGATGATCGACATCTGGCGGCCACAACACCCCGAGCGTCCTGTGGAGAAAGCCATTCGAAAAGCATTCGCTGGTGGTGAACTTGACGAAGCCCCCCGGATAGAGATGGGTGATGTTGTAGATCATGGGGTTCCGTTGGACCGTGAGGAACGACATCTTCGACCCCTCGAGCGTCGTGAGTTCCTGGAACTTCTTCTGCATCAGGGGTTCAGGCGGAATCACCTCGGGCACGATCATGTAGGAGATGACCTTCCGAAGCAGTTCCTTGTCGGCGAATACCGTCTCCGTCGGCGTTCCCCACACCTTGGCGAGGTCCTCTAACCACACGTCATTCGGGGCCCATACGGAAACCGGGCCGGGACCCTGCAACAGGCCCTCGAGGCCCGCATCCGTGACCAACCGCGCAAACTTGCCTAACCCGAACTTTGGGTCGGACATCAGTTGCCAGATATTCCACGTGTTGCAGTTCGCCTGTGAAGGAACCGTCGTGGCGGGAGCAGCAGTGGTCGGTGCGGCAGTAGTCGGCACAGCCGTGGTCGGTGATGCAGTCGTCGGCGCCGCAGTCGGCGGGGATCCTTCTTGCTTGCTGCCGCACGCAACCGACACGAACGCGATACCGGCTGCTAGCGCAAGGACGGCCAGTCGCCGTCCGCTCGTTGACGTGCTCATGAAGGTCCCCCGTTGTTGGGCGGCGGCGTGCGACCACCAGGTGGCAATCACCCAATTGACCGCTGAATCTACCGGCGGCTGCGCACTTTGAGCCCATCGGTCCTAAAGGGGTGGCTCAGGCTGAGCGGGCGCTCACGGGGAGCGTTCCTCGAACGACGGAGACCCCGCTGTGGGTCGGAACTCCATCCCCCGGCTCGAGCGACAGGTCGACAATGGGGAAGGCCTTGGCGGAGATGCCATCGGGGACCGCGTACCGGTGGCTGCCGGTGTACGGGCCGAGCGAAACCATGCCCTTCACCGCCGTATCAATCAACCAGAGTTCGAGGTGGTCTCCGGCCCGGTTCGGGACGTTCTGAACCGAGACTTCAAGGAACTCGTGCCCGTGAGACGACACCAGACGAGCCGAGCCAGCCGGCGTGGCATCGAAGGCCGCTAGACCCTCATTCGTCAGCGGGGCGGCGGCCAGCACGGTCACTTCGTTCCGGGAGGAAACAGCCAGGGGGATGGCGATCGCGGCCGCAGCGGCAACTGCAAGCGCTCCGACGACGGTGACGACGCGACGCTGACGGCGCAGGGGAATCACCTTGGCGCGGGGTGCGTCCGCGGCCTGTTCCGAGACGGCGCTCCGCAGACCTGCCTCAATGCGGGACCACAGGTACTCGGGTGCCTGAAGGCGGTCCCGGTCCGCTCGCGTCAGGGATCGCAGACTCAGGCGCAGGGCTACCTCGAATTCCCCGATAGTGGGATCCATGTTCATCGCACACCTCCCGTTGGGCTGCTGAGATGACGGCGCAGTCGTTCGACACCACGCCGAAGGTCACTTTTTACCGTTCCGAGCGGGAGCGAGCATCGCTCGGCGATTTCGGCCTGGGTGAGGTCATTGAGGAAGGCCAACTCAATGACCGTGCGCACGCGTGGCCCAAGTTGGTCAAGGGCCTCGGCTAGCAGCATCCGGTCAGCAATCCGCTCGAGGTTGACATCCGTCGTTTCCGAAACGTCGCCGGGGGGCACCTCCAACGAACCACCGTCACGACCGCTCCGCCGGAACTGCTCAATCACCTTGAATCGGGCAATGCCCATAAGCCAACCCGCAACGCTGCCTTTCGCTGGGTCGTACGACTCACGGGAGCGCCATGCGGACACAAAGGTTTCCTGTGCTGCATCTGCTGCCTGATCGGCGCCTAACGATCGTCGGCAGTAGGTGTAAATAATGCTGGAGTATCGCTCGTACGAAGCTCGAAGCTCAGCATCGCCGCCTTGAGCGAAGGAGCTATCGATCTGTTGATCGACGTCGATCGCGGCGTGTTCACGACTGCCTGATGCCTCTCCACCAAGGGCCGTGTCGTTGTCCGACATGTACGTCAGCATAATCGGTGCCCTCACGGACAGGACCCCGGCCGCCACACTGCTGTGGGGAGCCGGGGTCCATTGTGCATCATGAGGTCCTGTCAGGACTTCGTGTTGTTAATCAGGCGGCCGGGACGAGGACCGCGTCGATGACGTGGACCACGCCGTTGGAGGCGAGGATGTCGGTCTTGATCACGTTGGACGTGTTGACCATCACCTTGTCACCGTCGATCGTGACCTTAAACGTGAGGCCACCGAGCGTTGTGACTTCCTGACCGTCGAGCTTGAGCACGTCAGCCGCAAGGACCGCACCGGAGACCACGTGGTAGGTGAGGATCTTGGTGAGCAGCGCGGTATCAGCGAACAGTTGCTCCTTGGTCATCTTCAGTGCCTTGAGCGCCGCAGCGAACGCGTCGTTCGTCGGGGCGAACACGGTGAACGGGCCGGGCGCCTGAACGGCCGACAGCAGACCGGCAGCGGTTACTGCCTCGACGAGAATGCTGAACTGCGGATCGCCAGCCGCGATGTCGACGATGCTCGGCAGGGCGGCAGCGGTGGTGGTCGGCGCTGCAGTGGTGGTGGGTGCTGCGTCAGCCGGCACGAGAACCGCGTCGATGACGTGGATAACGCCGTTGGAGGCCTTCACATCGGTGGCGACAACGTTTGCGTCGTTGATCTTGACCTTGTCACCCTCGACGGTGACCTTGACCTTGCTGCCCTCAACCGTGGCGACTTCCTGGCCGTTGAGCGTCACCACGTCAGCAGCGAGAACCGTACCGGGGACCACGTGGTAGGTAAGCACCTTGGTGAGCAGAGCAGTGTCGGCGAGCAACTGCTCCTTGGTCAGGCCAAGGGCCGTGAGCGCAGCAGCAAATGCCTCGTTGGTCGGGGCGAAGACGGTGAAGGGACCGGGGCCGCTAAGCGTCTCCACGAGACCGGCGGCAGTAACTGCCTCAACGAGGATGCTGAAGTCCGGGTTGGACACGGCCACGTCGACGATGGTTCCGAGTGCGACAGTGGTCGTGGGGGCGGCGGTGGTGTCTGCGGCCTTCTCATCGCTGCTGCAAGCAACTGCAACGAGCGACAGGGCGGCAGCGATGCCGACGATGGCCGCTTTCGAGCGGCGGGAACGGGGGGTGTTCACGGGTAGTTCTCCATTGTTGTTTGGGGGGTACTTCGGTACCGAAGTCTTCCTCTCCTTTTCGCGTCCAAGCCACCGAGTGGATGCAGAGTCTGCAAAAAAGATCAGAAAAATTTCAGAGGCCCGCCGGTGACGGCGGGCCTCTGTCGTTTCGTTGTTGCCGTAAACCGGCGAGCGGCTACCAGCGGTAGTGCGCGTAAGCCTTGTTCGACTCTGCCATCTTCTGCATGTCGTCACGACGCTTCACCGAGGCACCAAGGCCGTTGGCTGCGTCCATGACTTCGTTGGCGAGGCGCTGGGCCATGGTCTTTTCGCGGCGAGCGCGGGAGAAGCCAACCACCCAGCGAATGGAGAGCGTGCTCGCACGGCGGGGCCGGACCTCGACGGGCACCTGGTACGTGGCACCGCCCACGCGGCGGCTCTTCACCTCAAGCGGGGGCTTCACGTTGTCGATTGCTCGCTTGAGGGTGGCGATCGGCTCGGCGCCGGTCTTTTCCTCCACGATCTTCAACGCGTCGTACACGATCTTCTCGGCGACCGAGCGCTTGCCCGAGAGCAGCACCTTGTTGACAATCTGCGTGACGAGCAGTGAGCGGTAAATGGGATCCGGCGCGAGTTCACGACGGTTTGCAGGTCCCTTGCGCGACATCTCAGATCACTTCGCCTTCTTCGCGCCGTAACGGCTGCGAGCTTGCTTGCGGTTCTTCACACCAGCGGCATCGAGTGCGCCGCGGATGACCTTGTAACGGACACCCGGCAGGTCACGAACGCGACCACCTCGCACCAGCACGATGGAGTGCTCCTGCAGGTTGTGCCCCTCGCCCGGGATGTAGGCCGTGATCTCGACACCACTGGTGAGGCGGACTCGGGCCACCTTGCGAAGAGCCGAGTTCGGCTTCTTGGGGGTGTTGGTGTACACACGGGTGCACACGCCACGACGCTGGGGCGAACCCTTGAGCGCCGGAGTCTTGGTCTTGGTCGTCTTGCTGGTTCGCCCCTGGCGGACCAACTGCTGAATGGTGGGCAACGCGCTACCTCTCGGTGCTTTCGTGATAAGGGACCCAGACGGATCCACTTGGTTTCGTCCTCCGGCGGGTCAACCCCGCTGGATGGGACCTTGCAAGGTTAGGGGCGAGTGGCCACGGGTGGCAACCGGTCCCTCCCCAGTTCAGTTGGACTCGACGACCTGATCGTCAGCGTTGTAGTCGCCGTGGAGACGTGCAAGCAGTTCGGCCGGGTCTTCTTCGGACGAGTAATAGGCCATCGGCTGGTAATCGGGGGCCACAATGTCGAACTCCCGGTACTTCATCATGCCGGTGCCGGCAGGGATCAGCTTGCCGATGATGATGTTCTCCTTGAGACCCAGCAGGTTGTCCCCGCGACCGTCGATCGCAGCCTCGGTGAGCACCCGGGTGGTCTCCTGGAAGGAGGCCGCCGAGAGCCAAGACTCGGTTGCGAGGGATGCCTTGGTGATCCCCATGAGTTCCGGACGACCTTCGGCGGGGCGTTGGCCTTCCTCGAAGATGCGTCGGTTGGTGTCGCGGAACTTCTTCGCGTCCACCCGCTCGCCTGGGAGGAAGTCCGTGGCTCCGGGCTCCTGCACGCCGACCCGACGGGTCATTTGGCGCACGATGATCTCAATGTGCTTGTCGTGGATCGACACGCCCTGATCGCGGTAGACCTTCTGGACCTCCTCGACGAGGTACACCTGCGTCTCGCGGATGCCCTTGATCTCCATGAGTTCCTTGGGATCGAACGGACCAGTGGTGATCGGCTCGCCGGCCTTCACTTCCTGCCCGTTGCTGACGAGCATGCGGACCTGTGACGGGAGGATGACCGTGTCCTCGGTGCTGTCGTCGCCGACGACCGTCACGGGGATGCCCTTGCCCTCGTCCTCGTCAATCCGGACCACACCCGATAGTCGGGCAAGACGGGCCGAACCACGTGGCGTGCGTGCCTCGAACAGTTCCACCACGCGGGGAAGACCGCCGGCGATGTCCGTACCGGCAACACCGCCGGTATGGAAGGTACGCATAGTCAGCTGGGTTCCCGGCTCGCCGATCGACTGAGCGGCGATAACACCAACCGCCTCACCGAGCTCAATCGGCTTGCCGGTTGCGAGCGACCGCCCGTAGCACAGACCACAGATACCGAGCTCCGCGTCACAGGTAAGCACTGAGCGGACCTGGACGCGATTGATCTTCTCGTCGTCGCGTAGGGCAACCATCTGCTCGTCGGTGATGAGCGTGTTCTTCGGGATCATGGTTCCGTCGGTAAGCGTCAGATCACGCAGCAGTGCCCGGCCGAACAACTTGGTCTCGAGGTAGTGCCGCTTGTTCGCTGTATCGGGCTCCACGCTCTCGATCCAAATACCGAGGTTGGTTCCGCAGTCCTCTTCACGGATGATGAGCTCCTGGGACACGTCGACCAGGCGGCGGGTGAGATAGCCGGAGTCAGCTGTACGCAGTGCGGTGTCTACGAGCCCCTTTCGCGCACCCGGGGTGGCGATGAAGTACTCGAGCGTTTGCAGGCCCTCGCGGAACGAGGACTTGATGGGGCGCGGAATCATGTCGCCGCGGGGGTTGGCCACAAGGCCGCGCATGCCGGCGATCTGTCGGACCTGAAGCATGTTGCCTCGGGCACCCGAGCCGACCATCATCTCGATGGGGTTGAACTGCGCAGCCTTGAAGGCTGCCTCCATGGCCTGCTTGACGGCCTCGGTGGCGTCGGTCCAAATCTGGACCTCTTGCTGGCGGCGCTCCCCGTCGGTGATGATGCCCCGGCGGTAGTAGTTCTCAACCTTCTCGGCGTCCTTCTCGTACTTGTCGAGCAGGTCCTTCTTGTTCACGGGCGTCTTCACGTCGTCGATAGACACGGTGAGACCCGACTGCGACGCGTAGCGGTAACAGACCGATTTGATGGCGTCGAGAGAGATAGCAACAACGCCCTTGTTGTAGGTGTCGGACATCTGCTCGACGATGACACCCATTTCCTTCTTGCGGACCGGGCTCGTGATGTAACCGAAGTCCTTCACGTAGAGCGGGGGCAGCGACGCCTCGAACTTAAGACGTCCTGCGGTGGTGTCCCGCTCGATCCGGGTGCCGTCGGGCTGCTGCTCGCGGACTTTGATGGTGGCGTGGAGATTCAGGGTGCCTTCGTCGAGTGCACGCTCGACATCCCACATGTGACGGAACACGCGTCCCTCGCCCTTGGCGCCGTTTACCTGCTCAGTGAGATAAAACGCACCGATGATGAGGTCCTGTGTCGGGGTGACAATGGGTCGTCCGGACGCCGGGGACAAGATGTTGTTGGACGAGAGCATCAGCACGCGGGCCTCGGCCTGCGCCTCCGCCGAAAGCGGGAGGTGAACAGCCATCTGGTCACCGTCGAAGTCGGCATTGAAGGCCGTGCAGACGAGCGGATGGATCTGGATCGCCTTACCCTCGACGAGCACCGGCTCGAACGCCTGAATACCGAGACGGTGAAGCGTTGGCGCACGGTTGAGCATCACCGGATGCTCCTTGATGACGTCCTCGAGAACGTCCCACACCTGCGGGCGGCGCCGTTCCACCATGCGCTTGGCGGACTTGATGTTTTGGGCCAGTTCGAGGTCTACCAGGCGCTTCATCACGAAGGGTTTGAAGAGCTCGAGAGCCATCAACTTGGGCAGGCCGCACTGATGCAACTTGAGCATCGGACCGGCAACGATGACCGAACGACCGGAGTAGTCCACTCGCTTGCCGAGGAGGTTCTGGCGGAAGCGACCCTGCTTACCCTTCAGCATGTCCGACAGGGACTTGAGCGGGCGGTTGCCGGGACCCGTTACCGGGCGACCGCGACGGCCGTTGTCGAACAACGCGTCAACGGCCTCCTGCAGCATGCGCTTCTCGTTGTTCACGATGATCTCGGGAGCACCGAGATCCAGCAGGCGCTTCAGGCGGTTGTTCCGGTTGATCACGCGGCGGTACAGGTCATTGAGGTCGCTGGTAGCGAAACGGCCGCCGTCCAACTGCACCATCGGGCGTAGTTCCGGCGGGATCACCGGCACCACATCGAGAATCATGGCCTTCGGGTCGTTGACCTGACGGCCATCCTCCGTGCGATTGAACGCCGTCACGATCTTGAGGCGCTTGATGGCCTTCTGGCGGCGCTGAGCAGAGAGCGGCTTCTTGCCCTCGGTGGGCTCGATCGCGTTCCGGAGGCGCAGTTCCTCTTCCTTGAAGTCGATGCGGTCGATGAGCGACTTGATCGTGTCAGCGCCCATTCCGCCCTCGAAGTAGTCGCCGTAGCGCTCGCGCAGCTCACGCCAGAGGAGCTCGTCGTCGAGGATCTTGCGTGAGTGAAGATCCTTGAACTCGTCCCACGTGCGGCTGACGAGATCTATCTCCTGCTCGAAGCGCTCCCGCTTTGACGCAGCTTCTTTGTCATTGGCGCGCTGGACTGCCTTGATCTCGCTGTCCTTCGCACCGCCCTTCTCGAGCTGGGCAACTTCCTGCTCCCCGCGCTTGAAGACGGCGTCCAGGTCGAGCTCCATCTCCTTGCGGATGGCAGCGAGCTCCTCGCGGTACTCGGCATCTAGCGTTGCGAGGTTGGCATGCCGCTTGTCCACGTCGACGTAGGTGACCAGATTCGCAGCAAAGTAGATGACCTTCTCGAGCTGCTTGGCCTTCAGTTCCTCGCGGGGCTCGATGCCAGCAAGGAGGTAGGCCAGCCACGAACGAGTACCGCGGAGGTACCAGATGTGAACGACAGGTGCAGCAAGCTCGATATGGCCCATGCGCTCACGGCGCACCTTGGACCGCGTGACCTCCACGCCGCAGCGCTCGCAGATGATCCCCTTGAAGCGGACCCGCTTGTACTTTCCGCAGTAACACTCCCAGTCGCGGGTCGGCCCGAAGATCTTCTCGCAGAAGAGGCCGTCCTTCTCCGGACGCAGCGTGCGGTAGTTGATGGTCTCGGGCTTCTTGACCTCACCGTGGGACCAGAAACGGATCTTGTCGGCAGTTGCCAGACCGATCTTCAACTGGTCGAACATGTTCACATCGAGCATTGGTGTTCCTTTGCCTCTTCGTCGTCAGCGTCTGGTCAGAACGAGCGCTCGCGGCGGGCGCGATCGCGTTCACGGTCGTCTTCGTCGGAGCCACGCTCCGGACGGCTGATGTCGATGCCGAGCCCCTCGGCCGTGCGGAACACGTCCTCGTCGAGCTCGCGCAGTTCGATGTCCTTGCCGTCATGGTCCTTGATGTCCACGTCGAGGCAGAGCGCCTGCATCTCCTTCATGAGCACCTTGAAACTCTCCGGAATGCCCGGTTCGGGGATGTTCTCGCCCTTGACGATGGCTTCGTACACCTTGACCCGGCCGAGCACGTCGTCGGACTTGATGGTGAGCAGTTCCTGCAGGCAGTACGCCGCTCCGTAGGCCTCGAGGGCCCACACTTCCATCTCGCCGAAGCGCTGTCCGCCGAACTGTGCCTTACCACCGAGCGGCTGCTGGGTGATCATGGAGTACGGGCCGGTCGAGCGTGCGTGGATCTTGTCATCCACGAGGTGGGCGAGCTTCAGGATGTACATGTACCCGATGGTGATCGGGTTGTCGTACGGCTCTCCTGTACGGCCGTTGTACAGCATGGTCTTGCCATCGCGCTGGATCAGCCGCTCGCCATCCACGCTCTCCGGATTGAGGTTCTCGAAGATCTTCTGGATCGTGAGGTGCTTGCCAGCCTGCTCCTCCTCATCCCAGTGGGCACCGTCGAACACCGGTGTAGCGATGAACGTCGACGGCGTCGTGAGCGGGCGTGTCTTGGTTTCGGTACCGCGGATCGGCTCGTCTCCGACCTTCACGTTGTTCTTCGTGTCGGTCCATCCCCAACGGGCGGCGTAGCCGAGGTGGGCCTCAAGCACCTGACCGACGTTCATCCGTGAGGGAACGCCGAGCGGGTTGAGGATGATGTCCACGGCAGTGCCGTCAGAGAGGAAGGGCATGTCCTCGGTGGGAAGGATCTTGGAGATGACGCCCTTGTTGCCGTGACGGCCGGCGAGCTTGTCGCCCACGGAGATCTTGCGCTTCTGAGCCACGTACACGCGAACGATCTTGTTGACGCCAGGCGGGAGTTCGTCGCCCTTCTCGCGATCGAACTCCTTGACGTCGATGACCTTGCCGCTCTCGCCGTGCGGGACCTTTAGTGACGTGTCACGTACCTCGCGCGCCTTCTCACCGAAGATCGCACGGAGCAGGCGCTCCTCAGGGGTCAGCTCGGTCTCGCCCTTGGGCGTCACCTTGCCGACGAGTACGTCTCCCGGACCAACTTCTGCGCCGACACGGATGATGCCGCGGTCGTCAAGATCTCGGAGGATGTCGTCCGACAGGTTCGGGATGTCTCGGGAGATCTCTTCCTGGCCCAGCTTGGTATCCCGTGCATCGACCTCGTGCTCGTGGATGTGGATCGACGTGAGGACGTCGTCACGCACGATGCGCTCGTTGAGGATGATGGCATCCTCGAAGTTGTAGCCCTCCCACGGCACCAGTGCCACGAGCAGGTTCTTTCCGAGAGCAAGCTCGCCGTGGTCCGTAGACGGGCCGTCGGCGATGATGTCGCCCTTCTTGACCTGCTGACCCTCAACAACCCGCGGGATCTGGTTGATGCAGGTGTCCTGGTTGGAACGGCGGAACTTGGCGAGTTTGTACGGCATCTTGCCGTGTTCCTTGTAGTCGACCACGATCAGGTCGCCGGATACCTCGAGCACCGTTCCGTCGCCGAGCGCCTGGATGAGATCCGCCGCGTCACGCGCCGCACGGGCCTCAATCCCTGTACCGATGTACGGGGCCTCGGCTCGCACCAACGGCACAGCCTGGCGCTGCATGTTGGCGCCCATGAGCGCTCGGTTTGCGTCGTCGTGCTCGAGGAACGGGATGAGCGCTGTGGCGACTGACACGATCTGCTTGGGCGACACGTCCATGAGATCCACCTCTTCGGGCTTCACCGACGCAATGTCGGTGGTGGCACCGAAGAAACTCTCCGCCTCGAGCATCTGCTTGAGCTGCTCGAGGTTCGCAGCCTGGGGCGAGCGGCGACAGAGGATTCGCTCGTCCTTGAACGTCCCGTCCGCGTTGAGAGGCGTGTTCGCCTGGGCGACCACATACTCCTCCTCCTCGTCGGCGGCCATGTACACGACATTGTCGGTAACGCGACCGTTGACCACGCGTCGGTACGGCGTCTCGATGAATCCGAACTCGTTGACACGGGCGTACGTGGAGAGCGCACCGATCAGGCCGATGTTCGGGCCTTCCGGGGTCTCGATGGGGCACATGCGGCCGTAGTGCGAGAAGTGAACGTCTCGCACCTCGAAGCCTGCGCGCTCACGCGAGAGACCGCCCGGCCCCAGGGCCGAGAGCCGACGACGGTGGGTCAGGCCGGAAAGGGGGTTGACCTGGTCCATGAACTGCGACAGCTGCGAGGTCCCGAAGAACTCCTTGATCGCTGCTACCACCGGACGGATGTTGATCAGCGTCTGCGGTGTGATGGCCTCGACGTCTTGGGTAGTCATGCGTTCACGCACGACCCGCTCCATACGGGAGAGCCCGATCCGGACCTGGTTCTGGATCAACTCGCCCACCGACCGGATACGACGGTTGGCGAAGTGGTCCTGATCGTCGAGTCGGTAGCCCGGCTCTTGCTTGACGAGGTGAAGCATGTAGGAGACCGCTGCAACGACCTCGCAGCGCGAGAGGACGTCTTGCCCCTCCTGCGGCAGGTCGAGCAGGTCGCCGCTCAGACCGAACAGCTCACCGAGGCGGGCCACTTCGGCACCGAGTTTGCGGTTCAGCTTGTAGCGGCCGACGCGGCTCAGGTCGTAACGACGGTTCTCGAAGAATGCGTTCTTGAAATACGCACGGGCGGAGTCGAGGGTGGGCGGCTCGCCCGGGCGTGCGCGCTTGTAGATCTCGACCAGCGACTCGTCCTGGGTGGGCGCGAGGTTGCGGTCCTTCTCCCACTGTCCCTCGAGGAAGTCGAAGTGGCTCACGAAGCGATCGATGAAGCCGGGTGCGTGCTCCTCGTCGTAGCCGAGGGCGCGGAGCAGCGTGAAGATGCTCATCCGGCGCTTGCGGGCAACGCGAGTTCCGGCCGTGACGTCCTTGCCCGGCTTCTGCTCGACGTCGAACTCCAGCCACTCACCGCGGTAGGGGTGCACCGTGCCCTTCACCAGCTGGTGCTTCGACAGGTTACGAAGGCGGAAGCGCTCGCCCGGCTCGAAGATGACGCCGGGGCTGCGCACGAGCTGCGAAACGACGACGCGCTCGGTGCCGTTGATGATGAAGGTTCCCTTTTCGGTCATCATCGGGAAGTCACCCATGAAGACCGTCTGTTCCTTGATCTCGCCGGTGTGCCGGTTCATAAACCGGGCCTTGACGAAGATCGCGGCCTGATACGTGATGTCCTTCTCCTTGCACTCCTCCACCGTGAACTTGGGGGTGGGGCGCAGGTCCTCGTCGTCCGGGTCGAACTCGAGTTCGAGCTGGAGCGTCTCGGAGAAGTCCTTGATCGGGGAAATGTCGCGGAACGTCTCCGCCAACCCGTGATTCAGGAACCAGTCAAAACTGGCGCGCTGAACTGCGATGAGGTCCGGGAGTTCCAGAACCTCATTCAGGTTGGCAAAGGAGTAGCGCTCGCGAGCAGATGTACGGGCGGCCAAGGGTCACTCCTCGAAATCGAGCGGTGGGATCAGAGTTGCCAGGGCGCGCGACATCAGTTCGGGAATGGAAAAACAGAGGTCGGGACGCACGGCAAACAACGAGCCTACCGCTCAGGTGCGTAAGACGTCAACCACACCGGCAGGGATCGCCGGGAGGCTTGCTCAGTTCGCCCGAACGGTAAATGAGCCGAGGCGTTCCGTCAAGCACTCTCGACAATTGTGCTGCTCAACAGGGCGGTCGGATCAAACCTCCTGACGAACATCAACTGGCTCGATGGGTGCCTGGAGCCCCAGCACCTGATCACTTTGTTCAGCGAGTGTGAGACAGCGCAGGTCAGAGAATATGGGCCCCATGACCTGAACCCCTACAGGCAGACCTGCAGCAAGGCCGGCGGGGACCATCCCGCCGGGCAGCCCGAGATAATTGCCCGGCGGAGTCGCCTCAACCACCTCGTGCCCCAGAGTTCCCAGTACCCGCCCCGCTAGACGGATCCCGCATCCGCTCGACAGCCGGCGCGTGTCGAGCGGCGACACCGCCCGAGCCGAACGTCCAGAGCGCTTCCACGGCTCCCCCTTTGCCATTGCCCTTTTCGGAGGGCAAGCGAGTCGCGGTATCGCGCAAAAAATGGGCGGGGGGAGAGGCCCAAGCCTCTCCCCCCGTCCAAGGATTCAGTCTGATTCAGCATGGGCAGGCTGATTCGCCTGCCCGCGAGGTCACTTGACCTCGACCTCGGCGCCAGCCTCGACGAGCTTGGCCTTGGCCTTCTCGGCATCTTCCTTGGTGGCCTTCTCGAGCACCTTCTGCGGGGCGCCGTCGACGAGGTCCTTCGCTTCTTTGAGGCCCAGGCTCGTGATCTCTCGCACGACCTTGATGACCTGAATCTTCTGGGCACCGGCGCCGGTGAGGATGACGTCGAACTCGTCCTTCTCCTCCTCGACCGGGGCGGCAGCCGCGCCACCGGCAGCCATCACTGCCACTGGGGCAGCGGCGGACACGCCGAACTTCTCCTCGAACGCGTCGAGCAGTTCCTTGACCTCCATGAGCGTCATCGCTGCGATGCCGTCGAGGATCTCTTCCTTGGTGAGAGCCATGTTGTTACTCCTTGTAACGAAAAGTTGTTGATGAACGAATGGTTGATGTGAGCAGGGGGGTTGTCACTCGGCCGGTACGGCTTCGGATTCCTTCTGGTCAATGAGTGCCTTGAGGCCGTAGGCAAGATTGCGGGGCAGTGCAGTAAGCAGCCCAGCGAACATCGCCAACAGGGTTTCCCGCGAGGGCAGGTCGGCGAGGACTTCCACGTCCTTGGCGGACAAGAACTTGTCGCCCATCACACCGCCCTTGAGGACGAGCTGCGGGTTGACCTTGGATGCTTCACGCAGCACCTTGGCCGCAGCAGCAACGTCGCCCTTCACGAAAGCGATAGCAGTCGGACCGACGAGTTCGCTCGACAGTGCTTCCGCACCGGTCTGGAGCGCTGCAAGGCGGGCAAGAGAGTTCTTGTACACCTTCCACTCGCCGCCTGCTTCACGCAACTGACGACGAATGCCTGCCATCTGGGAAACGGTCAGACCGCGGTATTCCGTGAGGATTGCCGCATCTGCGCCACGCAGTTTTGCTGCGATCTCCGCCACTGTGGTGACTTTTTCGGGTCTCGGATTTTCCATTGATTCACCTCCTCTCGCTCAACTCGGTGGTGCTCGCTTTCGCGAACACCACGAGGAGCAGAGAGGATCTGCTTGCTCTTGGAGTTCGCCTCGTCCGGCGGGACACTCCGTGCTGTGTCCCATTGGCCCCTGCTGCGGGCAGGTGGACCGGATGTCTCTGGCGAGAACCGTTTCGATTGTAGAACTGTGAAACTACCTGCTCAAGTGCCTTGTACGACGCCCTCAGGGGGTACCGCACAAGGCGAGCACGCTTTACTGCTCCGGCTTAAGCCGGTTCAAGTCGATCTTCACGCCGGGACCCATGGTGGACGCCACCACGATCTTGCGAAGGTACTTGCCCTTGGCCGAAGCGGGTTTTGCCCGCTGCAGCTCGTCGAGCACCGCTCGGAAGTTCTGCTCGAGCAGTTCGGGGGCGAAACTCACCTTGCCGATGAGCACGTGGACGTTTCCGTAGCGGTCCGTGCGGTACTCCACCTTGCCGCCCTTGAACTCCGACACTGCACGACCGACGTCGGTGGTGACGGTGCCCGTCTTCGGGTTCGGCATGAGCCCGCGCGGGCCGAGGACACGACCGAGACGGCCGACCATCGGCATGAGGTCGGGCGTGGCAATAGCGAGATCGAAGTTCATATTGCCCTTCTCGATTTCGGCATACAGGTCGTCCGAGCCGACCATGTCCGCTCCGGCATCGCGCGCCGCCTGAGCGGCATCGCCGGCGGCGAACACTGCGATCCGCAGGGTCTTGCCCGTTCCGGCCGGAAGCGCGACAGTGCCGCGAACCATCTGATCAGCCTTGCGGGGATCGACTCCGAGGCGGCTCACCATCTCGACGGTCTCATCGAACTTCGCCGCAGCGAGCGACTTCACGAGAGCCAGACCCTCGGTCGGGCTGTACTGGGCATCCCGGTCGAATCGCTTCAGCGCGTCTGCGTACTTCTTGGACAACGGCATAATTGCCTCCCTCATTGTTCTGCTCCGCCGGTGAGGTTGTCCGGCGAGAGGATGTGGTTAGTTACTTCAGCCCTGGACCTTGAGGCCCATGGAACGTGCCGTGCCGCGAACCTGCTCCTTGGCAGCCTCAAGGTCGTAGGCGTTGAGATCGGGCATCTTGATCTTGGCGATTTCCTCGACGATTGCGTCGCTGACAACACCGGCTGATGCCTTGCCCGGCTCCTTGGAACCCTTCTCGATCCCGACCTTCTGGCGCAGAAGCACCGGCGTGGGCGGAGTCTTGAGGATGAAGGTGAAGGAGCGATCTTCGTAAATGGTGATCTCAACCGGTACGACGGTGCCGACCTGGGATTCCGTTGCTGCGTTGTACTGCTTGACGAATTCCATGATCGGGACACCGTGCGGTCCGAGCGCGGTACCAACCGGGGGCGCGGGCGTTGCCTTGCCGGCCGGAATCTGGATCTTCACAATTGCAGCGACCTTCTTCTTGGCCATGGCTGCTTCCCTTCGTGACGTCTGAGCGAACTCAGAGCTTGGAGACTTGGCTGAAGTCGAGCTCGACCGGGGTTTCACGGCCGAAGATGTTGACCAACACCTTCAACTTCATGTGATCGGGGTTGAGCTCAACGACCTGACCGGAGAAGTCCGCGAACGGGCCTTCCTTGACGCGAACGCTCTCACCGACCTGGTATTCGAGCTTGGGCTTGCGTCGCGGTGCGAGATCCTGACCGCCCTTGACGGACAGGAAGGTCTCCACCTCACGGCGCGAGAGGGGCGTGGGCTTCTGGCCGAACTTGTTCTGGCCCACGAAGCCGGTGACGCCGGGGGTGTTGCGAATGCAATACCACGAGGAGTCGTCCATGTTGCAGCGGACCAGCAGGTAGCCGGGGAACACTTTCTTCTGGACGGTCTGCTTGCGACCACCCTTGAACTCCACGACATCCTCCATGGGGATAACGATCTCGAAGATCTCGTTCTCCATGTTCATCGACTGGATGCGGGCTTCGAGATTGGCCTTCACCTTCTTCTCATAGCCGGACTGGGTGTGGACGACGTACCAAGCGCCCGGGCGAAGCCACGGATTGTCGTACGCAGCCTCCTCGGCGCCTTCGTCCACGAGGTCGAATGCAGCATCGACAGAAGTCGGCTCCGCAGCGTCCACAGTTTCGGCCGATTCGACATCGGTGGGGTTCAGTTCGTTTTCAGTCATGTCGTTCATCCGTACAACCAGCTCGAGAGTTCGCCAAAGCCGGAGTCGAGGCCAAAGACCATGGCCGTGACAACCGCAACGGTGACCAGCACCACGATTGAGTACTTGCGCACCTCGGGCCAAGACGGCCAAGCCACCTTGCGCATCTCCGCCCGGACCTCACGAAGGTACTGAGGCGGTGTGGTGCGGGCCTCGTCGTGTCCACGAGTCGCTTTCGTCCGCGCCTGACCGCGGGTGGGGTTGCCCTGCTCATTGAGGGTACCCATCCGTTTCATCTGGCGCTTCTGTTCGCGATTCATGTCCATAGACATGGCTTGTTGCTCGATTCCAAAGGTGTGTAAGGAGCAGGGCAGGAGGGACTCGAACCCCCAACCTGCGGTTTTGGAGACCGCTGCTCTGCCAGTTGAGCTACTGCCCTCGGTTTGATGAAGTCGTCAGGCTAGCAGTGTGCTCGCCCATGCCGACCCCGTCGTGACCGGGATGACTGGCTATCGGGTTTCCTTGTGCGAGGTGTGCTTGCGCTCGTGCGAGCAGTATTTCTGCATCTCGAGTCGCTCACGATCGTTGATCTTGTTCTTCATCGTGATGTAATTACGCCGTTTGCACTCGGTGCATTCGAGGGTGATCTTCACGCGCTTGTCGTTCTTCGGCATGGTCGCTCCTGTCGCGTCGCCGGGCGTTCGTTACTTGAGAATCTTGATGACGCGGCCGGCGCCAACGGTACGCCCACCCTCACGGATGGCGAAACGCAGACCCTCGTCCATTGCGATCGGCTTACCCAACTCCACCGTCATCATCACATTGTCACCAGGCATCACCATCTCAGTGCCCT
>CAEZYY010000039.1_pt1 | contig 23407 bp, 24 predicted proteins | sample 7265861 | NCBI WGS metagenome assembly CAEZYY01 (sample SAMEA6813946, study PRJEB35770) | freshwater metagenome | biome: Freshwater; feature: Freshwater reservoir; material: water | place: Czech Republic | collected 2016-08-15 | depth 30m m | reverse complement strand
TCGCTCGAGGAGCGATACGCGCTCGACACCGAGTTCCACCGAGAGCGCACGTACTTCCCCCGGCTTGCCCTCATCCAGATCGCGTGGTCCGGGGGTGTTGCCCTCATTGACCCGATTGCTGTCGACATGTCAGCATTCGTCCCCCTGATGGAGAGCGACGCGCTTGCCGTTCTGCACGCCGCCCAGCAGGATCTCGACGTGCTCCAGACAGCCTGTCGGGCCGTGCCCAAGCGTCTGTTTGACACCCAGCTCGCTGCCGGGTTCCTCGGCTACTCCACGCCTTCGCTATCGAGTCTGCTCGCGTCCGAGCTGAAGGTGCACGTCGCCAAGGGCGATCGCCTGACCGATTGGCTGCAGCGTCCGCTCACACAGGAGCAACGGGAGTACGCCGCGAGCGACGTTGACCATCTGCTCGAGCTGCACGACGGGATTACAGCGCAGCTCGTTGAGCTCGGTCGCCTCGAATGGGCGTTGCAGGCTTGTGAGGAGCTCCGTTGCCGGCCGGTTGGCCCAACGGAACCGACCGATGCGTGGCTGCGGATCAAGGACGCAAAGATCCTCAAGGCAAAGAGTCGCGGAGTGGCCAGAGCGGTCGCAGCATGGCGCGAACGACGTGCGGCGAACAGCGATATCCCCGTCCGTCAGGTGCTCTCGGACCTCGCCATCCTCGGTGTTGCCCAGCGTGCCCCCCGAACGGTTCCCGAGCTGATGTCCTGCCGTGGTGTCGAGGAGCGTCACGCCCGGGGCAAGCTGGGCGAGGAGATCCTCGCTGCTGTGGCGTCCGGGCGCGAGGACGAACCGGACATGCCTACCGGCGACGGCGAGGAACTATCAAGGAGTCTCCGTCCGGCAGTCACGCTGGTCTCGGCTTGGATCGGCGAGCTGAGCCGGCAGCGAAAGATTGACCCCACGCTGCTCGCCACGCGCTCGGATCTCGTGGCGCTGTTGCGCGGGGATGAGGAAGCCCGGCTTACGCAGGGATGGCGGGCCGAGTTCATCGGTGACGACCTCCGGCGACTCGTCGCCGGTCACGCTGCGCTCTCCTTCGACGGCAAGGGTGGGTTGCGGCTCATCGATTTGGGGTAGCAACGCTGTTCAGTCTGCGCCTGCCATCCACATGACGCCCAGAGCGACGTCTGAGGGCTGAGTTTCTGGGTGATATTGGTAGCGCCCAACGCGCGGGGCGAACTGGAACGAGATCGTGTCGGTCGTGGTGAAGGCGACGGAGTCTTCGAGGTTTGAACACGACACGGTGTTCGCCAACCGGCAGGTGAGGGTGGTCGCGACGCCGTTGCGGAGCACGGTCACCGTTCCGGCGAACGGACGCGCTGCCCGCACCGTCAGGTTGCGGAGCGTGAGTGCAACGGGCACCGGGTAATCAAAGCGGTATCTGGACGTCGAGCCTTGAATTCCCGGCCCTGCAAAGTAGGTGTACCGGGACAACTGACTCACGGATGCATAGAAGAGTCCGCCGGCCCCGCCGCCGCCCGGGCCGGCCGGTCCCGTCGCTCCGACGTGCCCGGTGTCGCCTTGTGGTCCGGTGTCACCGGTTTCGCCCTTGGGGCCGGTGGGACCGTCGAGGCCGGTGTCGCCTTGGGTTCCGGTGTCGCCCTGTGGGCCGGTGTTGCCGGTGTCACCCTGAGGGCCGGTGTTGCCGGTGTCGCCCTGAGGGCCTGTCGGGCCCTGAAGTCCGCTGGATCCCGTCGATCCGGTGTCGCCTTGGGTTCCGGTGTCGCCCTGTGGGCCGGTGTTGCCGGTGTCACCCTGAGGGCCAGTCGGGCCCTGAAGTCCGCTGGATCCTGTTGCGCCTGTAGCACCTTGAGCGCCAGTCGGGCCCTGCAGTCCGCTGGATCCCGTCGTCCCGGTAGCACCTGTTGGTCCCTGCGGGCCTGAGGGACCCGTTGGGCCGGAAGGTCCTTGCGGCCCGGATACCCCTGAAGGTCCCGTCACTCCGGTAGCGCCGATCTGTCCGGTGACTCCCGAGGGTCCTGTGGGGCCAGTCGCTCCGGGCAGAGGTTCAGCGGTATAAAGGCGGGCAATCCGGTCGGTTGCAATGCCCTGGAACGCAGTCATAGCCCCGCCGATCAACAACTTCCCGTCGGTCTGGAGCGCGAGGGCGTTCACGGTTCCGTTCGGTCCGGTGCCGAGACCGCTGTTGAAACTCGTGTCGAGCGTTCCATCGCTGTTCAGGCGTGCCACTTTCGCGACGGAGGTGCCGTTGAAGGTGGTGAACTGTCCGCCGACCAAGATCTTTCCATCGGCCTGCATCACCATGGTGTTCACGCCGGCGTCGAAACCGGTGCCCACCGCGGTGTTGAACGAGGAATCGGGTGTGCCGTCGCTGCCGAGTCGCGCGATACCGACGCGGCTCGAACCATTCAGCGTGGTGAAGGTTCCGCCCACCACGATCTTGCCGTCCGACTGCACGGCCAGCGCGCTCACGAATCCCCCGGCGAAACCGGTTCCGACGTTCGTGTTGAACGAGGTATCGGGTGTGCCGTCGCTGCCAAGCCGAGCAATCTTCTTGGCGCTGTTTGCGTTGAGCGTGGTAAAGACTCCGCCCACTACGATCTTGCCGTCTGACTGCAGAGCCACCGCATTGACCGTCTGGTCGAAACCCGATCCGATGTTGGTGGCGAAGGTGCTGTCGGGGACGCCAGCGGAGGACACGCGAGCGACTCGGTTGTGCGTAACTGCATTGAGAGCGGTGAAGATGCCGCCCACGACGATCTTGCCGTCGACCTGAATTGCGAGGGAGTTCACGCCGCCGTTCGTCGACGTCAGACTGCCGTTGGTGAAGCCGGTGCCCAGGTTGCCGTTGAACGTCGTGTCCGGGGTGCCGTCGCTGCCAAGCCGGGCAAGTTTGTACGTGGTGACGTTATTGAGTTTGGTGAAGAAGCCGCCCGCGAGGATCTTTCCGTCACTCTGCACTGCAATGGCGTTCACGTCGCCGTTGAAACCGCCGTTGACACCGGTGCCCGTGTTGGTGCTGAAGTCGGCGTCGGGGCTGCCATCAATGTTGAGCCTGGCGAGCCCGTTGCTCGTCACGTCCGCGGAGGTACTTCCCGACAGTGTGAGCTTGCCGCCGACCAGCAGTCGGCCGTTTGACTGGACGGCGATCACGTTCACGTCATTGTTGAAACCTGTTCCCGGACTGCCCGTGAAGGAGAGATCTAGGGTCCCGGTGATTCCTGCTCCGTACGAGGGAGTAGCGGTGCAGACCACGAGTCCGGCCGCAACGGCAGTCGCCACCCACGCTCTGTACGTTCCACCACGCATCTCTGGCCCCGATCTCACGTTCCGTGTGCTGTTTGCACCCCCGGTGGCAGAAAACATTATCTTTTGTTACCGCTGGGCACAACCTTGAGTCCGCTCTGCTTCGCCAGAACGAGGGGGACTGTTAGTGGGGCGCGGGTCGACGAGGGGGTCCCGAGTACATTTGGCTGGGTGAACGCAGCCGGCCAGCACACGGAGTCCTTGTTCGCAAAGGTTCTCACTGTCTCCGACGGTGTCGTTGCAGGTTCCCGGGTCGACGCAAGCGGCGAGGCTCTTGCCACACAACTGGAGGCCGCCGGGTTCGACGTGGTGGAACGTGGGCTCACCGCCGATGGAGCGGAGAACGTGGCAACGGCTATGCGCCGGATGAGCGCAGGTTTCTCCGGGTTGCTCGTGTCCACGGGGGGCACCGGGTTCGCTCCGAGGGACCTGACACCTGAGGGCACCAGAATGATGATCGAGCGCGAGGCCCCCGGCATCGCCGAGGCCTGCCGCCTGGTGAATCCCTTGGGCAGGCTGTCCCGGGGGATCGCCGGCATCGCCGGGAAGTGCATCATCGTCAACCTCCCGGGCTCGCCGAAAGGGTGTGTGGAACAGCTTGCGGCCGTGCTTGACGTGCTGCCACACGCCATTCGGCTGCTCGCCGACACTCCGACCAGCCACTAGGCCCAATTGGCCAGCAATACGGGACGGTAATTCCGGCCGGTCGAGCCGCCTTGTTCCCTACACTTTCGCCCGTGCTGAGACTGGTCCTGCCGAAAGGCTCCCTCGAAAAGGCAACGTTCGATCTTTTTGAGGCTGCCGACCTCGCGATCAGCCGATCGTCATCGGTCGACTACAAGGCAACCATCGACGATCCGAGAATCGCCGAGGTCCGGATTCTGCGTCCGCAGGAGATCCCCGTTTACGTCGCCGAGGGTCTGTTCGACATCGGGATCACTGGTCGGGACTGGGTGGAAGAAACCTCCAGCAGCGTTGACAGCCTGGGCGAACTGAAGTACTCGAAGGCAACCAGCAACCCCGTGAAGGTTGTCGTTGCGGTTGCGGGCGACTCCACTGCCACCTCCGTCCGGGACCTGCCACAGGGCGTCCGGGTTACCAGCGAGTACCCCGAACTCACCAAGCGCTTTTTCGCCGATCGCGGCATCTCCGCCGACATCCGGCTCTCGTACGGCGCCAGCGAGGCGAAGATCCCCGACATTGCGGATTGCGTCGTGGACATCACCGAGACTGGCCGGGCCCTGCGCGCCGCTGGCCTGAAGATCATCGACACGATCCTCGTGTCCTACACCGAGCTCATCGCCAACCCGCAGTCCTTCGCCGATCCCGCCAAGCGTCACGCGATGGAACAGGTCATGACCCTGCTCACCGGCACGCTCGAGGCTCGCGGTAAAACGCTCGTCAAGTTGAACGTTGCCGAGGCCCAGTTCGAGCAGGTGCTCCGGGTGCTGCCCGCTGCGAAGTCGCCGACGGTCTCCAAGCTCGCGGACGGTGGGTATGCCATCGAGACGGTCGTTGAGAAGCGCACGATCAACGTGCTCATCCCGGCCCTCAAGGACGCCGGCGCCTCGGACATCCTCGAATTGCCGATCTCTAAGATCGTCCACTGATGCCGATCGGACGCGTCGCAGCGTTCGACCCGTTCCGGGGCCTCGGGATGATCATCGACGCCGACGGAGGCGATTGGCCGTTCCACTGTGTGGCGATCCTGGACGGCACCCGTTCGATCGAGGTTGGCGTTGCTGTCGAGTTCGAGCCACAGGTCAAACTCGGCCGCCTCGAGGCAAGCCGAATAAGGCCCACTGCGCTCGGGTGACGGTCAAGAACCACAACGTGCTGCCCGAACCGGGCGTGCATCAGCCCAAACTGGCCTTGACCTGCAAGAAGGCGAGGCGAATTTGTTCGAGGGCGGCCTGAAGCGTGTCCTCATCGGGCCCCAGTCGGCCCTCCAGACCCTCGACGAGGCAGGCCATCGCGTCAATTGCGAGGACAGCAGCGTGGAGGTCTGGGGGTGTCGAGGTGAGATGAATTGCCCCGAACTCGAACAGTCCCATGGCGTGATTCGCCACGACGTAGTGGGGTGGTTCGGTGAGCAGACGCTCCTTGGCGCGGGCCAGTTCGTCGGCGGCGAGTGCCACGGGATCGTCAGGTGCCTGATCGGCGGTCATCTGCGCTACGCTACCGACCCGACAACAGAGGCAAGCGAGTTCCGGGCATGCTCGGAGGCTCCACCTGGCCACCCGTCTCGCCACAAGGGCGAGAATCAACGGAGTGCGATCAGGTCGACACGGCAAGAATCGGTGCGCCAGAGGCGTCCCCGGTTCCTCGTGGCGCTTGACTCGCCACAGGAACATCGGAACAGGGAGATGCCCATTGCACAGGAGTGAACGGCCATAGCAACCGGCGCGAGCACCGAGCCACGGTACAACGAACGCATTCGAGCCCGAGAGGTTCGAGTGATCGGTTCTGACGGCAGTCAGTTGGGTATCAAGACGGTCCCCGATGCACTGAGCCTGGCGAGATCCTTGGATCTTGACCTCGTTGAGGTAGCACCGTTGGCCAACCCGCCCGTCTGCCGAATCATGGACTACGGCAAGTACCGCTACGAGGAATCACAGCGGGCCAAGGAGTCTCGGAAGAAGGCAACCCACATCTCCGTCAAGGAGGTGAAGTTCCGTCCCAAGATCGGACAGGGCGACTTCGACACCAAGGTTCGTCACATCATCGACTTCCTCAACGAGGGGCACAAGGTGAAGGTGACGCTGCAGTTCCGAGGGCGAGAGATGGCCCACCCGGAACTCGGCGCCAAGGTTCTCAACGGTGTTGCCGCACAAGTCGGCCCGCTCGCCAAGATCGAGTCATCGCCAAGGCTCGACGGACGCAGCATGACGATGGTGATGGCCCCCGAGAAGAAGGTTCCGGTGAAGAAGTCATCGGGAGACTCGGAGCCATCGGCTACGAACGAGGCGGGCCCGGTTACCGAGCCGACCGCTGAGGTCATCGAGGCGAACGCAGCGAAGGTCGAACCGTCGGCACCGGAAGCGGTCGAAGCGGGAGCAGCTGTCGAAGCGGCAGCAGAACTCGACGTCGTCGAGTAGCCCGTCCAACCGGTCCCGCCCCCTGGGGCCAGCAATGAAAATCTCTTTCGAATCAGAGGACAAGACATGCCCAAGATGAAGACCAGCAAAACCGCTGCCAAGCGGTTCAGGAAGACCGGGACCGGCAAGATTCAGCGCTTGCAGTCCATGCGTCAGCACCTGTTCGAGAAGAAGTCCAGCACCCGCACCCGTCGTCTCGACGGCATGGTCGACGTGCACTCGGGCGATGAGAAGAAGATCAAGCGACTGCTCGCCGAGCGCTGAGCAACGCAGAGAAAAAGGACTAGGAGGACAACATGGCCAGGGTAAAGCGCGCGGTAAACGCGAAGAAGCACCACAAGGCAATTCTCGAGAAGGCACAGGGCTACTACGGCAATCGCAGCCGTTCGTTCCGTGCCGCCAACGAAGCGGTTCTGCATGCCGGTCAATACGCATTCCGCGACCGTCGGGCACGCAAGGGCGAGTTCCGTCGTCTGTGGATCCAGCGCATCAACGCAGGCTGTCGCCTGAACGGGATGTCCTACAGCCAGTTCATTGCGGGGCTCAATGCCGCCGGTATCGAGGTGGACCGCAAGGTGCTCTCGGACCTCGCGACGACGGATGCGGTCGCGTTCACGAGCCTCGTCGAGGCCGCGAAGTCCGCACTGGGCTGATACTCGACATGGAGCCGCTCGGCTTCAGCAATCCACAGATCCAGCGACTGCGGCGCCTCTTGGGGCGCCGCAGTGCGCGTTGGGGCGAGGGCGCCTTCGTCGTGGAAGGGGCAACGCTCGTTGCCGAGGCCGTCCGGGCCGGGTGGGAAGTCGAGGCCCAGTTCGTCGCGACCGGCGCGCAGGCCGTACCCGGCATCCGTACGTATGAGCTCGCTGCGGGGGTTCTCGAGCGCGTGGCGAGCACCGAATCACCGCAGCCCGTCCTTGCGATCGTCAGGATGCAGCATCCGGCCCCTGCGGCGGAGTACCAGCGGGTCGTTGTCTGCGCAGGTGTCTCGGACCCCGGGAACCTGGGGACCATTCTGCGCAGTTCCGAGTCGGCGGGGTTCGATCTAGTGGCGCTGACGCCGGGAAGCGTGGATCCGTATTCGCCCAAGACAGTTCGGGCATCGGCAGGGGCAATCTTCCACGTACCGGTCTTGGTCGACGCAGAACCCGCCCGGCTCGGGGTCGAGTTGATCGGGACGAGTTCGCACCTCGGCAACCCGTTCACCGAGACGGATATGACGGGTCGGGTCGGCCTCGTGATCGGCAACGAGGCACACGGTGTTCCCGACGATGTTCACGTCTCCCGGTGGGTAACGATCCCGCACCTCGGCCGCTCCGAGAGCCTCAACGCTGCAATGGCAGCGACGCTCCTCGTGTTCGAGGTGATGCGTCAGCAGCGCGACGGGAAATGACCGAAGTCGTCACCCTCCGGATCCCGAGGGTTGCTGCCACGGTGATCCACGTTCCGATGATGAGGTAGATCCACATCGGCACGTGATGTGTTGTCCCGATCACGTAGGCATCGGGGGCAAGGAACGCTGCCGTGGCAAGCGCCGCCCACCACCATGCTGTGCGTCGTTGACGCGTCGCGAGTGCCATGACAAGCCGCGAGGTTGCCAAGGCCCAGGGCACCGCGGAGAGTACCTCAACGGTCGCGAACCAGAACACGCTGAGCCCGCGCTCAGAGAGGAACCGCCACGCGAGTACGACGCGGCATGTCGAATAGACAAGGTTCCCGAGGATCCAGAAGCGTTCCACGCGCATGGAGTTTCCTCGATGGTTATGTGACGCAGGTCTCACCGCGTGTTCCTCTGTGGACTCCATGAACTACTAGTGTGACGGAGTGAGGTCAGATTGCGAGGTCGCCAACGGATTCTCGGCGACTCAGCGTCGGCAAGCGTGGTGCGTACACGTCTTCACGACCTTTGGCATCGTTGTCGGCATGCTTGCTCTCCAGGCGATCCTCGAGCGGCGGGCGACACCGGCCATGCTCCTCCTGCTTGCCACGCAGGTGATCGACGGCATTGACGGACCGATGGCACGAGCGGCGAACGTGAAGGAACGGGTTCCACTCATCGACGGCTACGTGTTGGACCTGGTGATTGATTTCGTCACCTGCGTCGTGGTGCCGATTGCGTTTATCTACCAGTTCCACCTGTTGCCATCGGCGTTCGCCTTGGCCCTCATGGGTCTGGCGGTGTTCAGCGCAGCCATCTGGTTCTCCCGCACCGACATGATGACGGAGGACCATTGGTTCCGTGGCTTCCCCGCCACCTGGAACCTCGTCGCACCCACCCTGTACCTCCTCCATGCCAGTCGGGTAGCGGGAGCAGTCGTTGTGATTGTGCTGAGCCTTGCGTCGCTCACTGATATTCCGGTCCCTCACCCGGTACGGGTCGTCTGGATGCGCGGCTTTACCCTGCCGTGCACAGTCCTGTGGCTCACCGCGTTGGTCGTGGAGGTCATCGCGAAGTCCCACTCGCCACAGGTGCTCCGGGGCTTCCTGTTGCTCGGACCGCTCTGCTTCGTTGGGTTGAGCGCCGCCAGAATGCTTGGCTGGGACCGGGACACCGCTGTGAACATCCCGAACCAGTAGGCTCTCGTCGCTTATGGCTCTCGAAACACAGCGATTTCGACGCCCCCGGGCAGTACTCGGGGGACAGGTAACCGCCTGACGCGTCGCTGACGCCGGTTCCGAACCCTTGTGCAAGCCCGGGGGAATTCCTCCTCTGTCGAGTACAACGAGAACCGAGATACGCCAATGTCACATCCCAGCACTACTCGCCCGTGCGAATCCCACCTTGCAGGAGTCCCGCGATGATCGAAGACATCTCCGCAGCACGTGACGTCGCGCTTGCAGCGGTGGCCGGCGCTCAGACCGTCGATCTCCTTGACCAGTTCGTGGCGGAGCACCTCGGCAAGCGCGGCCCGCTCGCCTCGCTGAAGGCCCGACTCGGAGCGCTTCCCACTGTCGACGAGAAGAAGGCGATGGGCCAGGCGCTCAACGAGGCGACGTCGGCGGTCTCGGCCGCAGCGGACGCGCATCGTGCAGTGCTCGCCGCCGTCGAGCGCCGTGCGCAGCTTGCCGGCGAGCGGATGGACCTCACCGAGTTCCGACGTCCGCCCGCCCGGGGCCACGCTCACCTCGTTACCGAGGCGTGGGAGCGCCTTGAGGACGTGTTCATCGGTCTCGGCTTCAAGGTTGCCGAGGGCCCCGAGATCGAGACCGACTGGTACAACTTCGAGGCGCTGAACATGCCGCCGAGCCACCCGGCCCGGAGCATGTGGGACACACTGTTCGTCGAGCACGGCGCACCCGGGTCAACGGTGCTGCGCACGCACACGTCACCCGTGCAGGCGCGTGTGATGACCACCCAGGAGCCGCCGATCTACGTCGTGGCGCCCGGGCGCGTGTTCCGCAACGAGACCGCTGACGCTACGCACATGCCGGTTTTCCACCAGATCGAGGGTCTCGTCGTGGACCGCGGGATTTCCTTCGCGGACCTCGCAGGCACGATCGAGGCATTCACTCGGGCGTTCTTCGGCTCCGGCTTCACGAGTCGGCTCCGTCCGAGCTTCTTTCCGTTCACCGAACCGTCCGCGGAGTTCGACATCAGGCGCCCGGACGGCTCGTGGCTCGAGCTCGGTGGTTGCGGGATGGTCCATCCGAACGTCCTCGCAGCGTGTGGGATCGACCCCGAGGAATGGGGCGGCTTCGCGTTCGGCTTCGGTATCGACCGGATGGCCAAGGAGTACCACGGCGTGGACGACCTCCGAGAGATGTACTCGAACGACGTCCGTTTCATCGAGCAGTTCTAAACCGGCCGGGAGCGACACCTACATGAACATCATCCTGAGCTGGCTCAATGACTTCGCACCCTTCGGAGGTGCGACGGACGACAACATCGAGCGGGTGGCAGCGGGGCTGAACTCGCTCGGTCTTGCGGTGGAGAGTGTGCAACACGTCGGGGCGCCCGTCCCCGGGGTCGTGACGGCGAGAGTGCTGCGTACAGAACGCCACCCCGACGCCGAGCGCGTTCACCGTGTGTTTCTCGATGCCGGGGACGGCACCGAGCGCCACGTGTGGTGTGGCGCCTTCAACATGTCACCCGGCGACGTGGTGCCGCTGGCGACGCTCGGCACGGTGATGCCTGACGGTCGCGATATCCAGAAGCGCAAGATCCTCGGTATCGCGAGCGAGGGCATGCTCTGCTCGGCCACCGAGTTGGCGATCAGCGAGGACCACAGCGGGATCCTGATCCTTCCCGGCGACACCCCTCTCGGGCTTCCGATCATGGAAGCACTCGGCGTGGAACCTGATGCCGTTTTCGAACTGGATCTCACGCGCAATCGGCCTGACTGCTGGGGTCATATGGGTGTGGCGAGGGATCTCGCTGCTTGGTTCGGCCTCCCGTTTACGGTTCCCGGTCGGCCGCTGGGGCCCCTCGGCCCCAAACACTCCGCGCCGGTCACGATTGTCGACGCAGACCGTTGTGGGCGTTTCCTCTCCGTCGTCATGTCGGGCATCGCCGTGGCGGAGTCCGCGCCGTGGATGCAGCGCCGCCTGTCGCTCGCCGGTATGCGACCGATCAGCAACGTGGTCGACGTGTCGAACTACGTGATGCTCGAGGTCAACCAGCCGAACCACGCGTACGACCTCTCCACCCTCGGGGGTGGGTCGTTCCGGATCAGGCGGGCAGCCCCCGACGAGGCATTGGTCACCCTCGACGGCGTCGAGCGCACGTTCGTCCCACGCGATCTTCTGATCTGCGATGGCAACGATGTACCGATCGGTGTCGCCGGAATCATGGGAGGTCGGGACAGCGAGATTTCGGTGAGCACGACCACCGTCGCGCTCGAGGTTGCTTGGTTCGAGCCGGAGGGCATCGGTCAGTCCGTGCCGCACCTCGGGCTCCGCAGCGAAGCCTCGGCGCGTTTCGAGCGCGGCGTCGACCCGTATGTGATCGATCTCGCTGTGCAGCGATTCGCGGAGTTGCTAGCGGAGACCTGCCCGAACCTCGTCGTACACGAGGGCGCCGTGGATGCGAGGGCGGTGAGCCTGCCGGATGAGCAGCGCACGACGCGCGTGCGCACTAGCCGTGTGAACGCGTTGCTCGCGCTGTCCCTCGCGGACTCGGACATCGCTGCACTGCTCGAACCGATCGGCTTCGTCTCCGAGTGCACCGAGCCCGGGATCCTCATGGTCCGGTTGCCCTCGTGGAGGCCCGATGCCACCGGTGAGATCGATGTCATCGAGGAGATCGCCCGGCTGTACGGCTACGACCGAATTCCCAAGACGGTTCGCAAGTCGCCCGAAGGTGGAGGTCTGACTCCCGCGCAAAAGCGCAGGCGCAGGGTGCGCGAGGTCCTGCTCGGTCTCGGCGTCAGCGAGGCAATGCCCGACGTGTTCCTGTCCCCCGGGGACATGGAGCGGGCCGGCATGCAGGGTGCCGTGGTGTCGGTTGCCAATCCGCTTGTGGCGGAACAGTCGGTGCTGCGCGGATCGCTGATCCCCGGTCTGCTCAAATCGATCGCGTACAACGAATCGCACCGGGCAAGCAGCGTGTCCCTCTTCGAGGTGGGTCACCGGTACCTGCCGGGCGCCGACGTGCTCCCGTTCGAGGCCGAGCAGCTCTGCATCGCCCTTGCGGGTCGCGAGGCCCCAGCGGCGGTGCAGGTCTGGGAAGAGATCCGCGCTGCACTCGGTTGGGTCACGACGTCGATCGTCGCCTCAGCCGGGCCTGGGGTGCCCGGGCTCCACCCGACGCGCCACGCCCTCGTTGCGATCGACGACGGCCGCATCGTCGGTGCGCTCGGGGAGATCGATCCGGGTGTGCTCGAGGCGTTCGGGGTCACGGAGCGGGTCGCGGTGCTGGATGTCGATCTTGGGCAATTGCTCGCGCTCGACCCGGAGCCCGTGCAGTTCCGTGCGTTCAGCCGCTACCCGAGCAGTGATGTGGATCTCGCCTTCGTCATCGAAGAGGCGGTTCCGGCAGAGCATGTTGCCGAGGCGATCAGGGTTGGGGCCAGCGCAGTGCTGGTGCGCCTCGACCTGTTTGACGTCTATCGCGGATCCGGTGTTCCGGGAGGGTCGCGCAGCCTCGCCTACCGGCTTCGGCTGCAGGCGCCCGATCGAACGCTGACCGACACGGACGTCGCTGCCGTGCGTGTGCGGTGCATTGATGCTGTCGGCAAGCTCGGCGGAACGCTTCGCTGAGGCTTCCGGGCGGGCAGGTCGCCATGCCGTTCAGACTGCGCGGTCTACCTATCGCCTCTGGTCGACCCACAGAGCGCTTGGCGAGCGAAGGTCCTCAACGATCAGGTTCACGAGGGGTTCGGCCGCCGCGCCGTCTACGCATCCGAGGTGCGTACTCTCGAAAGTTCGCAGCGCCACGCCGCCGCGGAGAATCGGTGCAAGACCGAGGGTGGCGTCGCCGAGGTTCTCACCGATGTAGTCCGAGGTGTTGTAGAGGTGGACGGGGCAGCCGATGTCGCGAAGGTTGGCGCTGTAAGAGTGTCGCGTCTCGGTCCAGTAGTCGCCTTCCGGTTGCGTACGCCGATATCCGCGTGCGCGCCACTTCCCGAAGCTGAGACGCGCCGCTCGAACCCACATCTTAAGGACTGTCCGGATGGCGGGCGGTTGGTACGGGTCGGTGAGCAGCCGGGCTTGGTGGCGCACCCGTCGTTGCATGGGGATGCGGTACTTGCGGTACACGCCCCGCTGTATCTGGATGAGGGGTGCCAGGTCCCGAGCATCGACGAGCCCCACGTAGCGGGGTGGTTCACCACGGGCGCAGAGCTGGTGCGTTACTTCCAGCAGGATCTTGCCCCCGAGGCAGTACCCGAGCAGTTGCCGCTGATCCGGTGCGATCGGCAGGCGCTCGATCTCGTTGAGGTACGCCGACGCCCAGACTCGAAAATCGGCCTTGTCTTTTCCGTCGACGAAAATGTCGTGGACGACTAGGCCCCTACCGCGAAGTTGCTCGACGAACTGTGGGTATCGGGGATCGAGCGCGGCCGGCCAGCCGCGTACGGAGATGAGAATGTCTGTCAAAGGAATCGCCTGTTCTTGCCCGTCAGTTGCTCGCGAGGTCATCGGGGGCGTTGGCCAACCACGCTAGTCGCCCACCCTGACGGCGAAGGACGGCGCGCCACAGCGCCCCGGGCTCGGGGCTGAATGGGTCCCCGGGTTCCGCGTCGAGCACGATCCACGCGCCTGCCTGCAGTTCCGCGTCGAGTTGCCACGGACCCCATCCGGAGTATCCCCGGAAGAGACGGAGCCGTTCCACGGGTGGGGACACCTCGTACGGCTCCCTGCTCAGGTCGACCGTGCCGACCCCATTACGCCACATCGACCAACCGTCGTGTCGATCGCCCGAACCGGTCTGCCCCAGACCGATGAGGGCGTCCGGCCCGACGGGACCGCCACCGAACACCACCGCAGGAGGACTCATGAGGTCGTCCCACGCATCGAGCCCAGAAAGACGATCTTCCGCTGAGGGGCGATTGATCACCACGCCGAGCGCACCCTGATCGTTGTGCTCGATGAGGTACACGACGGTGCGGTCGAAGTTCGGGTCCACAAGTGGCGGTGTGGCGACGAGCAGCCTGCCCGAGATGGACGTGTGGATCACGTGACGATTCTGCACCATGGGCGCCGTCCCTGGGGTGGCCGAAATCCTATGCATGACTATGCATCGTCCTGTATGATCTCGGTCTTATGGTGAACGTCGGCATTGTCGGGGCATCGGGATACACCGGTGCCGAGCTCCTCCGGATCTGCGCCCAGCACCCGGACCTCCGCGTGGTGTATGCCACGGGTGATTCCCAGTCCGGCACGCTCGCATCCTCGTTGTACCCGTCGCTTGCGGTCGCGTACCCGAACCTCGTATTCGAGGAGTTCGATGTCACCCGCACCGACGGTCTGGATCTGGTGTTCCTCGGTCTGCCACACGAGGCCTCGATGGAGCTTGCGCCGCAACTGCTCGGCAGGGTCGGCTGCGTCGTGGACCTCTCGGCCGCGTACCGACTGAAGGACGCATCCCTGTATCCGACTTGGTACGGCTTCGAGCACGATCAGCCGGCCCTGCTCTCCGAGGCCGTCTACGGTCTGCCCGAGCTTTACCGGAGCGAACTCCTGGGAGCGAGGCTGATAGCAACGCCCGGGTGCTACGTCACTGCCGCCTCGCTCGCCCTGGCCCCGCTGATCCGTGGGGGGATCATCGCGCCGACAGGCATCGTGGTGGACGCAGCATCGGGCGTGAGCGGAGCGGGTCGCGCGCTCAAGCACTCGGTGCACTTCGGTACGGTTGACGAGGATTTCACCGCCTACGGCTTGGTGGACCACCGGCACACTCCCGAGATCGAGCAGAACATCGGCGGACAGGTCATCTTTACGCCCCACCTTGCCCCGATGAACCGAGGGATTCTCGCCACCTGCTACGCGCGACCGACGGGCACCGTGACCACAGAGTCACTCCTTGCCACGCTCGCCGGCTTCTATGCGTCCGAGCCGTTCGTGGTGGTGAGGCCCGCATCGCCCTCCACCAAGGCAACTCTCGGTACCAACTCGGTGCACCTCACCGCCCGTTACGACGCCCGCTCCGGCTGGGTGATCGTCATCGCCGCGATCGACAACCTCTGCAAGGGGGCAAGCGGCGGCGCAGTGCAGGCGGCAAACGTTGCGCTCGGCCTGGAGGAGACCGCCGGCCTGCAGACCGTGGGGGTGTACCCGTGAGCGGCGCGGTCGTGTCGGGGAGCGAAGCGGCGCAGAAGGCGGAGGTGCTCGTCGAGGCGCTTCCGTACATCCGGCGCTTCGCCAATCAGATCGTGGTCGTTAAGTACGGCGGAAACGCGCTCGCCGGGGCGAGCGAGAGCGACGCGCTCGCCCTCTTCGCGGAGGACATCGTCCTCATGCAGGCAGTCGGCATGCGTCCGGTCGTCGTCCATGGCGGCGGTCCCCAGATCAGCGACCTGATGGCCCGGCTCGGAAAGACCCCGGAGTTCCGCAATGGTCTGCGTGTCACCGATGCCGAGACGGTTGACATTGCACGCATGGTGCTCCTCGGGCAGGTAAACCCCCAGATCGTCTCGTCGATCAACGTCCACGGCCCGCTTGCCGTAGGGGTGAGCGGGGCCGACGCAGGGCTCATTGTCGCGGCGCCGAAGGATCCGGAACTCGGCTTTGTCGGCGAGGTGACTGCGGTGAACCCGGAAATCGTCAACCGTCTGCTTGCCCAGAACCTCATCCCGGTGATCGCTACCATCGGGTCCGACGCGAGTGGTCAGGCTTACAACATCAATGCGGACACAGTTGCAGGCGCGATCGCGGAGGCGCTCGGTGCCGAGAAGCTTGTCTATCTCACCGATATCGAGGGACTGCGACGCGTCGTCTCGGACCCGACGAGCCTGATCCGTCAGACGACAGCGGACGAGCTGGACGCCCTCATGGCAGACGGGACGATCGCCGGTGGGATGATCCCGAAGGTAGAGAGCTGCGTGCACGCGGTTCGCAACGGCGTGCGCCGCGCGCACATTCTCGATGGACGCATCCCGCACGTGCTCCTGCTCGAGGTTTTCACGGATGCGGGTATCGGCACGATGGTTTCAGGAGGTCTGTGATGGCTGGGCACGGTTTCGACACGCAGGGGATGGCGCACTGCCCGTTCATGCCGGTGTTCGGCGCACCTTCAGTGATGTTTGTGCGCGGTCTCGGCACCGAGCTGTGGGACTCGGGTGGCAAGCGTTACCTCGACTTCCTGTGCGGTATCGCCGTCACCTCGCTCGGCCATTCGAACCCTGCCGTCGCCCGGGCGATTGCAGATCAGGCGAGCACGCTGCTGCACGTCTCCAACTTCTTCTCGAATCCCGTCGCCACCGAGACCGCCGTGATGCTGAATGAGCTGTTCCACGGGGCCACTGGCCAGTGGGGACAGACGTTCTTCTGCAATTCCGGCGCAGAGGCAAACGAGGCAGCCATCAAGCTCGCACGCAAGTTCGGCGGACGCGGACGCCATGTTGTCGTGAGCGCGTTCGGATCCTTTCACGGGCGCACCCTCGCATCGCTCGCCGCGACGGGCCAGCCGGCCAAGCACGAGCCGTTCCAACCGATGCCCGAAGGTTTCCGCCACGTGGCTTGGGGCGACCTCGACGAACTTCGGGCGGCGATCGATCCCGCCGTCAGCGCAGTGCTGATCGAGCCGATCCAGGGCGAGGGTGGTGTCAACCCGGCAACGGTCGAGTACTTCCGCGGCATTCGCGAACTCTGTGACGAGCGTGGCCTGCTGATGATCGTGGATGAGGTGCAGACCGGGTTTGCGAGGACCGGAAAGTGGTTCGGGTTCGAGCACTTCGGTGTCGTCCCAGACGTTGTGACCCTCGCGAAGGCGATGGGCAACGGCATGCCGGTGGGCGCCTGCTGGGCGCGGCGCGAGGTTGCGGCCGTGTTCCAGCCGGGTGACCACGGATCGACCTATAGCGGCACGGCGATCGCCACGGCAGCGGTGCGCGCCGTGATCAGCGAGATGCGTGCGATGGACGCCCCAGCCGTCGCCGTCGCAAAGGGCGCACGTCTCCGCGCCGCTCTTGAGGCGATACCGGCAGTCAAAGAGGTCCGTGGACTCGGGCTCCTTCTCGCCGTGGAACTCGGCGAGGGCGCCGATGCCAAGGCCGTGTACACCACGTTGCTGCAACGTGGCCTCGTTACCAATGCGGTCACCGGCACCGCGCTACGCCTCGCCCCGCCGCTCACCGTCTCCGACGCGGAGATCGACGAGGCAGTGTCAATGATCCGTGAGGTTCTCGAATGAGTAAACGCGACTTCCTGACGGTGACCGATCTCTCGGCAGACGAGTTGGCGCTGGTTCTCTCTTTAGCGGTCAGGTCGGTGTCTTCGCTCTCGCACCCCTTGGAGGGGCTCGGCGTCGCGCTTATCTTCGAGAAGCCGTCGAACAGGACGCGGCAGTCGATGGAGATGGCGGTGGTACAGCTCGGCGGGCACCCCGTGTACACGCGGGGTGAGGAGGTCCAGTTCGATGTCCGTGAGTCCGTGGAAGATGTCGCAAGAACGATGTCCGGGTACCACGCAATCGTGGGGGCACGTGTGTTCAAGCACGAGGTCGTCGAACGGCTGGCTGATGCCGCGACGGTGCCAATCATCAATATGCTCTCGGATCGCGCACACCCGATGCAGGCGCTCGCGGACGTGCTCACCATGACCGAGGTTCTCGGCTCGCTGGCCGGGCGTACCGTGACGTGGGTGGGCGACTACAACAACGTGGCGCGTTCGCTCGGGGAGGCCTGCGTCATGCTGGGTGCGTTGATCCGGTACGGCACCCCGGCGGGCTACGGCCCCTCGGTAGTCGAGGTTGCCCGGCTCGCCGCGCTCGGCAGCGGAGCGGTCGAGACGTTTGAGGACCCCAGCGAGGCGGTGAAGGGCGCAGACGCCGTGCACACCGACACGTGGACCTCGATGGGCCAGGAATCCGAGAGGGAGGCCCGCGTGCGCACGTTCAGCCCGTACACAGTCACCATGAACCTCATGAGGGCGGCAGCGCCCGGGGCGGGCTTCTACCACTGCGCCCCCGTGTACCGGGAGTTCGAGGTGAGCACCGAGGTGATGGACAGCGATCTGTCCCACGTGGTGCGTCAGGGCCACAACCGGCTCCATGCATCGCGCGGACTCCTCGCGTTCCTCTCGGGGGTGTGCTGATGAGCACCAAGCTGGCACGCCAGGCAGCGATCGCAAGGATCATTGGTGAGCGGGCCGTCTCCAGCCAGCCGCAACTCGTCGAACTGCTCCATCTCGAGGGGATCGAGGCTACGCAGGCGACCGTTTCACGCGACCTGAAGGACATGGGGGCCGTCATCGTGCGTGTCCCCGGCGGGGAGACCGTCTACGCGCTTCCCGAGCTCGAGCCACAGCGGGTCGTTCCCCACGAGCAGTTACGCAGGGTGATGGGCGAATGGGTAGCCGAGGTGAGGGTGTCTGCAAACCTCGTCGTGGTCCGTACGCCCCCGGGTTGCGCTCACGTCGTCGCGTCCGCTCTCGACCGCAGCGGTCTGCCGGGGGTCCTCGGGACGGTTGCGGGCGACGACACCATGCTGGTCATCGCGGACGAGAAGATGGGCGGCGCCGAGCTGGCGAACCGGCTCCGGCAGCTCGCCGGGATCCCGACGAGGGTGGGACGCAAATGAGTGACTCCGGCAAGACCCTGTGGCACGGTCGCTTTGCCGGCGGGCCGGCTGAGGAACTCCTCGAGTACACCGTGAGCCTGCCGTTCGACCGCCGTCTCTGGCCGGACGACATTGTCGGTTCGCGTGCGCATGTTGTCGGCCTCGAGCACGTCGGACTGCTGACGCCGGGGGAGCGGGACACAATCCTCGGCGCGCTGGATGTCGTTCACGACGAGATGATGGCTGGCTCGTTCGCGTTCCTGCCGAGCGATGAGGACATTCACACCGCGATTGAGCGCCGCGTCACCGAAATAGCGGGACCTGCGGGTGGCAAGCTGCATACCGGTCGGAGCCGCAACGATCAGTGCGCCACCGATCTTCGGCTCTGGTGCAAGCGGGAACTTCGATCTGTCGCGGCGCGCATTCTCGAGTTCCAAAAGGTGCTGCTGCAGCGCGCGGAGGAAGTCGGCAACGCGTACCTCCCGGGCTACACCCATATGCAGCGTGCCCAGCCGGTATTGCTTGCGCATCATTTACTCGCCCACGCCTGGACGTTCGCCCGGGACGTGGACCGCCTGCTCGCCACCATTGAGCGGCTCGATGTCTCCCCACTGGGGGCTGGCGCCCTCGCCGGTAGCTCGCTGCCGCTGGATCCTGCTTTCACCGCAGCCCAACTCGGGTTTGCGCGGCCCTTCGAGAACTCCCTTGACGCGGTCAGCGACCGGGACCATGTTGCCGAGGCCCTCTTTGACCTTGCGCTCATCGGGATTCACCTCTCGCGCATTGGTGAGGAATGGGTGCTGTGGACCAGCGAGGAGTTCGGTTTCGCGCGCCTCGACGATGCGTATGCCACCGGCTCGTCGATGCTCCCCCAGAAGAAGAATCCGGACATTGCAGAGCTAGCGCGCGGCAAGTCCGGGCGCCTGATCGGCAACCTCACCGGGTTACTGACCACGCTCAAGGGTCTGCCGCTCGCGTACAACCGCGATCTGCAGGAGGACAAAGAGCCGCTCTTCGACGCGGTCGACCAGGTACGCCTTGCGCTCGGAGCGCTCTGCGGCATGGTGTCCACCGCCACGTTCGTCCTCGATCGAATGGCTGAGGCGGCGGACTCGCCCACCTCGGCGGCGACGGATCTCGCCGAGTGGCTCGTGCAGAGGGGCACGCCCTTCCGAGAGGCTCACGCCATAGTCGGCGCGCTCGTGCGGCGCACACTCGCAGGCGACGGCGGCCTCGCCGAGCTGGTGGCCGCCGATCCAAATCTCGGTCCGGAGGCGGCAGCCCTTGTTGCGCCTGGCGTCAGCGTACGCCGGCGGACCACACCGGGTGGGGCTGGTCCAGAACCGGTGGCACGCCAGATGGAACGCTTCCGGTCGCACCTCGAGCGTGACCGGGCCCGGGTTCACGTTGCTCCGGTACGTTGACCGGCATGGCCTTCCACTACCAGTTCCGACCCCGGTACATCGACTGCGACGCCCAGAAGGTGATGCACAACGCCCACTATCTGGCGTACGTGGACGACGCAGTGGATTGCTTTTTCCGATCACGCCTCGGGGGCTTCGAGGAGGTCGGTTTCGACGCCATGGTCAAGAAAGCAACCGTCGAGTGGCAGGCACCCGCGAGGATGCACGACATCGTTGACTGTGATGTCCGCATCTCCCGGTGGGGGAACACCTCCTTCGACGTCGAGGTCGTGGGGACGATCCACGGAGAGCCGTGCTTCACCGCGTTCGTGGTGAACGTGTCGACTACCCCGGGTGCGCCGGTTCCCACCCCTGTGCCCGAGCACGTGAGGGCGGCGCTGTCGGAGTGAGGCGGTTCAGCCGGGGAGACGCACGTCGGCGCCGTGATAACTGCACGTGGCGATGATCCGTTCGCTGCCCCCGGGCCAGTCAGTGACCCTCACGTCGGCCCGCTCGCCGGCCGGTTCGAGGCGCACCCACGCGATGGGGCGCTCCGCCGTCGCCCGGTTCCCCTCGTGCTCGAGCACTGAACGCAGCCGATCCTTCGTGTCACGGGCGAGGTACTGCCACACGATCGAGTGGAACACGATGGTCGCAGTTCCTGTCCCGCGGGTTGGCAGGTGCGCCCCGATCCATTCCCCGGCGTCGGCCCGCTCGACGTCGATGGCATGGTCGAGCGCAACGTCGAGCGCTCCCGAGAGCGTCGCAAAGCGTTCGCGTTGATCGGGCCACACGAATGACAGCAGCCGTTGGCGGGCAGCCGGATCGGAAACGTCCAAAGGAGATACGTCACAGGCCCGGCGCGAACGGACCTCGGTAACGCCCGAGAGGTCGAAGGGGTCCGCCCAGTTGTGGCCGAGCCGTACAGCGCTCGCCGGATCCCCGTACGCCGAACCGTGACACTCGTAGTGGTAGCGGTCCCAGTTCGATATGAGCCCGCCAGAGGCGCCCACTTCCAGCATCGTGAGGGGCAATCGGGTGGATCGAGCAACGTCGGCAAACGCCGGTACGAGCCCGGCACAGCGTGCTACCTCGTTGGTCTGGACGTTCTGGGCGAGTGCCTCGACCACCTCGTCGTGGTGCTCCGCGACGGTCTCGAGAAAGCTCCGAACATCGATGGGGCCGTTGTCGCCGCCCACCGAGGCGTAGCGCTCAGCGAGCCCACGGGCGTCGCCCCGCAGCACGATTCGGTGAACGGCCGCGAGGAGGCGGAGGGTGATGGCATCGCGGAGGGGTTGGTCCGTGCGGCCCTCGAGAAGGTCGGCGGTCGGTCCACCTGCCTCGAGATCTGCGACGAGACCGCGGATAAGCAGCGCGTACTGTGCGGACCCGAGAACTGCGCAGGCCTCAGCCTGACGGCGCATCGCAACGGCCAGGTTGGGTTCCTCGGTGGGCATCGGGACGAGCGTAGGCAGGAGTCGCTCGCCAGTGGGACAAATGAGCGGTGGAAGTCCTCGGACGACGTGCGAACATTGGGCCGCTATGGATCTGATCGCCGACCTCAGCGGTCGTGGGCTTGTCCACGACCACACCGACCTCGACACCTTGCGAGCGCGACTCGCAGCCGGACCGATCGGTGTGTACGTGGGCTTCGATCCCACCGCTGATTCCCTGCATGTCGGCCATCTCGTCGGCCAGCTCTACCTCCGGCGCTTCCAGCTGGCAGGGCACCGTCCGGTTCCGCTGGCAGGTGGTGCCACGGGCATGATCGGCGATCCGTCGGGACGTAGCGAAGAACGCAACCTTCTCGACAACGACATCCTCCGCCACAATGTCGATTGCATCACCCGGCAGCTCCAGCGCCTGCTCGATTTCGAGCCGGGGCCGTACTCGGCCACCCTCGTGAACAATGCCGACTGGACCGAGAAAATCGGTGTGCTCGATTTCCTCCGGGATGTGGGCAAGTACGTGAACGTCAACCAGATGCTCGCCAAGGATTCGGTGCGGAACCGGCTCGACGGGGAGGGTGGGCTCTCCTTCACAGAATTCTCGTATTCCCTGCTACAGGCCAACGACTTCTTGCACCTGTTCCGGCACAACGGCGTGGAGCTGCAGGCCGGCGGTTCGGACCAGTGGGGCAATATTGTGGCCGGCGTGGACCTGATCCGGCGTCGTACCGGGGAGCATGCTCACGCCATCACCCACCCGCTGGTCACCAAAAGCGATGGCTCCAAATTCGGCAAGACGGCGAGTGGCGCTGTTTGGCTCGACCCGGCCAAGACCTCGCCCTACCAGTTCCGCCAGTTCTGGATCAACGTGGACGATTCCATGGTCAGCACGTACCTCAAGATGTTCTCCCTGAGGCCTCTGGTGGACGTTCTGGCGACCTTGGACGACCACGGGCGGGCTCCGGAGCGCCGGATCGCTCAGCGCAACCTGGCGGACGAGATCACCACCATCGCTCACGGCTCGGAAGCGTCAGCGGCTGCGAGCTCTGCAGCCGAGGTGCTCTTCGGCGGCGATCCAACCACGGCCAGCGAACAGGTTCTGGCCGTCGTGAGGCGCGAGGTGCCCTCCAGCACGGTCCCACGGAGTGCCCTCGACGATCAGATCGGGCTCCTCGTTGCGTGCGGATTGGCCTCATCGAACGGTGATGCCCGTCGAACATTGACCCAACGTGGCTACCGGGTTAACGGCGTGCAGATCGACGAGACCACCAGCGTGCGGGAGGTTTCGCTCCTGCACGACCGGTATCTGTTGCTCCGTAAGGGCAAGACCTCGTACCACCTCGCCGAAGTTTCTTCCTGAGCAGGTTGTGCGAACGCGCCTTCGTCGCTAGATTTGCTGTGCCCTGCTAAACGGCTCACAGCCGGAACGCAGGCAGCATCGGAACCTCCACCGCTTGTCGGTGTGTCCCGAGAGCCTCGGCTCCTTGAAAACGGAAGAGAAGATTGAACGCCAGTGCGGACAGTCGTTTCAGCTTGCTGGAATGACTGGACGTCAATTCATGCGTCGGAATTTATTCCGGCGCTTTTTATTACAGGACTTCGACGAACAAACCGGTCAGATTCCGATCCGGTCGTCGAACCTCTCCACGCAAGTCAGGACCCGCCTTCGAGGCTGGACTGGCTGGCAAAACTTGACGGAGAGTTTGATCCTGGCTCAGGACGAACGCTGGCGGAGTGCTTCATACATGCAAGTCGAACGGACACCATCCAGTAGCAATACTGGTGAAGTGTTAGTGGCGAACGGGTGAGTAACACGTGAGGAACCTGCCCCGAACTCTGGGATAACAGGCGGAAACGCCTGCTAATACCGGATAGCACCAGTGGACCGCATGGTCTGCTGATGAAAGTTTTTCGGTTCGGGATGGTCTCGCGGCCTATCAGCTAGTTGGTGGGGTAATGGCCTACCAAGGCGTCGACGGGTAGCTGGTCTGAGAGGATGATCAGCCACACTGGGACTGAGACACGGC
>CAEZYY010000037.1_pt1 | contig 24430 bp, 40 predicted proteins | sample 7265861 | NCBI WGS metagenome assembly CAEZYY01 (sample SAMEA6813946, study PRJEB35770) | freshwater metagenome | biome: Freshwater; feature: Freshwater reservoir; material: water | place: Czech Republic | collected 2016-08-15 | depth 30m m | reverse complement strand
GTGTCGTAGCCGAACGTCCCCGTGTACCCCGACAGCGTCGAGCCCACCAACCGATCCGCACGGTCATACGAGAACACCGCCGGCCCCGACCCGGTATCGGTCGAGCACACACGGTTCGAGTTCAACCCCGGCCTGTACAACCCCGGCGCCGCACAACCGGCAGGTACGGTCCCGTCACCGAACCAGAAACCCAGCGTACGACCGCCCGGCAACACGGCCTTTGTGAGCACTGACGCGTCGAGCAACTTCGAACCGGCCGGCTGTGCCCTATCGGTAATGTCGGGAGATGGCGGTGTACGGTCGAGTTTGGCGATGGGGGGTGCTGAGGTCGCATATTGGCACGATGCGCGCATGCATTGATCTTCATCGTTGCGATCGGCGTTCTGTTTCCTCATGCGCCGCTCGGTTCTTGGACAACCAACGCCCACCGATGTTCATCGACAACTATCGTGGGAATTTCCCCTCCACCATCAAATCTGCTGAGATCACAGTGGAAATAATGAGTCGAATTCAACAATGATCGATCGCCCTGTTTGAATCGGAGCGGCGAATGGATTTCATAGACTCCTAACTCCACTCGAATCGATGCAGCCGATCCTAGAGACTCGACGGCACTCTGACACATGGCTATGTAACTATCGAATGGGTCAGCAACGGATGTTTCGATCCCGCTTGAGTTTGGAAACGTACTAATTTTCCGCAGATCTCGATTTCCACAGCCGACGATTAGGAACGCGCCGATCAACCACACCAGAGAACGAACATAGATCTTCATTTGACCTACCATTTCACATAGTCGAACCATTGATCGCCAAGGCTCGGGCCCACGCCTTGCCAGTGACAAAGGGAGGAACGTCTTTGTGCCCTCAGTCAAGCGCACCCAGGGCCCGACTCGCGACGTCGGTGGCTGCGTCCCCTGCGGCTGACGGGTCAAGTGCCCAACGCTTCGCTTCAGCGATCACGTCGTCGAGCGTCACATTCCCGAGCACCCCGACACCGTTCACCGACATTGCAGCCCGTTCGACAAGCTGGGGTCACAGTGCAGTCGGCACCGTGTCGTACAGCGGGCCAAGTTCAACTACTCCCGGCTCGGCATGCAGCAGGCTCAGGTTCTTTGCATGCGCGTCGGCGTTGCCGATGATCACCGTGAACGCCACGGCCTGCACAAGCCGGGTGAGTTCGCGCGTTGGCGCCAAAGCATTCCGATCCAACAGCGCCGCAACCTTCGCAAGGCCGGGCCCGCCGTAACGCTCGTACTTGCCCCTGCCTTGATCGGACTGCGGGTTCACACCGGGCGCTTGACAGATGTCTTCCTGATGGCCCGACAGAGTTGTCCACCGCCATCAACGATGCGGTCGAAGCGAGACACGATGATGCGGTCGATGCCACCGAGGTTGATGATCTCCGTCTCGGCTGTCGTCAGCCCCAGCCGATGTGCAACCGTCATCGCTGCGTGTTCGAGCGCAACGAGTCCAGGGAAACGACGGTCCTCCACTTTGAGGATGTGCGTTGATGGGCGGCCACCTGCGGGCCGCGCCCAGCCCGTGTCGGTCCGAATGAGCAACAACTTGTTCTGCAGACCGGGGATCGACAGTTCGCTGTCGTCGTAGAGCGCGAGCGGTCGTTCGTCCAGTCCCGCGACCTCGTCGGCGAGGCTCGCGCTGTCATACGCAATCGCGCCGCCGGCACGTTCATCCTGCTCGTTCGCCGATACCACCACTGCATCGGCAACATCACGGCCGTATCGGGCAAGCAGACTGTAGAGGTCATTACTGGGGACCTTCGCCCGGGCAGCGAGATACTGCAGATGTTCTCCCTCTGGCAGCAGACCCCGGAAGTACTCGGTTGGGTTGAGCGGTGAGCGGTGAGCGGCCGAGCGGAAGCGAGCACGACAGGATCGGCAGGTTTCCCGCCCGGCGTTCGCACGCCTCCTCCGTGTGCCGCATCGTGAGGTCGTAGCCCCGACCTTTTGGCGCAATCTCGGCGATCCGCATGCCGTAGAGCCAGACTCCCAAGGGCGGTTTACACGGCGCCATCACGGTCTCCCACGGTGATCGTGACCGTTGCACCCAACCGCCGGAGCAGTCGCAGCAACAGTTCGATCGAGCGGCCCTGACGACCCCGCTCCAAGTGCGCAAACGAGTCACGGCTCATGGCGCCCTGTTCGGCGAGTTGGGCCTGAGTGAGGTGCTGCGACTTGCGGATCTCGGCGATCGCGCGACCGAGGTCCTCGGGAGATCGCACGACATATCGCGGTCCGTTCCGGCCAACCGAGGAACCCCCCGTACTGCTGGTGATTCGGGTGGTAACATACCCGTACAGTTATAGAAAAGGATTCCGATGACCACCGCCGCAGCGCTACTCCGCGAGACCCGCGCCGGTGCTCGCCGCACTCAGGCCGATCTCGAACGCCTCTCCGGTGTCCGGCAAGCGGCAATTTCTCGGGCTGAGCGCGGCCGCCAGGACCTCACGGTGGCGGCTCTCGATCGACTGGTGCATGCTGCCGGTTGGCGCATCTCCGTACTTCCAACGCAGGCCGGCACCGCCGCCGACGCGGCGGACCTGTGCCGTCACCATCTGGCGGCAGGTTCCGAAGACGGTGCGTACCGGACTGTCATCCAACTCGCCGATTGGCTGGCCTCTGAACACGGCGCAGAACGAGTTGCGTTGACCGTGACTCCCCCGGCACCGACCGGCGACCGACGGTACGACGCCTTCATCGCCGGTGTTGTCGAGCACCGGCTCGTCGAAGAGTCGTTGCCGCACCCGAAGTGGCTCCCGACGTCGGCAACACTCACCGAGCGATGGTTCGTCGACATCTTCAGCACTCACGATCCTGCGGTCTTGGCATCCACACCGCCAGCCTTGTTGGACCGCGGCGTCGTCATCGATGCGGCCGAGCTCGAGAGCGTCTGATGCTGTCGAGGGACGACGTGCTTCGAGGACTGAAGCAACTTGCCGAACGGCTCGATGCGGACGGCATCAACGTTGCCATTCATCTCGTCGGCGGCGCCGCGGTCATGCTCACCGTCAGACCCGATCGGCAACTGACTGCCGACGTCGACTCGTGGGTCAACAGCCGCGGCGATGAACAGCTCCGCACCAGAGTCATCGAGGCAGTCATGCTGGTCGGCAGAGCCAACCCGGGGTTTCCCGACGACTGGCTGAACGACAACGCGTCGATGTTCATCCCGGACAACGTGAGCGGCGACCTTTCCGGATGGGACCGTCTCCTGACCGTCGGCGGCGTCACCATCGTTGTCGCACCGCCGGAGGTGCTGCTCGCGATGAAGCTCCTTGCAGGACGAGGACGGCGAGACATCCCGGACTTGCCTCCACTGATCGCTGCGTGTGGAGTCACGACTGTTCGCGAGGTCGAAGGAATCTTTGACCGTTACTACCCGCACGACGACATGAAGCCCTCGGCGCGCCGCTGGCTCACCGAGTTCAGTGGGCTGAGCTAACAGCGTCGCTCAGGCAAGGCGTTCGGCAATGACCGCAGCGAGCCGTTCGGCCTCGTGGCGGGCCAGATCGGCCGTCGCGGCCTCCACCATCACCCGCACGAGCGGCTCGGTACCGCTGGGTCGCACGAGCACCCGCCCATTGCCCGCCAGCGTCGCTTCGGTGCGGGCGATCTCGTCGGCGACGAGGGTGGCCACCTCAGGGTCCCTGCGGGCCGTGCGCACGTTCACCAGAACCTGTGGGTAGGACGTCATCGCAGCGACCGCCAACTGCTCAAGCGTCGTGTCGGAATCCTGTGCTGTCTGCAGCAGCGCCAAACCAGCAAGCAACCCGTCACCAGTGGTCGCCCGGTCTCGCAGGATGATGTGCCCGCTCTGCTCGCCGCCGAGTACGAGATCCTCGCGCTCGAGCGCCTCGAGCACGTAGCGATCGCCAACTGCGGTCTCGACGATGCCCACACCGGCCTCGCGCATTGCGATGTGCAGACCGAGATTGCTCATCACCGTCACGGCGATGCGGTTGCCACGCAGCGCTCCACGCGCGTGCATCGACGGAGCGATGATCGCCATCAACCTGTCGCCGTCGATCACACCGGAAGTCGTTGCGCCCATCACGCGATCGCCATCACCGTCGAAGGCAAGCCCTGCGTCCGCGTGATGCGTACGAACACCATCGACAACTACCTCGGGATGTGTTGCACCACAGCCGTCGTTGATGTTCGTGCCCGTTGGGGTCGCGTGCAACACCGTTACGTCCGCACCGAGCCTGCGCAACACCTCCGGTGCAACGTTGCTCATCGCTCCGTTCGCGCAATCCAGCACAACCCGCATGCCAGCGAGCATCCCCGCCGGAAATGCGGCAACGAGATGATCCGCGTACTGATGCACTCCGACGTTGTCGGTGGTGATCACGCCCTGCCGTGATGTCACTGGCGCATCATCTGGCGTCTCACCGAGCAATGACAGTTGCGCCTCGATGGAAGCCTCCACTGCGTCGCTCAGCTTGCGGCCACCCGCAGCAAATACCTTCACACCGTTGTCGGTGTGCGGGTTGTGCGAGGCGGTGATCATCGCCGCGGCAAGCCCACGCTCGTTCGCCAGCCAGGCAAGCGCCGGGGTGGGCAACATGCCCACGAGTACGACGTCTGCGCCCTCGGCCGCTGCACCCGCGGCGAATGCTTCAGCGAATTCGGGTGAGGACGGACGAGGATCGCGGCCAACGAGCAGCGAGGAGGAACCGAGCACACGTGCGCAGGCGCGGCCGAGCAGACGTACGAATTCTGCGGTGAGTTCCGTGCCCGCGACACCGCGAACACCATCGGTACCGAATCGGGGCTGGTTGATGGCCCCCATGCGCGTTAGCGCTTCGTGTACTGGGGTGCCTTACGGGCCTTCTTGAGGCCGTACTTCTTGCTCTCCTTGACGCGTGAATCGCGCGTGAGCAAGCCGGCCTTCTTGAGCGCCGGGCGCATCTCCGGGTCGAGTTCGATGAGCGCACGGGCGATGCCGAGGCGAACTGCGCCTGCCTGGCCCGTGATCCCGCCACCGTCGACGGTGACGTCGATGTCGTAGACCTCTTCGGTCGTCGTCAGGCGGAGGGGTTCAGTCACGTGCATCCGAGCGGTCGCAGTCGTGAAGTACGCCTCGATCGCCTTGGTGTTGACCGTGATGGCGCCGGTTCCGGGACGGAGGCGAACACGCGCCACCGCTTCCTTGCGGCGGCCTGTGGTCTGGGTGAGCGGCTTGGTCATAACAGTGGTGCTCCTCAGCGGGCCTTCGCGTGGGCGATCTCAAACGACTTCGGCTCCTGCGCGGTGTGCGGGTGCACTGGGCCGGCATACACCTTCAACTTCTTCACCATCTGGCGGCCGAGCGGCCCCTTGGGAAGCATGCCCCTGACAGAGTGACGGATTGCGTCGTCAGGCTTGCGGGACAGCAGGCTGTTGAACGACTCGCTCTTCAGGCCACCGGGGTAGCCCGAGTACGAGTAGATCATCCGACTGTCGCCCTTGCCGCGGGTGAGAACCACCTTGTCGGCGTTGATGATGACCACGTGGTCGCCAGTGTCGATGTGCGGGGCGAAAATGGTCTTGTGCTTGCCGCGCAGCAAACGGGCGGCCTCGGTGCAGAGGCGGCCAAGGACGAGGCCCTCGGCATCGATCACGTGCCACTCGTGGGTGATCTCGCTTGCTTTCGGAGAATACGTACGCATCAGATGATCCGATTTCTTGAAGTCGGGCAGGTCTCCGAGAAGGCGAGCACAGGGCGACGCCGGAGAACCGTGAAAGGATACGGGCGGAAGGACCCGAACGGCAATCTGGCGGCACGAGATTCCACCAATTCCGTCTGGATGTCTGCTAGGCGGGTCCTTCATTGTCCGCTTTGGGCCGGCGACGGTGTCCTGGGGTCCCGGGTTCGGGGTACCCAACCTCCCAGAGGCACAGCCCAGAGGCAGGTGCTACCTGACCGGCAGTTCGGCGGTCCCTGGCCCGGAGTAGCGCTGCCATCTCCCCCGCCTTGCGCTTGCCGAGGCCGACCTCCACGAGGGTGCCGGTGATCGCCCGCACCTGCTGGTGACAGAAGGCATTCGCCCTGATGTCGAAGCGCAGGAGGCCATCGCCAAGATCTGACCATTCGGCGATCAGCAGCCGACGAACCGTGCTCCGCGGTTTCCTCCCGTCCTCCACGCGAGGCTTGCGACAGAACGATGCAAAGTCGTGCTCGCCAACGAAGGGGTCGGTCGCCAACTCCATCAGCCGCAGGTCCAGCGACTGGCGAACGTGCCACGTGGTGGTAGCCAGGAAGGGGTTCGGGGTGGGTGAGTTGAGGATCGTGTATCGATAGTGGCGCCAGGTCGCGTCGAAGCGAGCATGAAAGTCAGCCGTGGGCGCCCACTCGGCCGTGCGGACCACCAGCGTCGGCCCGCACATCTTGTTGATGCGCCGCTGGACCTCGACGAGATCCAGATCAGCCGGAACATCCGCGCTCACGACCTGACCCCACGCATGTACGCCGGCGTCGGTCCTGCCGGCACCCACGACCTCGACGGGGAGCCGACAGATCAAGGTCAGCACCCGCTCGAGGGTGTTGGCGACCGTTGGCACGATGGGGTTCCGGGCAAAGCCATGGTACGCACCGCCGTCGTACGCGACGACGAGACGTACTCTGCGGAGCGCGGAATCCATGGCTCTCATTCTGCTGGCAAACCGCGTCGACTAAAACGGCCGCTGGACGCCTGTTCAGGCGCCCAGCGGTTCGGCTTTGCGGTGATGACACGTCGGGCCGCACTCGGCCCACTCGGGTATCAGACGAGTTCGATGCGTGCCATAGGGGCGTTGTCGCCCTGACGCGGGCCAAGCTTGTAGATACGCGTGTATCCACCGGGGCGCTCGGTGTAGCGGGGCGCCACGTCGTTGACGAGCTTCGCTGTCATCTCTTTGTCGTTGAGGTACGACTGGATCTGACGGATGCGGTGGATACGAAGTTCACCATCTTGGGCCTTCTTTGCCTTCGTGATGAGCTTCTCGGCAATCGGGCGCAGGGCCTTGGCCTTGGCCTCGGTCGTGACGATTGCCTCTGCAGCGAAGAGCGACGCAGCCAAGTTGGCGAGCAGCAACCTCTGGTGATCAGCGTCTCCACCGAAACGGCGGGACTTGCGGGGACGTGCGGGCATGTTGCGTTCTCCTTGCTCAGCCGCGCAGCGTCAAGCCGCGCTCATCGAGCTTTTGCTTCACTTCGTCCAGCGACTTCTGTCCGAAGTTCGTGATGTTGAGCAGATCCTCTTCGGTCTTCTGCAGCAACTCACCAACGGTGTTCACCTGGGCGCGCTTCAGGCAGTTGCGGGGGCGCTCCGACAGGTCGAGATCCTCGATCGGCAGGTCCAGATCCGGCGAACCGGTAACTCCCACGACCAACTCGCCGAGTTCGAGGCCCTGGGGCTCGTCGGACAGGTTGGCAACGAGCTCCACGAGCGCACGGAGGGTTGCGCCGGCGGAAGCCAACGCCTCTCTGGGCGTGATGGAACCATCGGTCTCGATGTCCAGCACGAGGCGGTCGTAGTTGGTGGACTGCTCGACACGGGTCGGCTCGACATCGAAGTTCACCCGGCGGACCGGGGAGAAGATCGCGTCGATCGGAATGGTGCCGATTGCCCGGTTCTGGGACTCACGGTCGCTCGACATGTAGCCACGGCCGCGCTCCACGGTGAGGTCCATCGCGAGACGGCCCTTCGAATTCAGCGTTGCGACGTGAAGGTCCTTGTTGAGGACCTCGATGTCAGACGGCGTAGCGATCTGGCCGGCGGTGATAGTGGCCGGGCCGCGGACGTCAAGCCGAAGCAGCACGGGCTCGTCCGAGGTGGACGTAAGCACGATGTCCTTGAGATTCAGAATGATGTCGGTGGCGTCCTCCGTGACACCGCCGATGGTGTCGAACTCGTGCAGAGCCTCATCGAAGCGCACCGTGGTGATGGCAGCGCCAGGGATTGACGAGAGCAGAGTGCGGCGGAGCGAGTTGCCGATGGTGTAGCCGAAACCGGGTTCGAGGGGACCGATTGCAAAGCGCTGACGCGTTGCCGTGGTCTTGTCGTCCTCGATCGGTTCGACGCTGGGGCGTTGGATGACGAGCATGATTTGCCTTCCTGCGGAGACGTACGAGGATTACTTGGAGTAGAGCTCAACGATGAGCTGCTCGCGGACGGGCACGTCAATGTGCTCGCGCTGGGGCAGATCGCGGACGGTGACTTGCTTGCCACCTTCGCCGGTCTCGAGCCAACCGACGAGACGACGGTCGAGTGTGTCGAGGTTGTGCTGGATGATGATCATCGCCTGGGCCTTCGGGCTCAGGGAGATGACATCGCCCTTGCGGACACGGTAGCTCGGGATGTTGAGGCGCTTGCCGTTGACCAGCATGAGCCCATGGCTCACAAACTGGCGGGCCTGCGGACGGGTTGCTCCCCATCCGGCGCGGAACACGACATTGTCGAGGCGCTGCTCGAGAAGGCGCAGCAGGTTCTCACCGGTTGGGCCGGTCAGGCGGACTGCCTCTTCATACGTGCGGCGGAACTGGCGCTCAAGCACTCCGTAGATGAACTTGGCCTTCTGCTTCTCCTGCAGCTGCGCGAGGTACTCGCTACCGTTGGAGCGACGGCGCGTGCGACCGTGCTGTCCCGGCGGGAACGGACGACGTTCCATGGCCTTGCGGCCCTTTTCGTTCTCGAACAGGTTGGTGCCGAGTCGTCGCGACAACTTGACCTTGGGACCGGTGTAACGAGCCATGGATCAGACCCTCCTGCGCTTGGGCTGACGGCATCCGTTGTGGGGAACCGGTGAAACGTCCTTGATGGCCGACACTTCGATGCCGATGTTCTGGATGGCGCGCATAGCGGTGTCCCGACCGGAGCCGGGGCCCTTCATCTGGACCTCGACACGGCGCAGTCCGTGTTCCATCGCAGCGCGAGCAGCCTTCTCGGCAGCCATCTGCGCAGCGAACGGGGTCGACTTACGGGAGCCCTTGAAGCCCACGTTGCCGGCCGACGCCCACGAGATCACGTTGCCCTCGGCGTCGGTGATGGTGACGATGGTGTTGTTGAACGAACTCTTGATGTGAACCACACCAAAAGAAACGTTCTTGCGCTCACGCTTGCGGGGGCGGCGACCGCCCGGTTTCGGCTTTGCCACGATTACTTCCTCACGGCCTTCTTCTTGTTGGCGACGGTCTTCTTCGGGCCCTTACGGGTACGAGCGTTGGTGTGGGTGCGCTGACCGCGGACCGGTAGGCCCTTGCGGTGGCGGATGCCCTGGTAGCAACCGATCTCGATCTTGCGCTTGATGTCCTGCTGCACATCACGACGCAGGTCACCTTCCACGGTTGCGTTCTGGTCGATCCACACACGGATGCGGTTGACCTCGTCCTCGGTGAGATCGCGCACTCGCGTGTCGCGGCTCAGACCAAGTTCGTCGCAGATGCGCTGCGCTGTCGGTCGGCCGAGGCCGAACACATAGGTCAGCGCAATTTCCAGGCGCTTCTCTCGGGGGATGTCGACTCCAGCGACACGTGCCATATCTCTACAACCTTCTCGTTCAGCCTTGCCGCTGCTTGTGGCGCGGGTTCTCGCAGATCACCATGACGCGACCGTGCCGGCGGATCACCTTGCACTTCTCGCAAATTTTCTTGACGCTCGGTCGGACCTTCATCTGACTCTCGTTCTCGTGGCCGGGACAAACCCGGACCTGATTGGCGTGATCGGCGAACCGATCACTTGTAGCGGTAGGTAATACGGCCCCGGGTGAGGTCGTAAGGAGTGAGTTCAACCTGGACCTTGTCGCCCGGGAGGATACGGATGTAGTGCATGCGCATCTTTCCGGAGATGTGCGCCAGCACCTTGTGGCCGTTGTCGAGTTCGACCCGGAACATGGCGTTCGGGAGCGACTCGAGAATCGTGCCTTCGAGCACAATGGCGTCTTCTTTGGGCTTGGCCAGAACCGGCTCCTTAATGGGAATGGACGAACTCGTGTGCTCGAGTGACGACTTGTCGGCACTTTGCAAACGCAACTGACGATGCTACCGGGACACCACCCAGCAACAAAACGTGAATGTCAAGGACCTGCCAACGCCCTGACCGGGCCGAATGCTCAGCCGGGGCGTGTCAGGACCTCTGGACCCCCCTCGGTGACCGCCACCGTGTGCTCACAATGGGCCGCCAGAGACCCGTCGGGGGTGATCACCGTCCAGCCGTCGTCGAGCTCCACGGTGTCGTCCTGTCCGCCCCCGATGAGCATCGGTTCGATGGCAAGGACCACCCCCACATCGAGCAAAGGACCCTTGCCGGGTTCGCCACGGCAGGGGACGTCTGGGGATTCGTGCATGGCCCGACCGATCCCGTGGCCCCCATAGCCATCGGCGAGTCCGTAGCCGGCAGCGTCGGCGATTCGTTCGATGGCATGGCTCACATCGCCCACCCGGCGACCGGCCCGCATCTCGGCGATTGCCGCGGCCAGGGCTTCCTCGGTCGTCTCGATGAGTCGACGGGCCTCGACGCTGATCGTGCCCACCCCGGCGGTGAAGGCAGCATCGCCGTGCCATCCATCGACGATGGCACCACAGTCGATCCCCACGATGTCACCCTCGTTGAGCATCCGGGAACCGGGAATCCCGTGAATCACCTCATTGTTCACCGACGCGCAGATCACAGCCGGGAACCCCCCGTACCCGAGGAAGTTCGAGGTGGCACCACGACGGTCCAGAACGCCACGAGCGAGGAGATCAAGGTCGGCAGTCGTCACACCGGGCACGAGGGCCTCACGGATGACTGCGTGCATCTCGGCCACCACACGGCCGGCCTGACGCATGGAACGCAACTCCTGGGCAGTTCGGCGGGTTATGCGGCGCTCGAAGATGCCCCGACGGGACATCAGGAGCGACCGGCGGCGGCGATCGCCACTACGAGCCGATCGAGCACGTGGTCCGGGTGTCCCACGCCGTTCACCACCGCCAGGATTCCCTGCGCGTTGTAAAAGCTGATGAGCGGCGACGTCTGGGAGTCGTAGATGTCGAGGCGTTTGTTGACCGCATCCGGGGTGTCGTCGTCTCGCTGTACCACGTCGCCACCGCAGCGATCACAGATCCGGCTGACGGGGTCGTTCTTCGTGGCCGAGTAGTTGGCACCGCAGTCCCGGCACACGCGGCGTGAGGAAATCCGCTCGAGAACGAGCTCCCGAGGGACATCGAGGTCGATCACTAGGTCGAGCGGTTGCTCGAGGATGGCACCCAGCGCCTCTGCCTGCCCGACGGTGCGGGGGAATCCGTCGAGAATGAACCCACGGCCGCTCGCATCGGGTTGGTCGAGGCGCTCCCGGACGATGCCCACCATGATTTCGTCGGACAGCAGCCCCCCCGAGTTCATGATCTCGCCCGCAACCCGACCGAGGGGCGTGCCTTCTTTGACTGCGGCACGGAGCATGTCGCCGGTCGAGATGTGCGGGACCACATAGTGGTTCGACAAGCGGACGCACTGCGTCCCCTTCCCAGCGCCTTGACGGCCGAGAATGACGAGTCGTACTCCGTGGATCATGGCTCGCGTTCCATCGCTGTCGGACCGGCCCGGCCTACTTCAGGAAGCCCTCGTAGTTGCGCAGCATGAGCTGGCTGTCGATCTGGCGCATGACCTCCAGCGCCACGCCGACGGCGATCAGCACCGTGGTGCCCCCGAAGGGGAAGCTCCGCGTGTTGCCGATCCACAAGATGATGTTGGGGAGAATCGCGATAAGCGCAATGAACAGCGCGCCCGGCAGGGTGATGCGGTTGACCACCTTGGCGAGATAGCGCTCGGTCTGCGGTCCGGGGCGAATACCCGGAATAAAGCCACCCTGACGCCGAATCTGGTCTGCTTGCTTGATCGGGTCGAACGCAATCGCGTTGTAGAAGTATGCGAAGGCCACGATCATCAAGCTGAAGATCAGCACGTACACGACGTTCTGCGAGTTGACGATGTAATTATTGACCAGCTTGATCAGTTCGGCGCGGATGCCGGTGGCCTCTCCGGCAGCATTGCGGGAAACCCCGATGACGTTGGTGAAGAGCACGGGCAGCAACAACACCGAACTCGCAAAGATGATCGGGATGATGCCGGCCTGATTGACCTTGAGCGGGATATACGTGTTCTGGCCCCCGTACATCCGCCGTCCAACGACACGCTTGGCGAACTGAACGGGGATTCGACGTTGGCCAAGCTCCATCCGAACCACCGAAACGAGCGTGAGCAACGAGACGATGACCAGAACAATGAACACGACAATCTTCTTCTCGTCGAGCAGTGCCTTGTAGTCACGCGGCAAGTTGTCGACCACCGAGGCAAAGATGAGGATCGACATACCGTTGCCGATGCCGCGCTGGCTGATCAGTTCGCCGATCCACATCATCAGCGCCGTACCAGCGACTAACGAGATGATCGCAAGCAAAGCCCTCGGCATGAACGGGTCCAGCAGCACCACGTTCGGCACGTTTCGTGCTGAACCGAAGAACGCCTGTCCTCTGCCGGTGCCGAAGATGTAGGTGAGGCCCGACGCCTGGAGCAACGCGATCGCAATAGCGAGGTAACGGGTGGCCTGGGTCAGCTTGCGCTGACCAACGGCACCCTCTTCCTGCCACTGCTCAAACTTCGGGATCACCACGCCAAGCACCTGCATGATGATGCTCGCTGTGATGTACGGCATGATGCCGAGCGCAAAAACCGCAAAACTCGCGAAGGCCCCGCCAGAGAACAGGTTCAAGAACCCGAGTGCTCCCGCCGACTGCGTCTGGGACTTCAGCTGATCGACGGCTGCGCCATCGATACCGGGAACACGAACGCCGACGCCAAGGCGATAGACGACGATCATTCCAATCGTGAACAAGATCTTGTTCCGAAGGTCGTGCACCTTCAGTACGTTCTTGATGTTGGAAAGCACCATTGATCCTTGGGAAGCCGGGGGCTGACGGGACTACGCCGAAGTCAGCGGTTGGTGAACTGGTTGCCCTTTGCAGGCGGACGACCCGAAGCGTAGGGCAGCGGGATGATCGACACGGAACCGCCCGTGGCGGCGATTGCTGCTTCGGCGGTCTTGGAGACGGCATGAACCGACACCGAGACCTTCCGGGTCAGTTCGCCACGGCCGAGGATCTTGATGAACCCGCCCTTGCTGACGAGGCCGTGACTGAAGAGCACCTCAGGGGTGATTTCGGTCTCGGTGAGTTCCTCGAGCGTGTGGAGGTTGACCGCCTGGTACTCGATACGGAAGGGGTTGTTGAAGCCCTTGAGCTTGGGGACGCGCTGCTTGAGCGGCATCTGGCCACCTTCGAAGCCACGGGCAACCTTGCCGCGACCTCGAGCCTTCTGACCCTTGGTGCCCCTGCCTGCAGTCTTTCCACCCTTACCACCGATGCCGCGCCCGACGCGCCGAGTGCGCTTGGTGGATCCGGGTGAGGGAGCAAGTTCGTCTACGCGCATCAGCCGTTCTGCCCTTCTACAACTTCCTCGACCTCGATGAGGTGAGGAACGCGATTGATCATGCCGCGAACGTCGCGGGTATCGGGAAGCACGTGGGTCTTGCCGATGCGTCCGAGGCCGAGGGCGCGCAGTGTGCCCTTCGCCTTGGGCTTCGAGCCGATCGACGACTTCACTTGGGTAACACGGACCTGCTTGTCAGCCATGTCAGTGCGCTCCTTCAGCCGGGGGCTGGTTCTTGCGCTCGTTGTACGCACGGAGCAGACCCTTGGGGACGAAGTCCTCTGCGGGGATGCCGCGACGCTTTGCTACCTCGTCCGGGCGCTCGAGCGAGCGGAGACCTTCGATGGTCGCACGAGCAACGTTGATGGCGTTGGCGGAGCCGAGCGACTTGCAGAGCACGTCGTGGATCCCTGCCTCCTCGAGGATGGCACGGGCGGCGCCGCCGGCGATCACTCCGGTACCGGGGGCAGCGGGCTTGAGCAGTACGCGACCGGCACCAAGACGACCGAGCACAGGGTGCGTGATGGTGGAACCCGCGAGGGCTACCTCGAAGAGGGCCTTCTTGGCCTCTTCGGTGCCCTTCTGGATCGCAAGGGGAACTTCCTTGGCCTTGCCGTAACCGAGCCCGACACGACCGGCGCCGTCACCGATCACCACAAGAGCGGTGAAGGAGAAACGTCGACCGCCCTTGACGACCTTGGCCACACGATTGATTGCGATGACGCGCGACTCGCGCAACGCCGAGGTGTCTGCCAATGAGACCATCAGAACTCCAGACCTGCTTCACGAGCGGCATCGGCTGCCGCTGCGATACGACCGTGATAGATGAAACCGCCACGGTCAAAGACGACCTTGGTAACGCCGGCGGCCTTGGCCCGCTCTGCAATGAGCGCACCGACGCGTTGTGCGCCCTCGACAGTTGCCGATCCGCCGGTCGACTTCATGCTCGCCTCGTGCGTCGAGGCAGCCGCAATCGTGCGTCCGGTCTCGTCGTCGATGAGCTGCATGACGAAGTGCTTGTTGGAACGGAACGCCGCGAGGCGGGGACGCGTCGCCGTGCCCTTGATGCTCTTGCGAACGCGTGCGTGACGACGGATACGTGATTCGCGACGGACTTTGCTGACGCTGCTCACTTCTTGCCTGCCTTTCCGGCCTTGCGGATTACGCGCTCACCGCGGTACCGAACGCCCTTGCCCTTGTAGGGCTCAGGCTTGCGGATGCTGCGGATGTTCGCGGCAACCTGGCCGACGAGTTCCTTGTCGATGCCGACGATGGCGATGTTCGTGGGGTTAGCGACCTCGAAGGTCACCCCCGACGGAGCGTCCACAACCACCGGATGGCTGAAGCCGAGAGCCAGCTTCAGCGCCGACGGGCTCTGGGCCTCGGCGCGATAGCCGACGCCAACGATCTCAAGCTCCTTGCGGAACCCGGCCGTGACACCGACCACCATGTTGTTGACGAGTGTGCGTGACAGCCCGTGCAGGGCACGGTTCTGACGCTCATCGTTGGGGCGCTCGACAAAGAGCGTCGGCCCCTCCTGGCGGATGGTGATAGCACCCGGGAGAACACGCGAGAGCGTGCCCTTTGGGCCCTTGACCGTAACGCTGCTTCCGGAGATCGTGATGTCCACGCCGCCGGGTACTTCGATTGGTGCCTTACCGATTCGAGACATTGGTCACCACACGTAGCAGAGGATCTCGCCACCGACGTTGCGCTTGCGCGCCTCGCGGTCGGTCATGAGACCCTGGCTGGTGGACAGGACGGCAACACCGAGGCCACCGAGAACTCGGGGGACGCTGGTGGCGTTGCGGTACACACGCAGACCCGGCTTCGACACTCGGCGCAGGCCGGAGATCGTGCGATGACGGTCGGGGGTGTACTTCAGGTTGAGCGTAAGGACGTCACCGGGACCCGTAGTGGACGGGGCCACCGAGAAGTCTCCGATGTAGCCCTCCTGCTTGAGGATTCTGGCGAGCGCCACCTTCTGCTTGGAGGTAGGCATCTTCACGTCGTCATGCATTGCCGTATTGGCATTGCGCAGTCGCGTGAGCATGTCGGCGATGGGATCAGTAAGCATTTCTACCCCTCACCAGCTCGCCTTGGTCACGCCAGGTACCTCGCCGGCATGCACGAGTTCGCGCAGGCACAACCGGCAGAGGCCGAACTTGCGGTACACCGAGCGAGCACGACCGCAGCGTCGGCAACGGGTATATCCCCGCACCTTGTACTTCGGCTTCGCGTTTGCCTTGTTGATGAGTGCCTTCTTGGCCATTGCTGTTCAGCCCTTCCCCATCACTTCTTCTTGGAGCCCTTGGAGGCCCCACCGGACTTGGAACCCTTGCCGCCCCGAGTGGGACCGCTAGAGCGCTTCTTCTTCGGAACCGGACCGGCTTCGGCGCCCCGCTTGAACGGGAACCCGAAGGCGTCGAGGAGGGCTTTGCCTGCCTCGTCGGTGTCGGCGGTGGTGACGATGGTGATGTCCATCCCACGAACCGCATCAATGCGGTCGTAGTCGATCTCCGGGAAGATCGTCTGCTCGGACACACCGAACGTGTAGTTGCCACGACCATCCCAGGAGTGGGCGGGCAGACCACGGAAGTCACGAATACGGGGGATCGCAACCGCTACGAGGCGGTCGAAGAATTCCCACATGCGGTCACCCCGGAGTGTGACCTTGCAGCCGATGCTCTGACCCTCGCGCAGCTTGAACGCAGCGATGGACTTGGTTGCCTTGCGAATGAGCGGCTTCTGACCCGTAATCGCAGTCATGTCGCTGACTGCGCCGTCAAGCAGCGAAGGCTGCTGGACAGCGCGACCGACGCCCATGTTCACGACGATCTTCTCGAATCGCGGGACCTGCATGATGTTGCCGACACCCAGTTGTTCCTTCAGGGCGGCACGCACCTCGTTCTCATACTTGATCTTGAGGCGAGGGCTGGTGGAAGTAGCCGTGGACATCAGATGACCTCCCCGGTCCGCTTTGCGACGCGCACCTTGGTGCCGTCTGCATTCACCCGGTAGCCGACCCGCGTCGGCTTGCCCTTGTGAACGAGCATTACGTTAGACGCATCCACCGGCATGTCCTTTTCGATAATGCCGGCACTGTCACGGGCCGAGCGCGCCTTCTGGTGGCGCTTGGCAACGTTGACACCCGAGACGATGACCTGGTTGTCCTTGGGGAGAACCTGAATGATCTCGCCCTCGGTGCCCTTGTCCTTGCCGGTGATGACGACGACTGTGTCGCCCTTCTTCAACTTCATCACAGCACCTCCGGTGCCAGCGAGATGATTCGCATGAACTTCTTGTCGCGGAGCTCTCGACCGACAGGTCCGAAGATTCGGGTACCTCGGGGCGTGAGATCGTCCTTGATGATCACGGCTGCGTTGTCATCGAAGCGGATGTAGCTGCCATCGGGGCGACGGCGCTCTTTCTTCGTCCGGACGACGACGCACTTGACGACGTCACCCTTCTTGACCGCTGCGCCCGGGATCGCGTCCTTGACAGTGGCCACAAAGATGTCGCCGACCGAGGCATAACGACGGCGTGTGCCACCGAGAACCTTGATGACGAGGACTTCGCGAGCGCCGCTGTTGTCGGCAATGCGGAGTCGACTCTCCTGCTGAATCACTTCGCACGCTCCAGGATCTCCACGAGACGCCAGCGCTTCAGCTTGCTGAGCGGCCGGGTTTCCTCGACACGAACCTTGTCCCCGATGTTGACGTCGTTCTTTTCGTCGTGCACGTAGAGCTTCTTTGTGCGGTTGAGGAACTTCGCGTACTTCGGGTGACGGACACGCTCGACGATCGCCACGACGGCGGTCTGGTCCATCTTGTTCGAGACAACGATGCCCTCGCGCGTCTTGCGTGCGTTTCGTTCTGTTGCGGTGGTCTCGGCCATCACTTGCTCCCGGCCTCTGCCGCAGCGATCTCACGCTGGCGGATCAATGTGTTGATGCGAGCGATCTGTCGCTTCACTCGGGGGATTTCCGACGAGTTTTCAAGCTGGCCGGTCGCGTTGCGGAACCGAAGGTTGAGCGCCTCCTGCTTCGTGGAGCGCAGTTCTTCGACGAGCGCGCCCAGGTCCATGTCACGCAGTTCGGTAGTTGTCTTTGCCATCTCAGATCACCTCATCGGTGCGGGCGATAACCCGTGCCTTGATCGGGAGCTTCTGGACCGCAAGCTCGAGTGCTTCCCTAGCGGTCTCCGCCGAGGGGTACGAGAGCTCGAACAGGATGCGGCCGGGCTTGACGACGGCCACCCAGAACTCGGGGGAACCCTTGCCGGAGCCCATGCGGGTCTCGGCAGGCTTCTTGGTTACGGGCTTGTCGGGGAACACCGTGATCCACACACGACCGCCACGCTTGATGCGACGGGTCATGGCGATACGTGCGGCCTCGATCTGTCGGGCGGTAAGCCAACCCGGCTCGAGCGCCTGAATGCCGAAATCGCCGAATGACAACTCGGTACCACCCTTGGCCATGCCAGTGGTGCGACCGCGGTGTTGCTTGCGGTGCTTGACCTTTCGGGGCATCAGCATGTTCAGTCATCCCCTCGGAAGTGCGGGGCCTCGTGACCCTCGTGGGTCCGACGGGCGATCTCTTCTTCTTCGTCGAGGAGCTTCTCGAGCTCAGGATCCGCTTCCTTGAGCAGCGGCGCAGCCTCGACTGCGTCCTCTTCACCGGGCTTACGCGGTCCCTTGGAGGACACCACACGACGGGCACCCGGGGCAGCCGCAGCGCCGGCAGTCTCGCCGACGGCCATTGCCGCTTCCTTGGTGATCTTGTCCTCGCCCAGCGCCTTGTACGGGAGAATGTCTCCCTTGTAGATCCACACCTTGACGCCGACGCGGCCGCTGGTGGTGCGGGCCTCACGGAAGCCGTAGTCGATATCGGCACGCAGCGTGTGCAACGGCACGCGACCCTCGCGGTACCACTCGGTTCGGCTCATCTCGGCGCCGCCTAGGCGACCCGAGCACTGAACACGGATGCCCAGAGCACCGGCCTTCTGTGCGTTCTGGACAGCGCGCTTCATCGCACGGCGGAAAGCAATGCGGTTGGCGAGCTGGTCAGCGACACCCTGAGCAATAAGGGCAGCATCGAGTTCGGGAGACTTGATCTCCACGATGTTCAACTGCACCTTCGGGTTACCGGTGATCTTTGCGAGGCCGGTTCGCAGTTCGTCTGCCTTTGCGCCACGACGCCCGATCACGATGCCAGGTCGGGCAGTGTGCACGTCGATACGAAGCTTGTCCCGGGTGCGCTCGATCTCGATGCGACTGATCGCAGCATCGGGGAGCAGACCCATGATGAAGTTGCGGACTTTCCAGTCCTCGGTGAGATATTCCGTGTAGTTGCGCTCGCTGAACCAGCGGCTCTTCCACTCGGTGGTCACGCCGAGGCGGAACCCGTAGGGGTTGACCTTCTGACCCATTACTCGTTCTCCCCCTCGGCCGATGCGGTGTCGGCCACCGGTGTGGTGTCCACGGCGGTCTCGTCCACCGTCTCGTTCTCGACTTCGGTGCTGCCCTGGCCATCTTCTGCCTTGGCTGTTGCACGCTGCTGGCGGCTGCGCTCGACACGTGCGCGACGGGCCGATGCCGCCGGCGATGCGCCGCGGCCACGTCCGGCAGTACCGGCCTTGGCGGCCAAAACCGCCATCTCTTGGTCAGTCATCCGGCCGACGATGACCGTGATGTGGCAGGTGCGCTTCAGGATTCGCATCGCACGTCCGCGAGCACGGGGGCGGAAGCGCTTCAGCTGCGGGCCGCCGTCTGCGTAGCAGGCGACGACCTTGAGCTCGTCTGGATCTTGGCCATCGTTGTTCACGGCATTAGCCACTGCCGAGGCAAGTGCCTTGCGGATGGTGCGGGCAATCTCGCGCTCGGTGAACTGGAGCACCTGATCGGCGCTGCGCACGTCGAGCCCACGGATGAGGTTGAGGACCTGTCGGGCCTTGCTCGGCGTGGACCGCACGTAGCGGACCACGCAGCGTGTCCCGACACGCTCGCCCACCATCGTGGCGGTTTCGTTTCGCTTCGGACCAGTCATGATCAGCGGCGACCCTTCGTGTTCTTTTCCTGGCCGGCGTGGTACTTGAACGTCCGCGTGGGAGCGAACTCGCCCAACTTGTGGCCGACCATGGCCTCGGTGACATAGACGGGGATGTGCTTGCGACCATCGTGGACAGCGATGGTGTGACCCACCATGTCCGGGATGATGGTGCTGCGACGCGACCACGTCTTGATGACCTTGCGGTCGCTGGCCTCGTTGAGAACATCCACCTTCTTGAGCAGGTGGGCGTCCACGAAGGGCCCCTTCTTCAGGCTGCGGCTCATATCTGCTCCTACCGGCGACCCTTGCCGCTACGACGGCGGCGAACGATCAACTGCGACGATGCCTTCTTCTTCTTGCGGGTGCGGCCCTCAGGCTTGCCCCATGGCGACACCGGGTGACGACCACCCGAAGTACGACCCTCGCCACCACCGTGCGGGTGGTCGACCGGGTTCATTACGACACCACGGCTCTGCGGGCGGATGCCCTTCCAGCGGTTGCGGCCAGCCTTGCCCACCTTGATGAGCTCGTGCTCGGAGTTGCCGACCTCGCCAACCGTGGCACGGCAATCGATGAGCACACGGCGCATTTCCGTGCTGGGCAGACGCAATGTTGCGTACGCGCCCTCCTTGGCCACCAGCTGCACGGCCATCCCGGCCGAACGAGCCATCTTGCCGCCGCCACCGGGGCGGAGCTCGACGTTGTGGACGGTGGTGCCGACCGGGATGAACCGGAGCGCCATGGCGTTACCGGGCTTGATATCTGCGCCCTGACCGCTCTGCACGCGGTCACCCACGCTCAGGCCCTTCGGCGCAAGGATGTACGCCTTCGTGCCGTCTGCATAGTGAAGCAATGCGATGCGGCACGTGCGATTCGGGTCGTATTCGATAGCAGCAACCTTGGCGACAATTGCGTCCTTGGTGCGCTTGAAATCGATGATGCGGTACTGGCGCTTGTGGCGCCCACCGAGGTGCCGCGAAGTGATGCGGCCGTGTACGTTGCGCCCTGCCTTGAACGGCAGCGGTGCGACAAGCGACTTCTCGGGCGTTGTCTTCGTGATCTCGGAGAAGTCCGAGACCGTCTGGAAGCGACGCCCGTCGCTCGTGGGTTTGCGTGTGCGAATTCCCATGGCTCCTACCTCACTTCTCGAACAACGGGATCTCGTTGCCCGGTGCCAGGGTGACGATTGCTCGCTTGGTGTCGGGGCGCTGTCCCATGCGGTTGGTACCGCGGGCACGCTTCACCTTTCCCTTGCGGACGATGGTGTTGACCTTGACGACCTTCACGTCCCAGATCGCCTCGACTGCGTCGTGGATCTCGGGCTTGGAGGCGCGGGGATCAACCTTGAACGTGTATACGCCGGTCTCGATGAGCCCGTAGCTCTTCTCGGAGACGACCGGTGCGAGAATGATATCTCGGGGGTCTTTCATGACGCGGCTCCGGTCTCGGCCTCGGCCTTGGGCTTCGGCAGGGTCTTCTTGGAGAACAGGATGTACTTGTTGCACAGCACGTCGTAGGCGTTGAGCTCGGACTGAAGTACGAGTTGCACCTGAGGAATGTTGCGGAAGGACTTGGCCACAGCGTCCTCGTCCCGACCGACAACCACGAGCACGGTTCCATCGACACCCAACGCCTTGAGCGTTGCCACGGCGTCCTTGGTCTTGGAGAAACCCCAGTCGTCGACGACGAGGACTTTGCCGTCAATCAACCGGTCGGACAGTGCGGATGCAAGCGCAAGCTTGACGACCTTCTTGTTGACCTTCTGGGTGTAAGAGCGGGGCTTGGGTCCGAGCGCAACTCCACCACCGACATAGTGCGGCGAGCGGGTCGAGCCCTGACGTGCGCTTCCGGTGCCCTTCTGGTTGAACGGCTTCTTGCCGCCACCGGACACCTCAGCTCTGGTCTTGGTGCTCTGCGTACCGGCACGTCGGTGGGCCAACTGGGCCACCACGACCTGGTGCATGACGGGCACGTTCGGCTGGACGCCGAAGAGGACGGAAGCGAGCTCCACCGATCCGGCATCCTGACCGGCGACCGTCTTCACGGCGATGCTGGTCATTACTTCTTCCCCTTGACTGCGTTGCGGACGATTACGACACCGCCGTTGGGGCCCGGAACCGAACCCTTGACGAGCACGATGTTGCGCTCGGGATCGGCCTCGATGACCTCGAGGTTCAGCGTGGTGACCTGCTCGTGGCCCATGTGACCGGCCATGCGAAGGCCCTTGAACACACGGCCCGGGAACGAACAGGAACCGACCGAACCAGGCGAGCGGTGGTGCTTGTGGTTACCGTGACTGGCTCCCTGACCACTAAAATTGTGGCGCTTCATCCCACCGGCGAAGCCCTTGCCACGGCTTACGGCGACGACGTCAACCTTCATGCCCTTCTCGAGGGTGTCAGCGCGCAGTTCCTGACCGACGGTGTATCCGTCGACGGAGTCCAGTCGCAGCTCGACCAGCTTGCGGCCCGCGGCCACCCCGGCCTTGGCGAAGTGCCCGGCCTCTGGCTTGGTGAGCTTCTTGGGATCTTTCTGGCCGTACGTGACCTGCAGCGCGGTGTAACCGTCGCGCTCGCTCGTCTTCACTTGTACGACCCTGGCGTTCTCGACACGTAACACTGTTACGGGGATGACCTTGTTGTCATCAGCCCAGACCTGTGTCATGCCAAGTTTTTCGCCGACGATTGCCTTCGTCGCCATAGCGGCTGCCTCTGTTCCTACGGTGTCGTGCTGTGGGGCACGACGCTTGGTCCTTCACGCAAATGCTCCGCTCGTCTTTGTCTTGCGACACAGGCGGGCGGAGCACCGAGTTCAGTTGTTGCCGTGAGGTCCCCCTGCTACCAGGGGCGCACACGGACTTCGATTGTCTTTTCCGACGCTTTGCCACGAGGGCTCGGCGGCGGAGAGGAAACTCTATCGCCGCCGTTGCCAATCACCAATCGCGACTTCAGAACTCTGCCGAGTACCTTCGGGCGGGTGGAACGGAGCCGGGTGCGCGGGCTGCTCGCAGGGTTGGCCGGAGCGGGGATGTCCCTCACGCTCTGGGCCTGCGGACCGGCGAGCAGCACCGCCGAGTGGGCACGAATTTCCTCCCTGACCTGCCGTTCCACGATTGCAAGAGCACATCTGAACGACCCGACCGAGGCCCAGTTGGCCCCCGAACGCTTCCTCGAGGAACGGCGAAGGCTGCTCGACAGTCACCGTGCATTCAACACGGTGAGCGCTTTTCGAACCGTTTGCTCAAGGATTCGTCAGGAATTACTTGCCGAGGAGGGCCTCCCTGGGAAACCGGACCCAGCGACCGAGGACACGCTGTCATGACAACACGTCCTACTGATCGTCCGTCGCCGCCGGCTTCCACATCGAACCCCAAGCAGGACCGGCGTCTCCCGAAACAGGTCTGGGTGTTGGCCGGCGCCGCCGGACTGCTCACGCTTGCGACCCGGCTACCGGGCCTCACCCGCCCTCGAATACTCGTGTTCGACGAGGTCTTCTACGCCACACAGGGTTGGGAGATCAGCCGGGGCGGCGTGGAGCAGGGCGCAGTGGTCCACCCGCCGCTTGCCAAATGGCTGATCGCCATTGGTATCAAGATTTTCGGGTTCACACCGCTCGGCTGGCGGATCATCCCCCTCCTTGCGGGCGTCGTGGTGGTGATGTCCACGGTGATTGCGGCCTATCGCCTGCTCGGCAGCCGGATTGCGGCAGGGCTCGCTGGCGCCGTGGTGCTCACCGACGGCATCGCCTTCACCAGCGGCAGGCTCGCGCTCCTCGATGGAATCATGGCCGCATTTGCCACCATCGCGCTTGCGCTCATCGCCACCGTTGTCAGCAGGCCGCTCGATGTCCCGCTCCGGCGGCGTGCGCTCGTCGCTACCGCACTCACGCTCGGCGCTGCGATCGCCTGCAAGTGGTCAGCGCTCCCGCTCGTCCCGATCGCGCTCGCCGTATTCGGGGTGCTCGCCTGGCGGACCTCCGGCACCGGACGTTCCCGCCGCACCGAACTCGGCAGGACCGCCTTCTTCCTGCTTGTCGCCCCGTTTGCCCTGTACTGCGCCACCTACGTTCCCACCTTCATCCGCTTCGAGGACTCGGGGATCGGCCGGGAACTGTGCGGACGGACGCAACACTGCACCCCGGGCTACGCCGAGCGGATCGGTGAGATCTTCGCCAATCAACGCCGGGTGTTGCACTTTCACCAGTCGCTCGTTCCGACCAACCGGTACGCGAACAACGCGGTGTCGTGGGTGTTCCAGACCGAACCGGTCGGCCTGTTGTCCTCCTCGTGCCCGTCGGCCGATCTCGTGTGTTCGAGCGATGACGGGCCGTCCGTGCGCCGCATCATCAGTATCGGCAACCCTGTCGTGTGGCTTCTCGGGACCGTCGCCCTCGCGATCACACTCCTGATGGCGCTGCGGTTCCTCGACCCGCGGCGCAGCGTCGTCGCTGCCTGGGCTGCCGCTCTCTGGCTCCCGTGGATTCTGCGCCCGGTTCTGGGGGCACTGCCCATCGCCCCAGCGCGTCCGGGCTACTCCTTTTACGCAACGCCCTTGGTCCCTGCGCTCGCGATCGCAATCGCGTCCTGCTGGCTCGGGCTTCGCGGCTTCAAGCGACGGGCGGCCGGGGCAGTCGTCGCACTCGTGCTCCTCGCGGGCGCTGTTGCCCTGTATCCCACGTGGACCGGCATGGCCACCTCCCGGTCGTACCTTGAAGGCCTGGTGTCACCAAGGCCGTAGAACGCGTGCCCCCCAGACCGCATCAGACGGCGAGAACTGACGTCCGGCACTCAGGGGGTGGGTAAGTACGGATCGGTGGACTTGAAGAAGCCGGAATCGGTAAAGAAACTCTCCGACAGATAGGCATCAGAGATGTCCGTCGACGTCACCAGCACCCTGCCCAGGGACTCGATCACCAGCCGGACATCCGCGTCCTTGC
>CAEZYY010000036.1_pt1 | contig 25195 bp, 24 predicted proteins | sample 7265861 | NCBI WGS metagenome assembly CAEZYY01 (sample SAMEA6813946, study PRJEB35770) | freshwater metagenome | biome: Freshwater; feature: Freshwater reservoir; material: water | place: Czech Republic | collected 2016-08-15 | depth 30m m | reverse complement strand
CGCGCAGCCGAACCGAAGCCGTGGTGATCGCTGCCCGCCAGGGCCTCATCACGCTGTAGCCACTCGGGCCCCAGGGGAACTGAGGGCGCCGAAGTGTGAACATACGAAGCAGAAAACCGCTCTCTGTGTTCAAACTTCGCGGATGCGGGGAGCCACGATGCGGTTGACCGCGCTGTAGGTCCACACCTCGGCCCGGCCCTGCGCATTCAAAAACGCGAACGAGCGGGGCTGTTGCGCGTGACGGCAGAAGTTCAGCCCGGCATGAGGACTTGGTTCACCAAAACCCAGCCTAGGGGCAGAACGCTTGGCGTTCCGATGATGCTCCTGTAGATGCCGTCGAGGTGAGCGCCGGTGAGGGTGGCGCCGGTGAGGCGGGCGCTGTGGAGGGTGGCGCCGGTGAGGTCGGTGCCGGTGAGGTAAGCGGCGGTGAGGTCGGTGCTGTGGAGGTTGGCGCCGGTGAGGTCGGCGCCGCCGAGGCGTGCGTCGGTGAGGTCGGCCTTGCGGAGGTTGGCGCCGGAGAGGTCGGCGCCCCTGAGGTCGGCGCCCCTGAGGTCGGCGGCGGTGAGGTTGGCGCCGACGAGGTCGGCGCCGGAGAGGTCGGCGTTCTTGCATTGTGCGTTGGGGCCGATATCGCAGCCGTTGATGAGGTAGCCGGAACGGCTGCTGCTACCGGAGGTGGTGGCGATCACGATGACGGCGGCGGTCACCGCCATGGCTGCGGCTGCTGCGCCGACAATCAGGTTGCGGCGGCGGCGTTGTGTGGGGCGCGCGGTCGCGGGCTGTTCGGTGGTCGGGATCATCAGCCGACAGTAACAAAAGAGTCGTCTATGAATATCGTCTAATCCCTAGCGGGGTTCAGCGGTGACACGACCGTCGAGCAGGTCGACGGCGGGCTACGCCTCACCGTCGCCGACTGGCCGGGCGAGGTTGTTGAGGGCGGCTGACCGAGGCGTTCCAGTTGGCGTTCTGGCAGCAGTTCAGCCTTCTTGGAGGACGCCGTTCACCAGTACCCACCCGGTGGGCAGATTTGACGGCGTTCCGATGATGCCACTGGAGTAGACACCACCGAGGTGGGCGCCACGGAGGTAGGCGCCGGTGAGGTTGGTAGCAACGCCAGCCTCGGGGGACAAGAGGTAGGCGCCGCCGAGGTAGGCGCCGGTGAGGACGGCGCCAGTGAAGTTGGTGGCCATGAGGCTGGCGCCGCCGAGGTATGCGCCGCCCATCTGTGCGCCGCTGAGGTCGGCGAAGTCGAGGTTGGTGCCGCCGAGGTATGCGCCGACGAGTAGGGTAGTGGCGCCCCGGGCGCTGGGTTCGGGGGGGGAGACGCCGAGTGTGGCGCGGGAGAGGTCGGCGCCGCCGAGGTTGGCGCCGGTGAGGTTGGCGCCCCTGAGGTCGGCGCCGGAGAGGTTGGCCTGGCGGAAGTCGGCGCCCTTGAGGTTCATTTGTCTGAGGTTCCAGCCAGAGAGGTTTTTTTGGCTGAAGTTATGGCCGGGACATTGACGATATATCCCGGTGTCGCAGCCGTTGACGAGGGTGCCGGAGCGACTGCCGCTACCTGTGGTGGTGGCGATCACGATGACGGCGCCGGTCACCGCAATGATTGCGGCTGCTGCGCTGATGATGATGTTGCGGCGGCGGCGTTGTGTGCGGCGCGCGGTCGCGGGCTGTTCGGTGGTCGGGATCATCAGCCGACAGTAACAAACATGTCGTCTATGAATGTCGTCTAATCTCTAGCGGGGTTCAGCGGCGCCATGACCGTCACCGAGGCCGTGGCGATCGCCACCCGACAGGGGCTGATCACGCCGTAACCACCAGCGCGAGCATCGGAAAACGCGAACGGGGGGCCGCAATGCGGCCCCCCGTCCCAAACGTTGAGGTGTTCAGCCCTCGGTCGGAGCCTCAGTTGCTTCCTCGGCCGGAGCCTCAGTTGCTTCCTCGGGTGCTGCTTCGCCCTCGGCCCCGGCCTCGGGTGCACCCTCGGGGGCGCCGTCAGTGCCGTACTGCTCGTAGTACTCGGCCCACGCAGCCTCGCGCTCAGAGTCGTCGGCTGCAGTGCCACCGACCCAGTTGCCGTGCTCGTCGAGCTCGAAGTGCTTGCGGTACTCCTCGGCAAGAACGCCACCCTCGGCGGCCTGCTTGATCGAGAGGCTGATACGACGGCGCTGCAGATCGAAGTCGATGATCTTCACCCACAGCTCTTCGCCCGGGGTAACGACCTGCTCGGGTGCATCGACGTGGTGCGCCGACATCTCTGAGATGTGCACGAGACCCTCGATGCCCTCGCCGACCTGGACGAAGGCGCCGAACGGGACGAGCTTGGTGACACGGCCGTACACAAGCTGACCAACCTCGTGGCTGGAGGCGAACTCCTGCCACGGATCCTGCTGCGTTGCCTTGAGCGAGAGGCTGATGCGCTCGCGCTCGAAGTCCACGTCGAGAACCTGCACGGTGACCTCGTCGCCAACCTGCACGACCTGGTTGGGATGCTCGACGTGCTTCCACGAGAGCTCGCTGACGTGGATGAGCCCGTCCATACCTCCGAGGTCGACGAACGCACCGAACGACACAACCGACGACACGACGCCCTTGCGGACCTCGCCCGGCTTGAGGTTGTTGAGGAACTCGTCGCGGGCCTCGCGCTGGGTCTCCTCGAGGTATCCACGGCGGGACAGAACGACGTTGTTGCGGTTCTTGTCGAGCTCGATGATCTTGGCCTGCAGGATCTTGCCGACGTACGGCTGGAGATCGCGGACACGGCGGAGCTCCACCAGGGATGCGGGAAGGAACCCACGCAGACCGATGTCCATGATGAGACCGCCCTTGACGACCTCGATAACGAGACCCTCGACGACGCCGTCTTCTTCCTTGACCTTCTCGATGGTCCCCCACGCACGCTCGTACTGGGCACGCTTCTTGGAGAGTACGAGACGACCTTCCTTGTCCTCCTTGGTGAGGACCAAGGCTTCGATCTTCTCACCCAGCTTGACGACCTCGTTCGGGTTGACGTCATTGCGGATCGACAACTCGCGGCTGGGGATCACACCCTCGGACTTGTACCCGATGTCGAGCAGCACTTCGTCCTTGTCGATCTTGACGACAGTGCCGGTTACGAGCTGACCATCCTCAACGGTGACGAGGGTGCCGTCGATTGCGTCGGCGAACGAGGAGCCGAGATCATTCGAGGTGATCTGGCGCGGGGTGTAGTTGCCTTCCTCGTCGAAGGAGCCGTAGCTCGAGGAAGGAATGGTGAGGTCGGACAAGGGAACGGTCGCTTTCGGGGTGGACAAGGATCAAAGGGATATGAACCCGGGAAGAATACCACCGAGCCCGAAGATCTGCCACCGGGAGTGGCCGCTCAACACCGCTATCGGTGGGCGAGAACGAGGTGTTCGGGGGTCTCGGTGCTCGGCGGCCTGCGCACGTAGTCTCCCGGGGTCACTGCCCAGATCTCGTCGACGTGGAGGCCGACAGCCGAACAGAGAAGTCGCAGTTCACGAGGGGTGTAGCAAGCAGTCCAGAGATCGGTCTCGCGCGACTCCCCCGCCTCGTTGCGGATCTCGGTCCGCTCGTGGGAGATCCCTCGATCGGCGTCGAACACGGCCCCCTCGTGATACCGGACGGCGAAGTAAGCACTGAACGCACTGAGCGCGAGGCGCCCACCGGGCCTCAGTGCCCGAGCGATCCCCTCCAGCACCAACGCGTCGTCGCCGCCAGCGGTCATCAGCCCAAAGGCGCCCTGACAGAGGCAGATGACGGCGTCGAACTCGGCGTCGAACCCGAGGGAGCGGGCGTCGAGACGCGCGAACGTCGCACCCTCCGGCGCGGAGGCGTTGGCGAGGTCCACGAAGCGCTGCGAGATGTCCACCCCGTGCACCGTGATACCACGACGGGCAAGTTCGTAGCCGTGCCGGCCCGGCCCGCACCCGACATCAAGCACGCGTTGCCCAGGCTGCAGACCCAAAGCAGCGACGATCGCGTCGACCTCCTGGCGGGTCCCCTTCGTGAACGAGTAGCGGAGATAGGCATTCCCGAGGTAGTCCGCGAGGGGTTCGAACCAGTGGTCGGTCATGGCACCGCTCATTGTGCCCTATGGTTCGCATTCTCATGTCAGCCAGCCAGATCGCACTCCTTGCAATCATCCTGACGGCAAGCGGCTTCGTGTCCGGTCTCTCCGGGTTCGGCTACTTCCTCGCCGCCACACCGCTGTGCTCGATCGTCGTCGCCCCTGCCCGCGCCGTGATCCTCATCACCGTGTGCGGCCTAGCACCGGCCATCCAGGACTTCGTCAGATTCCGCCAGGACATCGACCGCCCAGTGGCCACCCGAATGACCATTGCCTCGCTCGTCGGCATGCCACTCGGGCTCGTCGTCCTCGAGACCGTTGGCGACGCACCGCTACGGCTCACGATCGCGGTCGTCACGGGCACCGTAACGATCCTCATGCTCACCGGCGTGGAACTCCGCCGTGCAACCAGGACGAGCGATGTCCTCCTCGGCTTCCTGAGCGGCGTGCTCAATACGAGCGTCGGGACGAACGGACCGCCGATGGTGATCAACCTTCGTGCTCACCACCTATCAATCAGCAGGTTCCGCGGAACCATCAGCACCCTCTTTCTCACTGCTCAGGTCGTCGGGGTGATCCTCTTCGCCTCACGCGGGAAGATCCATCTGGATGTCGTCCTTCTCGCGCTCGCCGTCGTGCCAGTTCAGATGCTGTTCGTCCTCGCCGGTCAGCGACTGAGCCTGCGGCTTGCGCAGCGCCGCTTCGACCACGTGGTGTTAGCGGTACTCCTCGCGAGCGCTATCGGGGCGACCATCAACGCCGTGGTGAACCTGGCGACCGGATAGCCGCTACCCCTTGGCGGCCGCCCAGGTGCGCCCGGACGACATGTTCACCTCAAGTGGTACGCGCAGTTCAGCGGCACCACGCATCGTGTCGATCATCAGCGAGCGCAAGGCATCCTGCTCAGCCTCCGGTGCCTCTACGAGGATCTCGTCGTGCACCTGCAGCACCACTCTGCTCGCCAGCGTGGTCAACTCCAACGCAGCGTCGAGACGCACGAGGGCAACTTTGAAGATGTCAGCAGCGAGGCCCTGGATACCGGCGTTCATCGCCTGGCGTTCGGCCGCGGCACGAACGCTGAAGTTGCCACTCTGAAGATCCGGGATCGGGCGGCGGCGGCCGAACAGCGTCTCGGTGTAACCACGTGCCTTAGCCTGTTTGACCGTCTGCTCCATATACGCATTCACGTTCGGGAACGCCGCGAAGTACGCGTTGAGGATCTCTGCTGCCTCAGCGCGGGGGATGTTGAGCCGCTGTGCTAGCCCGTATGCCTCCATGCCGTAGGCGAGCCCGTATGAGACCATCTTCGCCTTCGAGCGCTGCTCGAGCGTGACCGACACCGGGTCCACGCCGAACACGCGGGCCGCCGTTGCGTTGTGGATGTCCTCACCACCCGTGAAGGCATCGATGAGGCCCGGGTCCTCGGCGAGGTGAGCGATGCAGCGCAGTTCGATCTGGTTGTAGTCTGCGATGAGCAGCACGCTGCCCGGGGCGGCCACGAACGCCTTGCGGAACTGCCTGCCCTCCTCACTGCGCACCGGGATGTTGTGGAGGTTCGGCTGGTCCGAACTGAGACGACCCGTCCGTGCAACCGTCTGGTTGAAGGTGGCGTGAATCCGTCCATCGGCAGCAACCTCGGCGAGGAGCCCCTCCCCGTACGTGGAGCGCAGCTTCTCGAACTCCCGGTACTCGAGCAGGGGGTTAATGAACTCCGGCCATTGGTCGCGCAGTTTCTCGAGCGACTGTGCGTCGGTGGAGAACCCGGTCTTGGTCTTCTTGACGGGGGCAAGGCCACGCTCGCCGAAGAGGATCTCCCGGAGCTGGACGGTGGAGTTGAGGTTGAACTCGCGCCCTGCCACGAGATGCACCTCGGCCATGAGCCGCTGGCACTCCGACGTGAAGCGCTGGTTGAGCGCGCGTAGTTCCGCAACGTCCACGGCGACACCGATGTGCTCCATCTTGGCGAGCACCCGAACGAGCGGGTTCTCGATGTCCCGGTAGAGCGCATCCATGCCCTGCGCCTCGAGCGCAGCCTCGATGGCTGGTGCGAGCCTCGACACGGCGAGCGCTGCGCGACCCGCGCCAATCGAGTCGTCGACCGAGGTGTCGCCGAAGTCCAGTTGGTCGCTCGGCGCACCCTCAGCAGGGAGCACATCACCCGTGTATCGGGTGAGCAGCTCGCCGAGGGAGTACCGACCCTCGGCGGGGTCCAGCAGGTACGCGGCGATCACGGTGTCGAGCGTGAGGTGATGCAGGTCCACACCCAGACCGAGCAGCGAGCGCATCAGGGGCTTGGCGTCGTGCGAACGGACGGGGCGCCCGTCGTCGAGCGCAGCGACGAGCGAGGGATCGCCGAGCAGCCTCGCCGGGATCCACACGACCTCGGCGAGATCCGGGTTCGTCATGACGGCGAGCCCGCTGAGCGGCGAGCGACCGGGCTGGCCCGTCCACGCGCCCGCAAGGTCGAGCGTCGTGCACCCTGCCAGCGCAGCGATGGCGTCCGCGGCACTTCCTGCAGCGCTGACCTCGGCCTCGACGGTATTCGCAGCGTCCGCCCCACCGGTGGCCTCCGTGCCGTCGTCCCCCGAGCCGATCACCAGACGCAACCGGTCGAACAGCGCCCGGAACTCGAGGAAGTCGAACAGTCGCCTCACCTCGACCATGTCCGGGTGAATCTCGGCCTGCTGAACATCCACGGTGATCGGGGCATCCCTGCGGAGCAGCATCAGGTCGTGGTTCATGCGAGCCTGTGACTCGTTGGCAGTGAGCGACTCGCGAAGCTTGGGGGTCTGCGACCCCACGTTGAGATAGATGCCGTCCAGATCGCCGTAGGCGTTGATGAGTTTCGCGGCCGTCTTCTCCCCGACCCCGGGCACACCCGGCAGGTTGTCACTCGGGTCCCCGCGCAGCGCCGCGTACTCCGGATACTGCTTCGGGGTGACCCCGGTGCGCTCGAGGATGCCGGCCTCGTCATAGAGCGCGTAGTCACTCACGCCGCGCTTGTTGTACAGCACGCGCACGAGCGGGTCCTCGACGAGTTGGTAACTGTCCCGGTCCCCCGTGACGATGATGACGTCGTCGCCGGTGCCGCGCACACGCTCGACCATCGTTGCAATGAGGTCGTCGGCCTCCCAGCCCGGTGCGTCGAGCGCAGTGATGCCCAGTGCCGCGAGCACTTCTCGTACCAGGCCCATCTGCTGACGAAGGATGTCGGGGCTCGCCTCGCGCTGGGCCTTATACGCCGGGTTCGCGATGTGGCGGAACGTCGGCTCGGGCCGGTCGAACGCAGCAACGACTGCTTTCGGGTGATGATCCTTGATGAGGTTGATGAGCATCGAGGTGAAGCCGTACACCGCGTTGGTGACCTGCCCTGATGCTGTGGCCATGTCGGTCGGAAGCGCGAAGAATGCCCGATAGGCGAGGGAGTTCCCGTCCAGCAATAGCACCGTGCCCACCTGACCACCCTAACTTCCGCACCCGCCGCCGGGACTTCCGCCTCTGGGATGCCGGGCACGGACGGCTGATCATCGAGCCGGGAACCTCCTTGCTGGCCCAGACGTCAGTTGGACACAGCCCGAACGCAAGCAGGAGCGAGCCATGCACCACCAACCCGTCCGAATCCCGGAGCACACTGCGCGTGCCGGCGCCACGTCATCGGGGTGCCTCGACCGGCGGACCCTCCTCGCCGCGCTCTCGGCAGCCCCGCTGCTTGCGCTGCTGCAGGCGTGCAGTTCTTCCGACAGTCCGGCAACGTCGAGCACCGCCGCAAGCGCCCCAACCAGCACTGCTGCACCGGGTGGCTCCGGTCGGGAGGTTCGTTCGGGATCCGCCCGGAGGGCCCCGGACCCAGCCACCGCACTCGGTGCCGCACGGGCGGTCAACCTGCTCGGCACAGATCTGTACGCACGCCTTGCCGCGGGCAACACCGACAACGTCGTGTTCTCGTCCGCGAGCATCATGTACGCACTCGCGATGACCCGCGCCGGGGCAAGGGGCGCAACGGGAACCGAGATGGATGCAGTGCTGCACGCGAGCGAGACCGGCAGCACCCCAGAAGGCTTCCACGGAGCACTGAACGCGCTGGATGCTGCGCTCGAGTCCCGGAGCGGCGAGTTTCAGGTGGAGTCCCAGACCCTCCCCGTGGAACTCGCGATCTCCAACTCGCTGTGGGGTCAGGACGGCGTTGTCTGGGTGCCGGCATTCCTCGACCTGCTCGCCACCGAGTACGGGGCGGGGCTCCGCGTGGTCGACTACACGAGCGATCCCGAGGCGGCTCGCAGTGCGATCAACAACTGGGTCGCAGGGAGGACAAATAGGCGCATCCCCGAACTCCTCGCCCCGGGAGCCATCACACCGGGGGTGATGCTCACCCTCGTGAACGCGATCTATCTGAAGGCCCCTTGGCTGTCGCCCTTCCCGGAGGCGGCAACCGAGGACCGAGCGTTCGCCAATGCCGACGGCTCGAAGGTGCTGGTTCCGGTGATGTCGGCCACCATCGACGCGACCTATTCCCGCGGTGACGGCTGGCAGGCCGTCGACCTTGCCTACGTGGGCAACTCACTGACGATGACGCTCATTGTCCCCGAGGCAGGGTCGCTCGCGGAGATCGAGTCCCGGCTCCCCACCGGATTGCTGGACACCGTCACGTCGTCGCTCGCACCGCGCGAGGTGGTGCTCGACCTACCTAGGTTCGACATTGAGTCCCGGGTGGAACTGGCAACCGTGATGGCAGCACTCGGCATGCCCACGGCGTTCGACCCGGACCGGGCCGACTTCAGCGGCATGGCTACGGACCAGAAGCTCTTCATCGACCTCATCATCCATCAGGCCAACATCACCGTCGACGAGAAGGGCACCGAGGCCGCTGCAGCAACGGCGGTGGTCATGCGCACCACCTCGGCCAACACCGAGCCGCCCGTCAAGCTCTCGATCGACCGACCGTTCCTCTACGCAGTACGGGACATCCCCACGGGTGCGGCTCTTTTCCTCGGCCGCGTCTCTAGGCTCGGCTAAACTTCGACGGACTAAGGCCGCAGCGAGCCGGCGACGACCTGGTCCGCGATATCCCTCATGCGCGTCCGCTGGCTCATCGCGCTGCGCTGGATGAAGGTGAACGAGTCAGCCTCGGTAAGGCCGCAGTCGTTCTGCAGGATTCCCTTAGCACGATCGATGATCTTGCGCGTCTCGAGTTGGTCCTCGAGCCGACCGATCTCGCCGGACAACGCAGACAGCTCCCGGAAGCGCCCGATCGCCACCTCGATCGCGGGGATCAGGTCGCTCTTCTGGTACGGCTTCACGAGGTAGGCCAGCGCACCCGCATCGCGGGCCTGCTCCACCACCTCACGCTGGCTGAATGCCGTGAGAATGAGGACACCGCAGATCCGCTCGGTGTTCAGTTGCGCCGCGACTTCGAGCCCGGTCATGCCCGGCATCTTGATGTCGAGGATCGCTAGGTCTGGGCGGAGGTCCCGCACGAGCTGCAGTGCAGTGTCGCCGCGACCAGTCTCGCCGACGACCTCGTAGCCCTCCTCCTCGAGGGTCTCTTTGAGGTCGAGTCGGATGATTGCCTCGTCCTCTGCGATGACGACTCTGATGGTCACCGGACAAGTATGTCGGTTCAGCCGCTGAGTTGGTCGAGCAATTCGTCTTGCCGGTGCTCGAGGCGGGCGATGTTGTCGAGCACTTCCTGACGTCGTGAGCCCATCGCCTCCGCGTGTCGATTCGCCTCCCGGAACTCGTGTCCGGCCAGCGGCGTCTCCGACACGAGCGAGCGGATGCGGCTGTCGTCGGCCTCGTCGGCGAGGTACAGCAACTGCTCGTCGATCACGCGAAGCTCCTCACGGAGGGCACGCAGGCGACCACTGACGCCGGTAAGGCGACGCTCCACGAGCCATTTCCCCATCGTGAGAAGTGTAGGAGCGCTGGCATGCTGAGGAACGTGACCGACGCCTGGGGGATCTCCGACGGATACCACGGCACCGACGGTCAGTGGCACGAGACACCGCCGGAAACCCGACGGGCCCTGCGCGCAGTACTCGGGGACCCCGATGCGGCTCCCCCCGCCTGGTGCGTCAGCGCCGGTGACACCGCCCGGCTCTGGAGCCCGTGCGTCATCCGCCTGGAGGACGGCACCGAGACCGGACCGCTGGAATCCATTCCCGACAACCTTCCGATCGGCTACCACGACCTCGTTCCGCTCAACGGCGGCCCCGTCACTTTCCTCGTGGTGGCCCCGCGGCGTGCCCCCGACGCGCCCGACGCGTGGGGGGTCGCGGCGCAGTTGTACTCGCTCCGGTCGGGGGGATCGCAGGGGATCGGTGACCTCGGTGATCTGGGCGCGCTGTTGCGCTGGGCCGCGCCGGCCGGCGCCGGGGCCGTGCTGCTCAGCCCGCTCCACGCCCCCTCACCTGTCCTGCCGCAGCAGGACAGTCCGTACTACCCGAGCAGCCGTCTCTGGTGGAACCCGCTCCACCTGCGCGTACCGGGATTGCCCGAGGACGCATCCGGCTCGCTCATTGACCGCAACCACGTGTGGAGAATGAAGCGGTCGGCGCTGCAGTCGTGGTTCATCAGCTCCGCCGTCGGCGACAGTTGGGGGCGGTGGGTGGAGGCGCAAGGCGAGCCGCTCCGGCTCTACTCCGTGTGGTGCGCGCTTGCGGAACGCTACGGCAACAACTGGCGTGAGTGGCCCGAGGAATTCCGTCGTCCCGACTCGCCGGCGGTGACCGACTTCGACCGCGAGGACTTCGACGTGCAGTTCCACTCGTGGTGCCAGTGGCTCGTGAGCCGCCAGCTCACCGGCGCGAAGCGCAGCGCACCAGACGTTCACCTGATCGGCGATCTCGCCGTGGGGTTCGACGCGTCCGGCGCCGATGCCTGGCGGTACCAAGACCAGTTGGCCCTCGACTGGAGGGTGGGTGCACCACCGGACATGTTCACTCCCGACGGACAGGACTGGGGGCTGCCACCCTTCAACCCCATCGCGCTGCGATCGCAACGTTTCCAACCGTTCGTGGAGACGGTCCGCGCCGCCCTCCGGGGCTTCGCAGGGCTCCGCATTGATCACGTCATGGGCCTCTTCAGGCTCTGGTGGGTCCCGCCGGGAGCGTCCCCGCGTGACGGCGCGTACGTCCAGCAACCAAGTGACGTGCTCGTTGGCATCCTTCGACTTGAGGCGCATCGCGCGGGGGCCTTCCTCGCAGGGGAAGATCTCGGCACCGTGGGCGAGGGCGTCCGGGACACCCTGCAGGCGAGCGGCATCCTCGGCACCAAGGTCGCCTGGTTCGAGCAGGACCCCCCGACACGGTGGCCCCGGCAGTGTCTGGCAACGCTCACCACTCACGACCTGCCGACGGTTGCAGCGGTTTGGCAGGGACGCGACGGCGACCGCGCAATGGCAGACCGGCTGACCTCGCTCACTCATGCTCCGGCCGGCTCGCTCGCCGAGGACGTGGTGCTCTCGATGCATCACCTCCTCGCCCGCTCCCCCGCGCTCCTGCGGCTCGCTACCCTCGAGGACCTGTGCGCATCCGTCGAACGACCCAATGTGCCGGGCACGGTTGTGGAGCACCCGAACTGGTGCCGGCGGCTACCGGTCCGCATCGAGGATCTCGATCGGCGACCACTCGTCCGCGCGAGCACACAGGCGTTCCGGGAGGCCCGGCGTGACTGACGATGTCCACCACGACAGCAGCGACGCTGCGGCCCCGCCCGCCGTTGGATTCCTCCGGCGGGCGACGGAGCGCATGAAGGCAGCGTCCGTGACCCTGAAAGACGAGTACCGCAAGGGTCGTGAGGGCGATGACTCTCCCGTGCAGCGGATCGGGCCGAACGCGATCGACGCGATCAAGGCCTGGCTCGCTTCCGATGCGGAGGAGGTTCCGCAGGGAGCGCCGCGTGACGATGCGGACGCCGCAGCGGAGCAGGAGGCGACCGAGGCTGCCGAGGCTGCCGAGGTTGCGGACCTTCTCGGCCGCGTGAACTGGAACAACGTCTCCGGCGCTGCGCGCGACAGTGCTGCCGCGCAACGGATGAAGGACCTTGCCGACAAGGTGGACTGGGCTGCAGCGAAACCGGTGGCGGCTCGGGTTGCCGCCGCGCTCATCGCGGCAGCCGCCGCCGGTGAGCTCGGCGGCATGCAGGGCGCTGCGGGGCGCTATGTGGCACGCACGATCGCCAACGAGATGGGGCTCGCCGACCGGGTCGCACAGCGGATCCGGGGCAACCGCTCCGAACAGGCCCGGTTGCTCGTCGACTACATAGACACCACCGCTACCGAGGCGCCAAACAGCGGCTTCGAGGCCAACGTTGCCGATCTCCGCCGCTTGGGCACCGGGGACTAGGGCCCCGCCCGATCAGGTACCGCAGTAGGTCCGGAAGCTGCTGGTGAACTCCGGCGAGGCCGGCTGCGCAAACCGTTCGAGGCCCGGCCTCTCCTCATACGGACGGCTGACTGCCTCGACGAGGAGCGAGAAGGGCGCAAGGTCCCCCGCAACGGCCGCAGTCAGTGCGGCGTCCACCTCGTGATTGCGCGGAACGTACAGCGGATTGACCGCATCGAGGCACGCCGACACACGTTGCACGTCGCGCCCATCGGCCAGCACGCAGTTGTGCCACCGCTCGAGCCACGGGGCCGGCAGCACCGGGCAGACGCCGTCACGAAGGGAGCCTGCGAGCGAGCGGAAGGTTCCGTTGAGGTCGAGGTGCTGCGACTCGAAGACGGTGAGCAGTTCTGCGCCGAGGGCATCGGCCTCCACGAGGCGCACGCCGGTGGCAGCGTCGAGCCCGAGCCTGCGACGCAGGCCCGCACGGTGGTGAGTGTCGTAGCGATCGCGGAACGAGCGCAACACGTCGGTAGCGGCCTCGGCGGCATCCTCCGGGGACTCCCCAATGAGCGGGAGCAGCGTCTCGCCGAGCCGGGCGAGGTTCCACTGAGCCACGGCCGGTTGGTTGCCGTACGCGTAGCGCCCGCCGTGATCGATCGAGCTGAAGACCGTCTCGGGGTTGAAGCCGTCCATGAACGCGCACGGCCCGAAGTCGATCGACTCTCCTGACAGCGTCATGTTGTCGGTGTTCATCACACCGTGCACAAAGCCCACGAGCATCCACCGGGCGACGAGAGCAGCCTGACGATCGACGGCACCGGCGTAGAGGGCAAGGTACGCGTTGTCCGCGTCCAGTGCGTCCGGGTAGTGGCGCTGGATCACGTAGTCCGCGAGGCGGCGAAGCAGATCCACGTCGCCCGATCGGGCCGCGTACTCAAACGTTCCAACCCGGACGTGACTCGCCGCGACACGTGCGAGCACTGCCCCCGGGAGCGGTGTTTCCCGCTGGACGGACTCCCCGGTGGCGATCACCGCGAGCGCCCGGGTGGTGGGAATGCCGAGACCGTGCATGGCCTCCCCGATGACGTACTCGCGCAACATCGGGCCGAGCGCGGCCTTGCCGTCACCACCACGTGCGAACGGCGTCCGTCCCGAGCCCTTCAGATGGAGATCCCGGCGGCGACCCTCGATGTCGATGATCTCGCCGAGGAGCAGTGCGCGTCCGTCCCCGAGCCGCGGGTTGAAGTTCCCGAACTGGTGACCGGAGTACACCTGAGCAACCGGTTCGGCACCGGCTGGGGCGGGATGACCGACGAGTGACTCAACTACCGAACCGGCACGCAGCGCGTCCGGGTCCACGCCGAGTTCGCGGGCGAGGGATTCGTTGAGGACGGTCAGGTGGGCCGCGGGAAACACCGCTGCCTTCCACGGCTCGCAGAGGCCCGGAAGGTCACGCACAAAGGTGTTGTCGAAGCGGAATGCTGTCGAACCCCCGGTGGCCACGAACCGAAGGCTACGGCCGCACGCACGGTCTAGGTGTCTCCGATTGTTCACTCAACGTTTGTTGACCAATCCCTGCCGGTCCCCCTACCGTCATCGGCATGCATGAGTCCCTCGTCAGGAGGGCGGAGGTACACGCCGCGCTCGGCGACCCCGTCCGGCTTGCCATCGCCGACCTCCTCGTCTGCAGCGACCGGTCCCCGGGCGAGATCGCATCGCTGATGGGCCTCGCATCGAACCTGCTCGCCCATCACCTGGGCGTTCTGGAGGCTGCGGGTGTCGTGCAGCGCTCGGCCTCCGCATCCGACGGCCGCCGCAAGTACGTTCGGCTTGCCATCGCCGACCTTGCAGCATTCCTGGGACAACCACGCCCCCCGGACCACGTGCTGTTCCTCTGCACACGGAACTCCGCTCGCTCCCAACTCGCTGCGGCACTCTGGACGGCTCGCACGGGCTATCCGGCAACCTCGGCCGGAACCGATCCCGCGCCCCGAATTCACCGCGGGGCCCTGGCTGCGGCGCGGCGCGCCCGGATCCCCATGGAGGATGCTGCACCGGCCTTGCTGGCTCACATACCCGCGCGGGCGCAGGTCATCACCGTGTGCGACCGTGCGCACGAAAGGCTGAGACCACCGCAGGAATGGTGGCACTGGTCCGTCGTCGACCCGACGGACACCCCCACCGCTGCCGGGTTCGACCGAGCACTGCATGAGCTCGACCGACGGATCGCCATGTTCACCGGGTTTGCCACTCACCTCAAGGAGTCGAGATGACCACACGTATCGGCATCAACGGATTCGGTCGCGTGGGACGGCTCGCGGTCCGTGCACTGCGGGATCATCCCGAACTCGCGCTCGTGCATGTCAATGAGCACAAGGGTGGTGTAGCGGCCGCTGCACACCTGCTCGAGTTCGACACTGTCCACGGCCGCTTCGCGGGCACCGTGACCAACGACGGTGCCGACATGACGATCGACGGCTCGCGGGTCTCGTTCTCGGAGCACTCGGACCCGGGGATGATCCCGTGGGGTGATTCCGGGGTGGAGATCGTGATCGAGGCAACCGGTACGTGGAAGACCGCCGAGGCACTTGGGCCCCACCTCCGACAGGGTGTACGCAAGGTGGTGGTGGCCTGCCCGGTGAAGAGCCCGGGTGTCCTGAACGTGGTGATGGGGTGCAACGACCATCTCTACGACCCTGAGGCACATCAGATCGTCACCGCTGCGTCCTGCACCACAAACTGTCTGGCACCCGTGGTGAAGGTGTTGCACGAGTCCATCGGGATCGAGCGCGGCGCTATCACCACGATGCACGATGTCACCAATACCCAGGTCGTTGTGGATGCCCCCCACACGGACCTCCGCAGGGCACGCTCGGCGCTCAACTCGCTTATCCCCACCTCAACCGGCTCGGCAACCGCGATCACGCTCATCTATCCCGAGCTAACCGGGAAACTCAACGGCATTGCGGTACGAGTGCCCCTGCTGAACGCTTCACTCACCGATGCAGTGTTCACCATGTCGCGTGACGTCACGGTTGACGAGGTGAACGGATTGCTTCGTGACGCTGCCAACGGTCCGCTGCTGGGCATCCTCGGGTACGAGGATCGCCCGCTCGTGTCCGCCGACTACACGAACGACACACGCTCCGGCATCGTGGATGGCCTGTCCACCATGGTGGTCGATGGTCGGATGCTCAAGGTGCTCGTCTGGTACGACAACGAGTACGGATATGCCTTCCGCATGGTGGAATTGGCGTCCAAAGTCGCCTCCACACTTGGCGCAACCTCGCTCTGATGAGGCTCCGCAATTACGCCCTCGTCACGGCCGGCTACTGGGTATTCACACTGACCGATGGCGCACTGCGCATGCTCGTGCTGCTGCACTTCAACGACCTGGGCTACTCAGCGGTGTCGATCGCGTTCCTGTTCCTCGCCTATGAGTTCATGGGGATCCTTACCAATCTCCTCGGCGGTTGGGTGGGGGCACGGCGCGGCCTCAACCGGACGCTCGTCGGCGGTCTCGTCCTCCAGATCGTTGCGCTCGCCGCCCTCACGCTCGAGCAGGCATCATGGGAGCAGTGGGCCGCCGTGCTGTTCGTGATGGTGGCCCAGGCGATCTCGGGCGTCGCCAAGGACCTCACGAAGATGAGTTCCAAGAGTGCCGTGAAGACCGTTGCAGGCGACGGCGACGGCGCCCTGTTCCGTCTTGTGGCGATCCTGACCGGCTCAAAGAATGCCCTCAAGGGCGTCGGCTTCTTCCTCGGCGGCGCGCTGCTGTCCTGGCTGGGGTACGACAACGCGCTCTGGGCGATGGCGGCCGCCCTCGGTGTCGCGGCCATCGCACTGCTCGCCTTCCTGAACGAGGACATCGGCCGGTCCCGGAAGAAACCGCCCCTGCGCTCGGTGCTGTCCAAGTCCACGGCGATCAACCGATTGTCGGCGGCGCGCTTCTTCCTGTTCGGGTCTCGCGACATCTGGTTCGTCGTCGCACTGCCGGTCTTTCTGGCGGAGGGATTCGGGTGGTCCCACCAGGGTGTCGGCGGTTTCCTCGCCGCATGGGTCATCGGCTACGGCATGGTGCAGTCGCTTGCACCCAGGCTCCTCGGGAGGCGGGGTCACAAGGTGGACGAGGTCCGTTCCACTCGTCAGTGGGGCATCGCGCTTGCGGTCGTCTCGGCGCTGATCGCGGCTGCCGTCGCCCTCGACATCGCGGCCACCGCCGCCATCGTCGGCGGGCTCATCGTGTTCGGTGTGGTGTTTGCAATGAACTCGTCACTGCACTCGTATCTGGTGCTCGCCTACTCCGACGACGAAGACGTTGCGCTCGACGTCGGCTTCTACTACTCCGCGAATGCAGCCGGCCGATTTGTCGGCACCCTGCTCTCCGGCCTGCTGTACCTCTGGGGCGGGCTCGCGGCAGCGCTGTGGGGATCAACCGCCTTTGTGGCACTCACCTGGGCGCTCACGCTGCGACTCCCTCCCCTGCCCGACAACGTGTCGATTAGCCTCGCCGACGTTGGCTCCGGCGACTGACCGACCGAGTGGTCAGGCCCCACCGAGCAGGTCGAGTGAGCGCTTCCGGAGCCGGCGCATCCCGGTGAGCCAGCGGTCGGGGTCCTGCGCCTTGCGCTCCACATAGGTCTGCACCTCGGGGTGAGGAAGGATCAGGAACTTTCCGTCCCGGATGGCTGCGGTGACCACCTCGGCGACGTACTCGGGCTCCACGATGCCGTCGGTGCCGCCGTCGCCCACCTGCTGGGGCGCCATCGCCGTGTTCACGCCCTGCGGGCAGAGAACGGACACCCCGATACCGGCATCGCCGTGCTCAATCGCAATCGTCTCGGCAAGCTTGATGCACGCTGCCTTCGTGACGCTGTACGGAGCCGAACCGATGGCGGCAAGCAGGCCCGCAGCACTCGCTGTCTGCACGATGTAGCCCTCGCCGCGCGCACGCATCGCCGGGATGACCGCTCGTGCTGCGTACACGTGGGACATCACGTGCAACTCCCACTGGGACTGCCACGCCTCGTTCGGCGCCTCCACATTTCCGGGGACACCTGCCCCCGCGTTGGAGAAGAAGATGTCGATCGGGCCGTACTCACGCTCGACGCGGTCGACGAGGGCGATGACTGCCTGCTCGTCCGTCACGTCTAGCTCTACGCCGAGCGCCCCGCACCCGGCCGCGGCTGCACGTGCCGTCTCCCCGTTGCGGTCCGCGAGCACAACCATGCGCGCTCCGAGGCCCATCCAGTGCCTTCCGGTTGCGGCACCGATACCGCCGCCGCCACCGGTGATGATCGCAACCCGATCCTTGATGTCCATGTCGTGGTTCCCCTCGTGTCGTCAGTCAGTGCGTTAGTCAGTCATTGCGTGCGGAAGGTGCGGGCCTCAAGCCCACATGTACGAGCCGCCGCAGACGTTGATCGCCTGCCCGGTTACGTACGCGCTGGAGTCCGAGGCCAGGAACACGGCGAGCCCCATGAGGTCCTCGGCCTCCCCGAGACGCCGCATCGGGATCTCGCTCTTGGCGCGTGCCTCGGCCTCCGGGTTGTTCCAGAGTGCCTCCGCGAAATCCGTGCGGATGAGGCCTGGGCAGATTGCGTTGCAGCGGACGCCCTTCGGGCCGAGCTCTGCAGCGATGTTCCGCATCAGTCCGATCACGGCCAGTTTGGAGATGTTGTAGGTGCCGAGCACTAGCGAGGGGGCGAACGCCCCGACACTCGAGGTGATCATGATGGACCCGCTGCCCCGTTCGACCATGTCGGGCGCGACCATCTGGATGAGCCAGTGGTTGGCCTTCACGTTGGTGGACATCGTCTTGTCGAAGGCCTCGTCGGAGATTGAGGACATCGGGCCGTAGGCGGGGTTGACACCCGCGTTACCGACGAGGATGTCGATCTTGCCGATCCGGCTGTGGGTGGCGTCCACCAGGGCCTGGAGCTGATCCTTGTACCCGGCGTTGCACGCATGGGCCAAGACACGCTCTTCGCCGACCTTGGCGTTGATGCCGTCTGCAGCCTGCTGGCAACCGTCCAGCTTGCGGCTCGAGATCATCACCCGGGCACCGTGCTGGGCGAGCGCCTCGGCCATGGCCCGGCCCATGCCCTTCGAGGCACCCGTGAGCAGCGCCGTCTTTCCCGTCAGGTCGAACAAACCGTGTGTCATTTCCCGACCTTCCCACACCGGCTCTGCCAAGGCAAAGCGGCCCCTGTCCGATGCCGTCACCTGCCCCGGAGGGCAGTATCGTCGCCCTAGCAATCACAGGCTGTACCAGCCCGACCCGGAGGCCCCAATGCCCGAAGCATGGATCATCGACGCCGTTCGCACCCCTCGTGGTGTCGGCAAGGTTGGCAAGGGAGCCCTTGCCGATATCCACCCGCAGCGACTCGGCTCGACGGTGCTCGCCGCCATCCGTGACCGCAACAACCTCAACACTGCTGAGGTCGACGACATCATCTTCGGTACCTCCATGCAGGTCGGCACCCAGGGCGGGGACCTCGCCCGCATGTCGGCGCTCGACGCCGGCTACGACACCAAGGCCAGCGGTGTCACGCTCGACCGCTTCTGCGGTTCGGGCATCACCGGCGTGAACTTCGCCGCTGCCTCGATCATGTCGGGTATGGAGAACGTTGTCATCGCCGGCGGTGCCGAGATGATGTCGCTGCACCCGGCACTCGGTGAGGCCCAGATGGGCGTTCGCGGGCCGCTGATGGACGCAGGCAATGCGCACCTGCGCGCCCTGCACCCCCAGACCCATCAGGGCGTTGCCGCCGACGCGATCGCCACGATCGAGAAGATCTCCCGCACCGCGCTCGACGAACTTGCCGTCGAGTCCCAGAAGCGTGCAGCCGTTGCCATCGCCGAGGGCCGCTTCGACCGCAGCCTCGTGTCGGTGCTCAAGGACGACGGCTCGCTCGCGCTCGACCGTGAGGAGTTCCCCCGCCCCGGCACCACCCTCGAGGGTCTCGCTAAGCTCGCTCCCTCGTTCGCTGCCATGGCCGACATGCCCCTCGACGCCGAGGGCACCACCCTGCGCTCGCTGGTGCTTGCCCGCTATCCCGGCCTGAACATCGAGCACGTGCACCACGCCGGGAACTCCTCTGGCGTCGTCGACGGCGCCGCGGCGATCCTGCTCGCCAACCCGGACTACGCGAAGTCCCAGGGCTGGAAGCCCCGTGCGCGCGTCGTCGCCATGGCGAACATGGGTGACGACCCGACGCTCATGCTCAACGCACCGGTTCCCGCGGCCCGCAAGGTGCTCGCCAAGGCCGGCCTCACCCTCGACGACATCGACCTCTTCGAGGTCAACGAGGCCTTCGCCGTCGTGGCCGAGAAGTTCATCCGTGACACGGGTGTCGACCGCGCCAAGGTCAACGTGAACGGTGGGGCGATGGCCCTCGGCCACCCGATCGGCGCAACCGGAGCGCTGCTCATCGGCACCATCGTCGACGAGCTGGAGCGCCGCGGCGGCCGCTACGGCCTCGTCACGATGTGCGCCGCTGGTGGCATGGCCCCGGCGATCATCATCGAACGCCTCTAAGCAGTACTTCCCGGAATCCGGGTCGGTTGTCGGTCGACGTTCGACCGGGAAGCGATCCGGATTCTGTCGTTTTGGGGTCAGCGTGGTGCAACCACCATTGCGACGATCGGGTGCGGCTGGAGCGTGTGAAACGCTGCGCGCACCTGACCGAGTGCGGATGTGGCCGCATCGACGGCGAAGTTGATGTCCGACTCCGTCATCGCTGCGCAGAGGAACATGTTGTGCCACGGGTGCACGTACACGCCTCGTTCGAGCATCGCCTCGGCGAAAGCGAAGCCCACCCGGAAGTCGGGATCGTCGGCAAACAGGATCTGCGGCATCTGCGCTGGCCCGGTCTGGCGGAGCACGAACCCGTGCGCGGCCGCTGCGGCGTCGAGGCCCGACCGGAGGCGCTCCCCCAGGGCAATCGTGTGCTCGAGGTAGTCGCTCTCACGCAGGATGCGCAGTGTCTCGATCGCCGCCGCCATCGGGACCGCTGCGAACCAGAACGATCCGGTGACATACACCCCCGAGGCACCCTTGCGGCAGGAATCGGAGCCGAGGAGTGCGGAGATCGGGTGACCGTTCGCGAAGGACTTGCCCCACGCACTGAGGTCCGGACGGATACCGAGCAGTTCCCAACTGCAGTCACGCGTGAGGCGGAAGCCTGCGCGCACGTCGTCCACGATCAGCATCGCGCCGGTCCGGTCACACAGCTCACGTGCCCGGTGCGCGTAGGCAGGATCGGGCAGCGCTTGGTCCTCGAACGCGTCGTGCTTGAACGGTGAGGCGAACACTGCTGCCAGGTCGTCCCCGGCTGCCGCAACAGCAGCCTCGAGGCTGGCGAGGTCGTTGTAGACGTAGGTGCTGATGAACGCACGCTCCTCGCGCACGACGCCCACCGGGACCGGGGTGCACCACGGCGCAGCACCGTGATACGCGTGTTCTGCCACGAGCACTCTCCTGCGACCCGTCTGGGCCCGGGCGACCGTCATTGCCATCGTCGTTGCATCGGTGCCGTTCTTGCAGAACATCGCCCAGTCCGCGTGGCTCACCATCGACACGAACGTCTCGGCCAGTTCCACCATCAACGCAGACGGTCCGGTCATTGCGTCACCGAGCGCCATCTGGGCCGCCGCTGCCGCGTTCACGCGGGGGTCTCCGTAGCCCAGAAGGCTGGGGCCGTAGGCACACATGAAGTCGAGGTAGCGGTTGCCGTCGACATCCCAGAGGTAGGCGCCCTCGCCACGGCTGAAGAACTGGGGGTACGACGCGGGAAGCATGCGTGTGGACTGGTGGCCGAACATCCCGCCCGGGATCACCCGGCCTGCTCGCTCGCGCAGTGCTCCGTCAATATTGCCGCTGCTCATGGTGCCCTCAGGAACTGTGGTCCGCTCGGTCGACCACGCTTGTGACCCTAGCGAAAGCGGGGCTCAGCGGCCGACGGCAGCCCGCCACGACGCGAGAACCCGCTCGCGGTTCGCTGTGGCCCACACGCGGTCGTAGTCAACGAGGTCCACCGACGACAGTTGGGGGGCACCCGGAGCAGGGAGGACATCCGAGCGGACCGAACTGCGATTGCTTACCTGAACGTTCAGCTCCCCCGCCTCGCGGGACAGCGACCAGTCGACAAGCGCCCGGGAAGCCGGAGCATTCTGGGTTCCCTTCACGATGCTGACAGCGCCGATCTCGAAGCCGGTCTGCGCCGGGACGGCGAGATCGACCGCGCTCGGCTTCGCCCGTTCGGTGAGGATGTCATGTGCCCAGTTCGGGCACGCAACAGCCGTGCCCTCGACCACCATCTTCAACGCCGCCGACGACGACGCTGTGTACGCGGCAATGTTCGCGTGCAGGGCAACCAGGTACTCGAGTGCCTTGGCCTCGTCACGCCCGAAGCGGAACACCTGAGTCATCACGAACAGCGAACCGCCGCCGGTCTTCAGGGGGTCGGGCAGGACGATCTTCTGCTTCCACACCGGGTCGAGCAGGTCGTCCCAGGTGGGCAGAGCCCGGTTGTCGAACTCCTGCGCAAGGCGGTTGCGATTGGTCATGATGCCGAACACACCGGTGTACCAACCCGTCCAGTGCCCGGTCGCATCCTTGAAACGAGAATCGATCGACTCGGCCGCCGCGGAGCGATACGGCTCGAGCACCCCTTCGGCACCGAGCGGATCGTGGAACTCGCTCGAGCCGCCGATGAACACATCGGCGAGGGGCGTTGCGGCCTCGGCACGCAGTTGTGTCTGGAGGGCGCCGGCCGAACCGCTCAACAGGTTGACCGTCACACCGGGATACGCGGCCGCGAACGCAGCGAAGAACTTCGCGTTGGTGGATTCGTTCAGGGCCGAATACACCGAGAGGTTGCCGGTTACCGGCGCTGCGGTGGACGACGGCGCGGACGAATCGGGGACGAGGGTGCCTCCACTTGACCCGTCCCGACTGCATGCCGCGAGGCCGAGGCCCACAAGGGCCACGAAGGACCGGCGGCCGAATACCGCTGGCCTTGTTGATTCTTCAGGCATTGCCGCAATCCCCCTGGTTGAACCCCCGAGGATACGCGAACCCAGTCCCTGCGGCGATACCCAGACATCGAGCCCGTAGGCCCGGCAAGGGTGCGCGTCCGCCGCCGCACTCAGTTGGCGAGCGAACCGCCGAAGATCTGCCAGGCGAGCACGCTCTTGGCCACGAGGCTGAGCACGAGATACACCTTCTCGCCGTACAGATAGTTGCTCCAGCGACCGACACCGCGGTACTGCAGCCACTGGTTCAGGCCGAAGCTGAAGAAGAACAACTGCTCGGCCACCACGATGCCGTACACGAAGCCCGGCACGGTGTCGGCGCCGATGACGTTCACCCAGATGGCAACCCACGGGGCCAGTGCGGCGAGGGTGCCGAACCAGAACGGCATCATTGTGGTGGTTGCGCGGCCAGGCGGGTTCATGCGCTCCTGTACCCAGCCGAACAGGATCATCGCGACGTTGGCGCCGATCACGCCGATTACCGCCGCTATGTCGGTGATGCCGCTGTACGAGCCGATCAGCACGATCATCAACGTGGCGCTCAGGGAGTACTCCACCCAGCGGAACCTGTTGATGCCCCGACGCAGGTCGCCCTCGTACGCGCCCCGGAGCACCGTTGCGGTCAACAGGTGGTCGATCGCAGCAAGCGCGAGGAATACGGCTACAGCCGGGCCGATCGGCAGGTCGAAGAGGGCCTTCGGGGTGTCGAGCCGCGTCCCCGGCGGACCCTGCGGGAAGGTGGACGTGATGTTGATGACGAAGTCGCCCGCCATCGCCGCGATCATCACCGCTTGGGCGGCGTGTAGCAGTGTGAGCCCGATATTCCACGAGCGCAGGTTCTTCAGCCGCTCCGGGGACACCCCGGTGGCGATCGCTGCATCAGGGCTTGAGGTTCGGCTGGCCATTTCGACACGCTACGCCCGCCCCGTTCGGCACGCGCGCATGGATCCCCGACCATGAAGTGTGCGCCGTGCCGGGTGGATCGATCGTGCCCGAGGTGGGATTCGAACCCACACGTCCTTGCGAACAAAGGATTTTGAATCCTCCGCGTCTGCCATTCCGCCACTCGGGCAAGTGATCGGTCTCTGAGCGTATCGACCACGGATCGTCTTGCGAGAGGCACCCAACTACCGACACCCAACTACGGGCGAAGGGCCACACCCTCATAGAAGCGGGCGAACAGCTCCGGCCCGTTGTCCCGGTACGACTCGAGCCGCTCGATCTCGAAGCCGGCCTTGGCCACGAGTTCGGGGATGGGCCGGTTGAGGTGACAACCGCCGACTGCACGCTTCCATACCGGGGTGACGCGATCTTGCAGACGCGCGCTCCGCTCGTCCGGCGAGCGGCCGTGTTCCACAAAGCGCAGCGACCCACCCGGACGCAACACGCGGTGCATCTCTCGTAGCGCACGGTCAACGTCGGGGATGGTGCACAGCGTCCACGTCACGAGCACGTGGTCGACCGACCCATCACCGAGCGGGAGCGACTGCCCGTCGAGACCCACGAACTCCACCGGAAGTCCTCGAGCCGAGATCCGCTCCGAAGCCATCCGCTGCCCCAGCGTCGCCGGATCGACCGCCACGAGCCGGGTGACGCCGGCGGGAAGGTGGGGAACGTTTCGGCCCGAGCCGAAGCCGACCTCAAGGACCTCCCCTGACAGTCCCGCCGCGACCCGCGCTCGAATCGGGTCGGTGTGACGGCCGAGCAGCACGTCGAGTACCCGTGGAAGGACTTGTGCCTCGTAGAACCGCATGGGCACAACGTACGTGTCCTACGCGTCGTCCCGCAGGGCTTCTTTCCACGTGCGCAGCCGGTCGTGCACCGCACCGTCTGCTCCGATTCCCTCGCCCCGGCCGTCGGGCCAGAGACGGAAGGAGACAACCCGAGTCAGATCGTCTGCGGCCACGGCGCCGTAGCGGGCATCGGCATGAGCAGCCGGCCCCGCACGCCAGAGCAGGAACCGCCCGATCCGCCGTACGTAGCCCGCCTCCTCCCCGAGGTCGTCGCCCAGCGAGCGGATTGCCACGGGTGCCTCGACCCACAGGGACGCGACGATGCGCGAGTCGCGTTGAGGCAGGTCGGGTAATTCACTGGTGTGCACGTTCCGGTCGATGACCGGGCGCTGCTCGGCCGGGGTCGCCATCACTCCTCCCCGTCGTCATCGGCGAGAGCGTCGCCGAGCCGGGCGAGCAATTGGTCCCGGATGGAGACGCCCGGTTCCCGCGCCTTGTCGCCCGTCACCCTCCATCCGTGACGGCTGGAGTAGAGCAGCGGCGGTTCCTTGAGCCGACCCACTCCGTGCGCATCGATCCGCGCGAACACGAGCAGGTGGTCGAGCATCGGCATGGTCTGGAACACCGCACAGGAGAACCAGGCGATGGAATTCGGGACCACGGGGTGACCGTCGACCTCGTCGAGGAACTCGGGGATGGCGTAGCGGAACTTGCGACCCGGGTAGCTGAAGTACTGCCCCTCGGCGATCTGGTCGGCCGCGAGGAGCGAGACGGTGAACCGCCCGCTCTGCTCGATGAGCGGCCAGGTGTCGTGCTTGGGCGAGATCGACGCCATGACGACGGGCTCCTCGAAGGACACCTGGGACACCCAGTGGGAGGTGTAGGCCCGGGTGAGCCCGTCGTGGGAGGCGGCCACGACCTGGACACCCTTGATCATCTGGCCGAGGCAGCGCTTGATGGTGGGGTCGATCATGGCCCTCAGTGTGCAGGTTCCGCTGGGGAGACGGCACCGAAAACGACGAGGGCCGGCCGGCGCT
>CAEZYY010000034.1_pt1 | contig 26936 bp, 29 predicted proteins | sample 7265861 | NCBI WGS metagenome assembly CAEZYY01 (sample SAMEA6813946, study PRJEB35770) | freshwater metagenome | biome: Freshwater; feature: Freshwater reservoir; material: water | place: Czech Republic | collected 2016-08-15 | depth 30m m | reverse complement strand
TTCAACACGGCGTCGGTCTGCAGCGTCCCGAGTGCCGCAAGATTCGCCTTGCCCGCCACGACGACGACGTTGCCCCTGCCGATCTGCGCAGCGATCTCCGGGTCGGTAAGAGCCTGGCGCACTGCCTCGGCCTCGTCGCCGGGACGCGAGACGATCGACTTCCAGGCGTACTTGGACAGACCGCTGCGGCGGGCCGTGAACTCAATGATCCGGCTGCGCTTCTTCTCGGCTGCGTCGCGCAGTCGGAGATACAGCACCGGCAGTTCCTCTTTGAGATCCGGAGCCAGCAGCACGATCGTCGTGGCGGAGGCCGCCTCGTTGATCGTGGCCCTCGGGAGGTCAAGGATCTCCGAACGGAGTGCATCAGCGAGGTGGGCGTACACGTTGGGGGTGCCGATCACGTCGTGTGCGAGACGCGCCCACGCGTAGGCGTCCTCATTCGTGCCCCGGGCGCCACCGATGATGCCAACGCTGCTGGCGCCACCCGCTGCGACCGCCGACTTGATGAGTGCTGCCGCACGGTCGAGCGCATCGTTCCACGTTGTCGACGCGAAGCCGTCGCCGTCGCGCACCGCGGGGGCCTGCAGACGTGACTCGCTGTTGGTCGACTCGAAACCGAACCTGCCCTTGTCGCAGAGCCAACCCCAGTTCACGGCGTCGTTGTCCACACCCTGGTAGCGCAGGAGTTCGTCCCGGCTGGACTGGACCACGGTGCGGCATCCGACGGCGCAGGAGGTGCAGGTGGACTCGGTCTCCTCGAGATCCCACGGACGGGCCTTGAAGCGGTACGGCTTGGCAGTGAGCGCGCCGACGGGGCAGATCTGCACCGTGTTGCCGGAGAAGTACGAGGCGAACGGCTCGTCGGGGAACGTGTTGATCTGCGTGTTGTTGCCACGCGACGTGAAGTGGATGAGCGGGTCGCCGGCCACCTCGGAGGCAAATCGCGTGCAGCGGTCGCAGAGGATGCAGCGCTCGCGGTCGAGGAACACGAGTTCACTGATCGGGATCGGCTTCTCGTAGTGGCGCTTCTCCTCCACGAAACGGCTCTCACCGGGACCGTGGGAGAACGCCTGATCCTGCAGCGGACACTCGCCACCCTTGTCGCACACCGGGCAGTCCAGCGGGTGATTGGCGAGGAGCAGTTCGAGCACGCCCTCCTGCATCCGCTTCACCGTCGGCGACTCGGTATTGATCTTCATGTCCGGTGCAACCTGCACCATGCACGAGACCGTGACGGCCGGTCCCCGGCCGCTGTCGGCCTCGACGAGGCACATGCGGCACTTGCCGACCGGTGCCATGCGTTCGTGGTAGCAGAAGCGCGGCACGTACTCGCCCGCGTCCGCCGCGGCCTCGATAACCAGCTGACCCTTGCGCGCCGTGTGCGGTACACCGTTGATGGTGACCTGTACGGCGTTGGGGTCCGGGGCCGGGGCCTCGGGCTGCTCTGCGGTGGATGCGGTGTCAGTCATCAGTGCCCCACCGTCACGGGAATAGAGGTGCGCTTCACGATCTTCGCCTCGAACTCCTCGCGGAACAGCGTGAGGGCCGAGTGCACGGGTGCGTACGCCGACGGGCCGACGAAGCAGATCGTGGTCATCTTGTACGGGAACGGTGTGGCCTCGAGACCAAGCTTGGTGCTCGATGCGTGCGGGAAGTCCCCCGGGCAGATCGACGTGCCGACCTCGATCAGCAGGTCGAGGTCCGACGTGGTGCCGTGGCCGTCACAGATGCGAGAGAGGATGCGCTCGAGCCAGGTGCCGCCCTCGCGGCAGGGCGTGCACTGTCCGCAGCTCTCGTGGGCGTAGAAGCGTGTGAGGGACAGCGCTGCCTTGGGGATGTCGGTGGTGGAATCCATCACCATGATCGCCCCGGACCCGAGCATCGAGCCTGCAGCACCGACGAGACGTCCCTCGAAAGGGAGGTCGAGTTGCTCGGGCGTGAACCACGGCGCCGAACCACCACCGGGCACGAAGGCCTTGAGGTCGTTCCCGTTGCGGATGCCGCCGCAGAACTCCTCGCCGTAGAGGAGGTCGCGGAACGTCGTGGTGCCGTTGATGATCTCGAAGACACCGGGGCGCTTTACGTGACCAGACACGGCAACCATGCGCGTACCCGGCGAGGTCTGCGTACCGATCGCGGTGTACGCCTCCACCCCGTTGCGCAGGAGCCACGGCAGGTTGGCGAGTGTCTCGACATTGTTGACGATGGTGGGCTGGCCGTATAGGCCGATTGCCGCCGGGAAGTACGGGGGCTTCAGGCGCGGCTCGCCACGCTTGCCCTCGAGGGATTCGATGAGTGCCGTCTCCTCGCCCACCACGTAGGCACCGGCGCCCCAGTGCAGCGCGATGTCGACAGAGAACTTGGTGCCGAGGATGTTCTTGCCGACGTACCCGGCTGCGTATGCCTCGTTGAGCGCGCGACCGACCCGTTCGTGGGCCACCGCCATCTCGCCACGGATGTACAGGAAGCACTGTGAGAGACCCGCCGCGTAGCACGCGATGAGACAACCCTCGATGAGTTGGTGCGGATCGCACTCCATGAGGAGGCGGTCCTTGTACGTGCCGGGTTCGGACTCGTCGCCGTTCACCACGAGATAGCGCGGGAACTTGCCCGCCGGGGTGAGTCCCCACTTTGTCCCGGCTGGAAAGCCTGCACCGCCGCGCCCGAGCACGGTGGCGCCCTTGACGTCGTCGTGGACGGAGGCTGCCGGCTTGGCGAGCGCGGCCCGGAGGCCCTGGTACCCGCCGGTGGCGAGGTAGCGCTCGAGGGTGTGGGAGTCCTCGTACTGGAATCGAGCGGTCACGATCTGCGGACGGTCGCCCGCGACATATCCAGCGGCCCAGGGATACGTGGTCATTGTGCTGCCTCCATCCACGCCGGTGTGATTGGCGTGTCCGGGCTGACGTTGCCCGCTGCCCTGTCTGCCGGGATGTGCTGACGTTCGCGTGCCAACGTCCCGTGTGGCGGGATCTCGCCGTCGAGTCGGCCGGCCCGGAGATCATCGATGAGTCGGTCGAAGTCCTCATGGGTCACGCGGAACCGGTGCCGGTAGTTCACCTGGAGGGTGGGGGCCTCGGTGCAGGCCGCCATGCACTCCACCGCCTCGAGCGTGAAGAGCCCGTCCGCAGTGGTGCCGCCGGGCTTGATTCCCAGCACGTGCTCGGCGTGCTCGACGAGTTCGTCGCCGCCGACGAGGTGGCAGGAGATGCTGCGGCAGATGTTCACGCAGAACTTGCCGATCGGCTCGAACTTGAACATCTCGTAGAACGATGCGGTGCCGTACACCTCGGCAGCCGTGCAGTCGACGAGCTCGGCGATCTGCTGCATCGCGTCGCGGGTGACGTAGCCGTTCTGCTCCTGGGACAGGTGGAGGAGCGGAATGGTCGCAGATCGCGCAACCGGGTAGCGGCCGATGATCTCCTGAGCGAGATCGAGGTTTGCGGCATTGAGTCGGGACATCAGCGATCTACCTCGCCGAGAACGGGGTCGACCGAGGAGATCACGGCGACGGCATCGGCGACGAGGCCACCGCGCATCATGTGGGGGAGACACTGGATGTTCACGAACGACGGTGCCCTCATGTGCAGTCGGTACGGCGTGGAGGTTCCGTCCGAGACGATGTAACAGCCGATCTCGCCGCGCGGGCTCTCGATCGCCACGTAGACCTCGCCCTCGGGCACCTTGAAGCCCTCCGTGAAGATCTTGAAGTGGTGAATGAGTGCCTCCATCGACTCGTCGATGCGGGCTCGGGGCGGCGGCGTGACTTTTTTGTCCTGGATCCGGTAGTCGCCGCTGGGCATGCGGTCGAGGATCTGGCGCACGATCTTCATCGATTCCCGGATCTCGTTGAGCCGGATCGCGTAGCGGTCGAACGCATCACCGTACGAGCCGACGATGACGTCGAACTCCATCTCGTCGTAGTGCAGGTACGGCTGGTCCCTGCGCAGGTCCCAGGGCACACCCGTGGAGCGCAGTGTCGGGCCGGTGGCACTCAGCGCGATGGCTTCCTGCGAGGTGATGACACCGACACCCTGCAGGCGCTCGCGCCAGATGGGCTGACCGGTCATGAGGATGTCGTACTCCTCGAGGCGCGGCTCCACCTCGTCGAGGATGTGCAGCACGTCGTCGCGCCAGCCCGGGGTGAGATCCGCCGCAACGCCGCCTGGACGGATGAAGTTGTGGTTCATCCTCAGGCCGGTGACCTTCTGGAAGAAGCGCAGCACCTGCTCGCGCTCGCGCCACCCGTAGATCATCATCGACACGGCACCGAGGTCCATGCCGTTGGTGGCCATGAACAGCAGGTGGCTGGACATGCGGTTCAGCTCCGAGAGCAGCATCCGCATCCACACGGCACGCTCGGGAATGTCCCCGTCGATGCCGAGCAGTTTCTCGACGGCGAGGGAGAAGACCAACTCGTTGTTGAGCGGGCTGAGGTAGTCCATGCGCGTGACGTTCGTGCCGCCCTGCATGAAGCTCAGTTGCTCGGCCGTCTTCTCCATGCCGGTGTGCAGGTACCCGATGATCGGCTTGCAGCGCAGCACCGTCTCGCCCTGGAGCTCCAGCATCAGCCGCAGCACGCCGTGCGTGCTCGGGTGCTGGGGACCCATGTTGATGATCATGGTCTGATCGGTGCTCGGGTCGATCTCCTCAAGCGCCATCGCGGCGACTTCGGCCTCGCTCATGCGCAGTACCGAGCCGACCTCGCGGAGCAGTTCCTTGGCGGTCAGCTCGCTCCGCGCGGCGAGTTCCTGGCCGCCCTCGTTGGTCTGGTGTACGAGGCTCACGAGTTCACCTGCTTGAACTGCACGGGAATCTGACCGATCTCGTAATCCTTGCGCAACGGGTGACCATCCCAGTCCTCCGGCATCAGGATGCGCGTGAGGTCCGGGTGACCGGAGAACAGCAGCCCGAACATGTCGAACACCTCGCGCTCCATTGCCTCGGTACCGGGGTACAGGTCAAACAACGATGCAATCACATCGGACTCGGCAATCTGGACCCGTACCCGCATGCGCTCCCGGCGATCCAGCGACAGCAGGTTCACGACGAGTTCGAACCGCTCGGCGGACACGCCTTCGGGAAGGGGCCGACCGGGATGGGTGAGGTAATCAACTGCCGTCAGGTCGGCGCACATGTTGAAGCCCTCATCAGCGAGCTTCTTGAGGAGCGGCAGGTACTGACCGAGGGACGGGAAGACCGTTGCCTGACCGCGCGACTCACCCGTGGGGCATCCGTGTAGCTGCTCCACGGCTCAACGTGCCCCGAGCATCACGGGGACGGGCTGCGACGGAACCGGCGCAGCCTCGACGTGCACATTGGCTCCCGATCCGGAGGCGACCCTGCGCTTCAGGAGTTCACCGGTCTCGATGAGGCCGTGGAGGGTCTCGATCGCGTGGATGAGCGTTTCCGGCGTGGGCGGGCAACCAGGCGCGTAGACATCAACCGGAACAACCTGGTCAACGCCCTGCACAATGGCGTAGTTGTTGAACATCCCACCACTGCTCGCGCACACGCCCATCGAGATGACCCACTTTGGCTCCATCATCTGGTCGTAGACCTGACGGAGCACTGGGGCCATCTTCTGGCTCACCCGGCCGGCAACGATCATGATGTCCGCCTGCCGCGGCGATGCGCGAAACACCTCCATACCGAAGCGGGAGATGTCGTAGTGAGCCGCACCCGTTGCCATCATCTCGATAGCGCAACAGGCGAGCCCGAACGATGCGGGCCAACTCGAACGCGCCCTGGACCACCGAACCAGGTCCTCGAGCCGGGCGGTGATGAAGTTGTGCTGGATGCCGCTGAAACCCTCGTCGAGGATGTCCTGTACAAGGCCCATGTCAGGCAGCTGCTCCCCTGTCGCGGCCCTCGAGGCCCACGCGACGAATTGTTGATGTGGTGGTGCGCTCCGGCGACACCACGACAGTGAGCGGACGCTCGCGGCGCAGTGGGCCCCAGTCGAGCGCGCCACGGGCGACCACATACACGAACGACGCGAAGAACACGACCGAGAACGAGAACATCGTCCAGAAGGCCGAGACCCCGAGGAACCGGTAGTCCACCGCGTAGGGGTAGAGGAAGATGATCTCGATGTCGAACATGATGAACAACATGGCAACGACGTAAAAACCGACCGGGAAACGCTCGGGTGGTTCACGCGAGGGCACGATCCCGCACTCGTACGGGGCCTCCTTGGCGGCGCTCGGGCGACGCGGCGCGAGAAGCTTTGAACCAGCGAAACTCAGGGAACCGAACAGGATCGCCAGCACCATCAGCGTGATGACTGGGAGGTACTGGCTCATTGCTCAGGCCGTCGCTGAACGATTGGCGTCGACCTGGCGGTCCCGCTTGTGGAGGAGCCAGCAGAGCACAGCGAAGATCAACGTCGAACCGATGCCGATGAGGGCAGAGTTCTTTCGCCGGTTGCCGAGATCTCGGATCATCTTCACGTACACGTGTGGTTTGCTCTCGTCCACCGTGGGCAGACGCGGCGCGCGGCCGGGCTCTGCGTACACCGGGTTGACGATGCCAACCTCAACGATTGCGTAGTGCGGCTTGTGCCAAAAGGCCAGGAAGTCAAGCCTCTCGCTGTTGAAAACGAGCGGGTACCGCGTGCCACCCTTGTCGTACACGGCGATTGCCTTGTACTCGGAGGCCTTGAGAATCTCCGCCTCTTTCTGGATGATCTCGTCCGCTCCGGAGATTGCGAGTGCACGCTTCGGGCTGTCGTCGGGCAGCCGCTTCCATCCGCCCTCGGCGAGTGCTGAGACGTTCTGCGTGGCGCGCTTGGCCGGATCGACATCAAGTCCATCGGACGGCCCGATTCCCAGGGCAGACAGATCTGCGTCCACAACGATGGCCTCCGATGGCTTCCACACCGGGTCCTTGCCCTTCAGACCGATTCCGTACGCCCACCAGATGAAGCCCATAGTGGCCATCCAGCCGAAGAGGCCGGCAAGCGATACCAACAGGCCGAGGCGTGCGCCGAGGTTCGTTCCAAGGAGCAGATAGATAGTGCCGGGAAGCGCCACCGTCGCAATGATGATGATGACGACGCCGTGGAACTCAGGCTTCCACCCGATGGCGAGAAGAGTTGACAGCATGGGTCAGAGACCTCTCACGTATTCGACGATTTCTTCGAGTTGCTTGGGTGTGAGCACGCCCCCGAAACCGGGCATACGCCCGCTTCCCTGACCGTTCTCGCAGTACTTCGCACCGTAGTGCGAACCGACCTTGAGGAACGCAGTGAGTTGTTCCTTGGTGACACACTGACGGACGACCGAGCCACCGGTGAGGTTCGGGCCGAGAGCCCCACCGCCGGTCTGCTTGGGGTCTCCGTAGGACCATCCCCGTGTGTGGCAACGGGCACACGAGAAGCTTCCGGCCTTGTACGACGAGCTGAAGAGTGCCTCGCCGATGCTCTGGTACTTGCCTGAGGCGACGTCGGCCTCTGCAGATTTCTGGAGTTCCTCGGAGATCGAGGTCGGTATGACACCGCCGTCGCAGCGAGCCGGATCGGCCGGAGTCGCATCCCGGTTACCGAATTGCGGGCCCCGTTTGGTGTCGAAGGGCGCCACGTTTGCGACCGTGCAACCGTCCGGGGCGATCTGGATCGACCGGATGTACTCGATGAGCCAATCGATCTGCTGGTCGTTCATCGGGCCACCACCATCGGTTGCCCACGCGGACATGGGCGAGAACGGACGGCCGTAGGTGAGGATGAACCGCACTTCGTCCGCCGAGTAGCGGTACAGCACGGTGTCGAGGGCGGGGGCGTTCCACTGAACGGACTTCACCTCGCCGGTATCCGGGTCCGTTATCGCGTACGGGGCCTGGCCGCCGCCGGCTTTCATGCCACCGTGGCAACCGGCGCAGTTGAAACCGCCGTTCGCCGTGACGTCGAACAAGCCAGCACCCTTGCGCTCGAACCGATCCACCCAGCCTGCCGTTGCGCCGCGTTGGCGACCCGGCTCGAGAATCCAGTAGAGCGGAAGCCCGATGGTGATGACGGCGAGCAGGAGCACACCCAGCAACTGTGTGCGCTCGAGTTTCGGGCCCTCGAGGGTCTCATCGTCGTAGTACGGCTTGCGGTTCGCTGCGAGTTCGACCTCTGACCCGGTCTCACGCCGCGACTGGCGCAGGTTGAGACCGCCATAGACGAGCCAACCGCCGATGAAGAAGACGGCGAAGACAACGGCAACGGTGGTGGTGATGTTGGTGGCGATCATCAGTGCTTTCCCCCTTCAGCCCCGATGCAGTGTGGGCCTTCGGCTTCCTGACCGGTCGTATTCGTTCCGATCGACGGTCCGTTCAATTGGAGGCCAGTATTGACCACCACGGTTCCGTTGTTGACCTCAACCCCGAAGCGGTCCATGCCCCGAGGAGCCGGTCCGCCTTTCTTTTCGCCGACCCGGTTGTACTGCGAACCGTGGCACGGGCACTCGAACCATTGCGAACTCGGGCACGACGGCACACGGCAACCGAGGTGGGGGCACTTCTGCCAGAGCACGGCAAGGCCGCTCTCCATGCCGTTGAGCACCGGCTGCGCATACACCTTGCGTGCCTTGGGCAATGCCGAGGACGGGTATTGAGTGACCCACGCGCGGGCATTCGGGAAGTAACCGAAGCCGTTCCCCTGCTTGATGACCGCAATAACGTCCTCAACCTTGCCGATCGGCACCTTGCCACCGAAGCCGCCGGAGCCGCTGGGCCACAGGAATGCGATACAGGCAGCGCCGAATCCGCCGATGCTTGCAGTCATGAGCGTGATCGCCGACACGTTCAGGAAGTGCCGTCGGGTGACCCCGATCTGCTCGGCGTCCGGTGCCGTCCACACGACGGGAGCGGTCTCGACGATGGTCGCAACCGATCCGCCCCGGGCAGCGCGCTCCACCTCTCGCCCAGTGATCGGGGCAGCGGCCGTTGATGTTGTGGCCTTGTCTCGCGACTTCGTCTCGCGACTCAGTGCGCCGGCACCGCGAACGTCCGAGCGACGCGCAGTCACGACCACGACGAGTGCGGCGAGCACGACAGCCGCAGCGATGCCAATCCCTACGATTGCTCCAGAACTGATGGCGTACATGGTTCCCGTCACCTCAGAAGTCGAAGAAGAGTCCGTCACGCCACGGGAGCGTGAAGTTGAAACCGGGGCCTCGGAAGAACGAGCCGATGATGACGAGCACGGCCCAGAACATCAGGTGCACCGTCATGATGGAGATGGCGAACTTGCGGTCTTCCGGCTTGTTCGACGGGTTCTTGTCGATGTACGGCGCCAGGACCAGGAGCACGAGGCCCATGCCCGGGATGGTCACACCGGCGACCATCGGGTGGAACATCGTGAGCAGTTCCTGCAGCCCGAGGAAGTACCAAGGGGCCTTCGACGGGTTCGGGGTCTGGTTGATGTTGGCGAGGCCGAGCAGCGGGGCATTCACGAAGACGGAGAAGACGAACAGGAACGCGGTGCACGCCAGTGCAGCGACGAACTCGACCGCGAGCAGGTGCGGCCACGTGTGCACCTTGTCGATCGGCTCAGCCTTCACGTCCTGAATCGATCCGGACTTCACGACGGTCAACAGGCGCTGGGTGTGACCCCCGGGACCTGCACCGACCGGGACTCCGCCCGATGCCACGCCAGCGGCAACCACTGCACCGACCTTGTCGGCGACAGCAACGCCACCACCCGAGACCGTGGTGGTCCCTGCGCTTGCGCTTTCCTTATTCGCCTTGGCGGACCGGCTGCGCTCGAGTAAGTGAGCGGGAATGCGCGGGTCCTCAGCGGGCGCGTCTGCACCCGAGGCTGCCACCGGCGCTTCTTCAGCCGTCGATTCTGCGGCTTTGGCTCGTGCAGCCTCAGCGCGCTTACGAAGATGTTCGGGGATCTCGGTCACGTCATCGCCTCCTCATCACAGTGGTCCAGAAATTCCGCCGTCTTTACGCACCCGCCAGAAGTGGAGCGCCATGAAGATGACGATCACAAACGGGAGCATGAGGACGTGCAGCACATACCAGCGCAGCAGAGTGTTGCCGCCGATCTCGGAGCCACCGAGGAGCACGAAGCGCACCTTGGGTCCGAGCACCGGGGTGTAACCCATCATGTTGGTACCCACGGTGACAGCCCAGAGTGCGAGCTGATCCCAGGGCAACAGATATCCGGTGAACGACAGCAGCAAGGTGAGCTGGAGGAGCATCACGCCGATCACCCAGTTGAACTCACGGGGCGGCTTGTAGGCACCGTGATAGAAGACTCTCGCCATGTGCAGGAACACGGTGAGCACCATCATGTGGGCTCCCCATCGATGCATGTTTCGGACAAGGTATCCGAACGTCACCGACGTCTGGAGGCTCTGGATGTCCTGCCACGCCTGCGCAGTCGTCGGTCGGTAGAAGAACATCAAGAAGATGCCCGTGACCGTCAGCAGGATGAAGAGAAAGAACGACAGTCCACCGAGGCACAGCGTGTAGCTGACCTTGACGGCGTGGCGCTTCACCTTCACCGGGTGAAGGTGGTACAGCACCGAGTTCATGATGACGTAGGAACGGTTACGGGGGCTATCGGTGTAACCCTTCCGGAAAATCGAACCGGGTCGGAATATCGAACTCCACGCCTGACTCCCCTGGACTTGGTCCTGGAGTTTGGCGGCCCGCTCTTTCGCAGTGGGGCGGGGTTTTTGTTCGAGGATCTTGGCCAACTTATGTCTCCTCAGAACCTCATGCCATAGGCATAGCCGTGGTTATTTGTGCGCTGGTGCGCGTCTCCGGTGTTGGCCGGCGCGCCGACCTTGCCGAGAATAATGACGCCCGTCGGGCACCGGTCCACGCACAAGGCGCAGCGGGTGCAGACGTCGTCGTCGATTAGGAAAATCACGCTGTCGCTCGGATCGGACCCGGGCAACTCTGTGCCAAGAGCCTCTGCGATGGACTCGGGCTTCACCATGTGGATGCACTTCCACGGGCAGATATCCACGCAGCCCTCGCACATGATGCACTCGGACTGATCAATGTGGATGAACTGCTTGGGCTTCACGGCCTTGGTGAGGTAATCCGCGTCGACCTCAACGAGTTGGTACTCCGTTGACCACTCGGGCATCGGCGGATTGGCGTCGGTACGTGCCATGGTCAGACCTTCTTGACCAGTGGACGGCCGTAGGTGGACGTTGCAAGCTCGGTGCTGACCTTCTTGCCGCGCTTCTGCCACCAGCTCCACATGAAGACATTGAGACCGATGAAGAACAGGTAGATGCCGACGACGATGGCGTCCCCCACCTGAAGGTAGTTGATCTCAAACGGGAAGTGCCCACCGCGGCTCTTGGCCTTCAGGATGTCCCACGGGCCGTTCAGGGGCTTGTCCGCCCGCCATCCGAGCTCGTTCTGCACGTGGGTGAGCCACTGGTGCGGCACCACGCCGTAGGCCAAGAACATCACAGCGAAGGCATAGGACGAGCCGAACATGGCCTCACCCCAGGATGCCTTCTTGTTCGCCGGGCGGCGCTTCGCATACGGAATCACCGCGAGGGTGAGTGCGACGGTCAGGACGAATGAGAACAGGAACGCCTGATTCATCCCTGGCCACTTGGTGATTGCGAGTGCCAGCATCCCGGAGCAGTTGTCCTTCGGTCGTTGGGTGGATTTGGTGTTTCGACTGCGTCTCACGCTACGCCCGAGACCGAGCGAGCATGTGATTACGATCACGAACACTACCCCGAAGCAACCCGTCTCAAGCCAACCGGTTGGCCATCCGCAGGTAGGAGCCCTTGGCAGTGTGCGCGCCCTTGTTTCGTAGCAGTCCGTTCACCGCTACGCCGATTCCGTGTGAACTTGTGAGCGCTGTCGAGGACGCCCATCGGGGACCCCAACGGGAAGCTCATCTGAAGTAGATGAATTATCTAGATTCTCTTTGCTTGCTGACTTCGCGAAGGTCCAGCGTGTGACGAATCAACCCCGCGAACTTCCGGGGAATTCCGCTCCGGGCCCCAGTTCGCTCTAGGCTTTCTCAGCGGATTGACATTGGTCGAAAGGGACCCTGCGTGACCGAGATTCCCGAGCATCTGCTCAAGCGATCCAAAGAACGACGCTCTGCGATGGGCGGCGAGGCGGCCGAGGAGTCGACGGGGTCCGCCCCGGCGAAGGCCGCAGCGGCCCCGGCGGCAGTTCCGACGCGAGCCGAAGCCCCCAAGCCCGTGATCGCGCCGCCGAAGGTGGACCCGCCGTACGTGCGAGCTGCCAAGGAGCGACGCAAAATCCCGTTCTGGGCAATGCTGCCCCTCTCGCTGCTCCCGCTCTGGGCGTGGATGTACGTGCGGAGCGTCCAGGACCACCCCGTCAAGGTTGAGGGCCCGGTTGCCGTTGGCCAAGAGTTGTACGGCAAATGCGCCGGTTGCCACGGGGTGGCTGGCGGCGGCGGCGCCGGCAGACAGTTGAGCAACATGGAAGTGCTGAAGACGTTCCCAGCAATCGAGGACCAGTTGCGCTGGATCGTGTTCGGCACGGAGAAGTACAAAGCGGCGGGCATCGAGGTGTACGGCAACCCCAACCGTGAGGGCGGTGCACACAACACCGGTTCGTACGGCGTGATGCCCGGATGGCAGGGAGAACTCACGGATGCCGAGATACTGGCGGTGTCCTGTTATGTCCGCTTCGATATCGCAGGCGCTGATTCCACGACAACGCCATGGGCCGCTGAGTTCGAGAAGTGGTGCAGTGCGGAGTCACCCGAGTACGCAGCGCTGAAGGAAGGCAAGACCTTCGCCGATACCGAGTTCGCCGCTGTCGGCAATGCCCCCAAGGCGGGCGGCGACAAAGCCCTCGCGATGGGCGGCTGATCGGTCCCGCCGAAGCGATTTCTGTCACGGTCCCGGCTCACGCCGGGACCGTGTTGTTTTTCCCCTCGGCGGGCACACTGATTTGGTGACCACGACCCATTACGACGTGCTGATCATCGGTGGTGGCCCGGCGGGCTGCTCGGCGGGCTACTGGCTCGCCCGCCACGGTCACTCCGTGGCGATCGTCGAGCGAAAGTCGTATCCGCGTGAGAAGACCTGCGGTGACGGGCTGACACCACGAGGCGTCAAACAACTCGGCGACATGGGTCTGGCTGACGAACTGTCCCAGTTCCACCGCTACCACGGTCTCCGCTCGACCGGCATGGGCAAGACTCTTGAGCTGGAGTGGCCGAGCCACCCGATCTACCCGCCGTACGGATACGTGGTGCGCCGCCGCGATCTCGACTGGATGGTGGCACGCAACGCCGAGGCGGCCGGTGCAACAATCCTCCAGAACACCGACGCACTCGGACCGGTGATGGATCGGGGATTCGTCCGGGGCGCTGTGGTGCAGCGCAAGGGTGCACCGAGCACCGAGGAACTCACGGCGAAGTATGTCGTGGTTGCCGATGGGGCGAACAGCCGGTTCGGGCGTGCCCTCGGAACCTTCCGAACCCGCGAATGGCCGTACGGCACGGCAATCCGCACGTACTGGGAATCACCGAAGCACGCAGACCCGTGGATCGAATCGGCTCTCGACGTGAAGGACCGACAGGGCAACCCGCTCCCCGGATACGGCTGGATCTTCCCGGTCGGTGACGGCACGGTCAACATTGGTGTCGGCCTGCTCAGCACCTTCCGCGACTTCAAGAGCGTGAACACCACGCACCTGCTCGATGCATACGCACACCAGGTGGCGGACAGCTGGGGCATCGATCCCGGCAATCCGACCGTGCGCGCAACCTCGGGCCGAATCCCGATGGGCGGCTCGGTTGGGCCGAAAGCGGGGCCCACCTATCTCGTGGTTGGCGATGCTGCCGGGAGCGTGAACCCGTTCAACGGTGAGGGAATTGACTACGCGTACGAGACCGCCCGCCTCGCTGCACAGGTCCTTCACGAGGCAATCACCGAGTCGGACCCGGCAGCGCTTGCGCGCTACCCGAAGATGCTCGAGGACGAGTACGGCCTGTACTTCAAGGTCGCGCGACTGTTCGCGCAGATCATCGGCCGGCCCCTCCTGATGCGTGAACTCACCCGCGTGGGCATGAACAGCCGCACCCTCATGGAATGGGTTCTCCGGATCATGGCGAACCTGATGCGGCCGGACGAACTCGGCCCGGCCGAGATGGCGTACAAGGCAGCGGCATCGATTGTCCGCTTCGCACCAGACGCGTAGCCGTCCCCGACGTCAGGCTGGCTGTTCGCAGTCGATCGCCACGAGGGCGCCAAACTCGTTGAGATAGCCCGCAGTAGCACGGCCGTCTGCCACCCACGCCTCGAAGCGCTCATTGGGGTCGGGTGAACAGCGCACGGCCACCGATTCCGCCATCGGCACCACTGCGCCATTCGAGAGCGCAACCACGGTGAGCCCGACCCGCACCGGTTTCGGGACGCGGACCAAACCAGCGCCGTTGCCCCGCCCGATGAAGAACCACCGGAGCGAGTTGGCATCATCAACCACGCCCATTACGACGCAAGCCGTCGAGTCCCTGCGCAGCAGTGCCGGGGGCGCCGGCATGCCGCGCTTGATCTCGTCGTGCTCGCAGGAGGTTGCACCATCGTCACCGAGGTCTGCAACGCGGTTGATGCGACGTTGCGTCGGTCCGATCGACTGCTTCGTATCCGTGAGGTTCCTGCCGAGAACGAGAACGAGAACGACGAACAGCACCACGACCGCCAGGACCGCACCGACCCATCGGTACACCGTCTTCCAGAGCGTCACGGCAACAGACTAAGAGCCGGGTGCACAGGCAGGGGGTTCAGGCAGCGTTTGCGGCGCGTGCCGCGGCCCGACCGGCAGCATCGACGATCGAGTCGATCACGGCATCGGTATGGGCGAGGCCCGGGAAGAGCACCTCGTACGCACCGGGCGCAAGCGCCACACCCTCGTCGAGCATTGCGTGGAAGAACCTAGCGAACATGCCCTCGTCGGTGGTCTTCGCCGCGTCGAAATCAGTGGCTGGTACAGGTGCGAGATGCAGGCCCACGAGCGTGCCGATCACCGGAACGACAGCAGGGATGCCGGCGCTTGCGAGGGCGTCACCCAGACCTTTGCCGAGACGACGAGCCTGCACGGCGAGAAAGTCGTACGCGTCGTCGTCGAGCAGGGACAGTGCCGCAAGACCGGCTGCTGTTGCGAGTGGGTTGCCGGCGAGGGTTCCTGCGTGAAAGACGGTCCCGAGCGGGGAGAGATTCTCCATGACGTCCCTGCGCCCGCCGATCGCGCCGATCGGGAGTCCGCCACCGATCACCTTGCCGAAACAGGTGATGTCCGGAACCACGCCGCACACGGCCTGATAGCCACCGCGACCGATGCGGAAGCCGGTGATGACCTCGTCGAAGATCAGCAGAGCGCCGACACGGTCGCACTCGGCGCGCAGGCCGGCGAGGAACCCGGCCGTCGGCTCGACGAGCCCCATGTTCGCCGGGAGCGGTTCGACGATGACTGCGGCCACATTGTCGTCGAGTTGCGGCACGACGTTGAACGGCGCAACCAGTGTTTCTGAAACAGCAGCAGCTGGAACGCCAGCGGTGCCTGGCAGGCCAAGGGTCGCCACGCCGGACCCGCCGGCAGCAAGGAGCGCGTCGACCGCTCCATGGAAGCAACCGGCGAACTTCACGATGCGGTCGCGACCCGTCGCACCGCGGGCGAGGCGTACGGCTGTGGTGGTTGCCTCGCTGCCAGAGTTCATGAGTCGCACCCGCTCGCACGACGGCACGCGTGACCGGATCTCCTCGGCAAGCTTCATTTCGCGCGGGGTCGGAGCGCCGTACGACGTACCGTCCGAGGCTGCACGGGTGATTGCCGCAACCACATCGGGGTGGGCATGACCGGCGATGATCGCGCCGTAGCTCTGGACGAGATCGAGGTAGTGCTTGCCCTCGACGTCCCAGAGCGATGCACCGGCGGCCCGGCTGATGACGTAGGGCGTACCGCCAACGGCCTTGAACGCTCGGATGGACGAGTTCACACCGCCGGGGATTACAGCAGCAGAGCGTGCGAATAACTCCGCATTGGACCGAACACCCGCACCGGTGCAGGTCGCTGCCTCACAGCCTGCAGCCACACACGCCGTTGGGTTGCAGTACGGCAGGCTCATGACCAGCGCTCCGCGAGGTCCCGGGCGAAGTACGTGAGGATGAGGTCGGCGCCCGCCCGCTTCACCGCGGTGAGTTGCTCGACCGCAACGGCATCACCGTCGATCCACCCGTTTGCCGCAGCGGCCTTGATCATGGAGTACTCACCGGATACGTGGTACGCCGCAACGGGTACGTTGCATGCTGCACGCACAGCAGCAATGACATCGAGGTAGGTGACGGCAGGTTTCACCATCACCATGTCGGCTCCCTGCGCGAGGTCTGCCGCAACCTCCACGAGCGCCTCTCGCGCATTGCGCCAGTCCTGCTGATACCCCTTGCGATCACCACCACCGGCAATACGGACGTCCACCGCGTCTCGGAAGGGTCCGTAGAGCGCAGATGCGTACTTCGCTGAGTATGCGAGCACGGAGACCTCCGAGTGGCCGGCACCGTCGAGCGCGCTCCGGATCGCGCCCACCTGACCATCCATCATCCCGCTCGGGGCCACCACGTGGGCACCCGCCTCTGCCTGAGCAACCGCGGCACGCGCGTACAGCTCGAGGGTGGCGTCGTTGTCGACACGGCCGTCGGGTCGCACGACCCCGCAGTGACCGTGCGAGGTGTACTCGTCGAGGCAACAGTCCGCCATGAGCACCATGTCGTCGCCGTGGTCCTCTCTGAGGTCCGCCAGCGCGACCTGGACGATCCCGTTCGGGTCCCATGCGGACGAGCCGACGTCATCCTTCTGTGCCGGGATACCGAAGAGGATCACGGACTTGATCCCAAGACCTGCAAGCTCACGGACCTCGCGTCGCAGGCTCGAGCGGGTGTGCTGCACCACGCCGGGCAGGGACCTGATCGGCTGCGGCTCGGTAATCCCCTCGCGGACGAACAACGGGGCGATCACGTCGTTCACGCCGAGGCGGGTCTCGGCAACGAGTTCACGCAGCGCAGAGGTGCGGCGGAGCCGCCGCGGCCGCGAAGCCGGGAACGATGCCGAAGGATGAGTACCAGGAGCGGTCACGATGACCCATCCTAGGAGTCAAGTCCCGAGCCCGGGGGCGCCGCCGGGTTTGGAGGGACCACCGACCGCAGGGCAGCAACGACGCCGTCGAGGTTGTGCACCGGTGCGGTGATCCGCACTCGCACGCCGAGCGACTCCGCCACGCCGGTGGTCACGGGTCCGATCGACACCACGGCCGGGGGGAGAGCATCCATGCCGGCCCCTGCGAGATAGTTGCGAACCGTCGAGCCGCTGGTGAAGACCACCGCCGCCGATCGTGCAGCGCGCTTGACGAGTTCGTCGGATGGGCTCACCGGGATCGTTCGGTACCCCACGACCGCATCCACATTCCACCCCAGTGCGCGCAGGCCGTCCCCCACCACGGGACGCGCCGCCTCGGCCTGCACGAGCAGTACCCGCCCGGTGCCGGCAGGAAAGGCGTCGACGAGTCCCTCGCCGACCGAGTGCGCGGGCACAAGGTCCACCGCCCCGCCAAGGTTCTCTGCCGTTCCCGGCCCGACCACGGCGACCTTCGGGCGTTGTCCCTCGGCGCACCGCTGTACGGCTTCCCGCACCCGCTGCGCTCCATTCGGCGACGTGAGGACGAGCCAGTCGTACGACTCCAGTCGGGCAAGGGCCGCCCCGAGCGCCGCCCCGCCGTCGGCAGCGTCGACGATACTGATCACCGGCACCTCAACAATGTCGTACCCGGCCTCGCGCAGTCGGCTCGCGAGTCCTTCGGACTGCTCGGCAGATCGGGTGACCACCACAACAGGTCGTGTGCCGGGACCACTCATACGGCTCCCTAGACGCCGACGAAGGTGCGTAGCGACACCGGACCGTCCGGCACGGCGGGGTCCGGCTCCGCGTAGGCACCAATCGGGAGCGAGCAACCCGAACCGAGCGTGGCGAGGAACGCTCGCTCTGCCTCGACGCACCGGCGCGTCGGCGGGTGGTCGAGCAGTGCGAGTGCGGCGCGCGTGCGCTCGTCATCGACGCGGCACTCGAGCGCCACGCATCCCTGACCGGCCTGGGGAACCATCTCGTCGAGCGTGAAGCGCGAGGCCACACGGTGATCGAGCCCGAGGATCTGCAGGGCCGCTTCGGCCATGACGATGGCGCCGTCGTCGGGGACCCGCGAGAGTCGCGTCTGGATGTTGCCGCGCAACTCGACGAACTGCAGGTCGGGCCGCAGCAGCATCAATTGCGCCCGGCGCCGCACTGATCCGGTCGCCACCGTTGCACCGTTCGGCAGGTCCACAAGGGAACGGCCGACGAGCACGTCCCACGGCGACCGACGCTCGCAGAACGCAGCGAGGTCCAGGCCATCGGCGGCAGTGGACGGAAGGTCCTTGGCGGAATGAGCGGCTAGGTCGGCTCGTCCGTCCAGCACGGCACGCTGCACCTCCTTCACGAAGACACCCTGCCCGCCGATCTGGTGCAGCGGCACGTCCTGGCGCTGGTCGCCGGTTGTCTGCACGATGACGTACTTGACCTCGGCCCCTGTTCGCTCGGCGAGGAGCGCTCCAGCGGTCTCTGCCTGTCTGAGCGCCTGCTGACTGCCGCGCGTCGCAATGCGCAGCAGTCCGGTCATGGCCTGCTCACGAGAGGTCGAACAGTTCCCGGACGGCGGACGCGTAGCGCTCGCCGCGAGGTGAGCCCGCATCTTCCTTGAGGCGCACCGAGGGATCGTGGAGCAGTTTGTTGACGATGCCCATCGTGAGCGCCTCCACGGCCTCGCGTTGTGCGGGCGTGAGGTCCGCGAGTTTCGCCTGGAACCGCTCGTGCTCCGACTGCCGGATGCCCTCGGCCTTGGAGCGCAGGGACGCCACCAACGGTGCGGCCAGACGGGCGGCCACGTCGAGCACGTGACGCTCGACCTCCTCACCGACGATCTGGCGAACACGCTCGGCTTCGCCGGCACGCTGTTGCAGACCACGCTCGGCCCATGCACGTAGGTCGTCGAGGTCCAGCAGCGTGACACCCGGGAGGCTGCCAACGCCCGTGTCCACGTCACGCGGCACCGCGATGTCCACGACGAAGAGGTGGCGACCGTTGCGGTGTGCCAACCCCTGCTCCACCGTGTCCGTATCAATGACTACCGAGCCGGCACCTGTGCAGGACACGACCAGGTCCGCCTCTGCGAGTGCCGGGCCGAGATCGGCGAACGGGTGCACACGGCCGCCGACACGGGCAGCGAGCGCAATGGCGCGTTCAACGGTGCGGTTGGTAACTGCGATCTCACCGACGCCGGCACCACGCAGCGCCACTGCCGTTCCCTCGGCCATCTCGCCGGCGCCGACGACGAGTACGCGCCGTCCGCTGAGCTCACCGAGTCGTTCCTGCGCCATCTCGACGGCTGCGTGAGAGACACTCGCCGTGCCGCGTCCGATTGCCGTCTCGGTACGGGCCCGCTTGCCGACCTCGAGCGCGTGACGGAAGAGGAGGTTGAGCGTGGACTTGGCGCCACCCTCCACCCGGGCGAGTTCCCATGAGTTACGGACCTGGCCGAGGATCTCGCTCTCGCCGAGCACTGCCGAGTCCAGACCGGCGGCAACCTCGAACAGGTGCGAGATGGCGGCGTCGTCGTGCTGGCTGTACAGGTGCGGGTGCAGTTCGTCGGGGGTTAGCCCGCCGATGGAGCACAGGACGTCACGGATGTCGCCGAAGGCACCGTGGAAGCGCTCGGCAACCGCATAGATCTCGGTGCGGTTGCAGGTGGACAGCACCACGGCCTCGCTGACGTTCGGGCGGCTGCATACGTCGTGCAGCGCCTTGACGATCCGGTCGCCGCTGATCGCAACGCGCTCGAGGACCGACAACGGACTGGTGCGGTGGTTGACCCCGATAACGACGACGGACATGCGCGCGTCAGCCCTTCACTCGACCGGTGCGGAGGCGGAGAGCCGGTACGTAGGCAGAAGGGGTCATGGTGATCCAGCGACTTTCAGGCGCTCGCGGTCCGGGAGGAATCCGCATCCAGAACGATACTCAACGAGGGGACGCTACGCCGCTGCTCGTGGAAGCCGAGAATCTGCAGTTCGACCGCAAGGTCCACCTTGCGGACAGACACGTCGCGAGGGACGCTGAGCACCGTCGGGGCAAAGTTCAGGATTGAGGTGACGCCGGCCCCCACCAGGAGGTCAGCGGCGTCCTGGGCGGCGCCGGGAGGTGTGGCAACCACGCCGATCGATACCTTGCGGGACCGCACGAGGGTGGCGAGCTCGTCCACATGGCGAACCCGCACGCCCCCGATCACGGAGCCGATCTTGGCCGGGTCGACATCGACGATTCCCGCCACGGGAAAACCCCGGTCGACGAAGCCTGCATAGTTCGCGAGCGCCTGTCCGAGGTTGCCGGCACCCACGATGATCACGGGCCAGTCATGGGTGAGGCCAAGCTCACGGCGGACCTGAAACACGAGGTAGGCAACCTCGTAGCCCACACCACGGGTGCCGTACGAGCCGAGGTAGGAAAGGTCCTTGCGGACCTTTGCGGCATTTACACCGGCAAGGTCGGCCAGCTGTTCCGAGGAAATATGGTCGAGATCGTCGTCGAGTTCACTGAGGATGCGCAGGTACTCGGGTAGCCGCTCAACCGTGGCTTCCGGGATGCGTCGACGGGGGCGATCGGACATCGTGCATCACGCTACGCGCTTGTGCACACATTCACGAACTCGGGAGCGAAGTTTTCCGCCGCCGCGGACGCGGCCCGGCGAGGGTTCTACGCTGGGTTTCCGTGAACCGCCTCGATCAAGCCCTCGCTGCCGGAGCCACCGCCGTGGCGCTGGCCTTTGCGCTGGCTACGTGGGATCGGTGGTTACGTCGCCGACGGCCCCACGAACTCGTCTGGACGGTCTCGCTCGTGCTGTTCTGCGTCGGTGCCGGGGCGCTCTGGTGGGGGACCGCCCGAGGCTGGAGCTCAGCAAGTTTTCGGCTGTTTTACCTGGCCGGAGCAATCCTGAACGTGCCCTGGCTGGGCGCCGGCACGGTCTACCTGCTTGCCGGGCCGACCTGGGGTAACCGAGTGCGGTCATGGCTGCTCGTGCTGTCCGGCCTCGCGACCGGCGTGATGCTCACTTCCCCCCTCCGTGCCTCGATCTCCGGCCCGGAACTGCCCGAGGGCAAGGTTGTGTTCGGGGTGTGGCCCCGGGTGCTCGCCGCCGTCGGGTCCGCCGTGCCCGCAACCGTGATCTTCGTCGGCGCCCTGTGGTCTGCGTGGCGGGTGTGGCGCGGGCGCCCACCGGCGCTCGGATCGGCTACCCGTACTGTCCGGCTGCCCAAGCGGCTCGCGCTCGGCAACGTCGTTATTGCGGTCGGCACGCTGGTGCTGTCGGTGAGTGGAACGTTTGCGGGCCGTCTCGGCAAGGACCGGGCGTTCGCGGTAACTCTGTTGGTCGGCATCTCCGTGCTGTTTGCAGGGTTCCTCATCGCCAGTACTGCGAGCGCTACTCAACGGGTGCGAGCGGTGCGAGCGGCTACAGCATGAACAGCTGAATGGCACCCGCGATAAAGATCCCGAGGAGCAGGATCCCTACGGTGAGCGTGGTTGCCGGTCGCATGGAAACTCACGCTACCCCGTAAGCCCGCCCGACGACTTTGGGCCCGATGACCGGTATCTGGTTACCGGGAAACCACCCGGACCCTCAGGAGCGGGGGGAGAGCGTGACCGGGGTGCTGGTTCCCTCGTTGCCCTCGAGCGCCGACAGGTGCACGGCGGTCCCCTCCCCGATCCCGAGGTCGAGTGCAGCGGACTGACGATCCACGCAGAGTGCCAGCATCCCGTAGCTGTCGACCACGAGCGCAATACCCCCACCGGCGTCGGCAAACGTGGCCACCACCGGTGCGCTGCGGGGGATTCCGCCAATGGTTACCCGGATACGGTCACCCCACGCTGCGACATCGTCAGGACCGACGTTGAGCTGACAATTGCCGTAGCGATCCACCCACGTGACCTCGCACGCCAGACCGCCGTCCTCGTCGCGCGGCACCGGCACCATGCCCGGCAGCAGCAGCGCCGCATCGATGGGCGTGCCGAGCCTCTCAAGGGGCACCCCGTTGCAGAGGTGTGCGACAACGGGGGCAAACACGTCGCGGCCAGCGAAGGTTGCGCCCGGCGCGTCGAGGTGCCACTGCGTGTCGTCGAGAACGACCGCGCGCTCCGCACCACCGGCAAGCGCAACCGCAGGGGCGAGCAGTCCGTTGTCCGGGCCGATGATCACGCCGCTGCCCCCGGCAACCTCGATCGCGATCGCACGCCGTGAGGTGCCCACGCCAGGGTCCACCACGGCAAGCACGATGCCGGTAGGGAGGTACGGGATGCTGCGTGCGAGTGCCAGTGATCCGGCACGCACGTCGAACGGCGCGATGTCATGCGTGAGGTCGATCACCGAGACGTGCGGTGCAAGGTCACGGATCACGGCCTTCACGAGGCCGACGAACTCGTCGCTCGTCCCGTAGTCGGAGAGGAACGACACCGTGTCGTACGGGCGCCCGGGTTCCTGCAGATCGTCGTTCATCGCTGTCCCGTCATCGGCCCGTGTGCCCGAAACCGCCGCCGCGGTTCTCGCCCTCGAGTGAACCGACCTCGAGCCATCGCACCGGCTCCACCGGCAGCACGACGAGCTGGGCAATACGGTCCCCGCGCGCCACGCGATACTCCATCGTGGGGTCGGTGTTGAGCAGGAGCACCTTGACCTCGTCCCGGTAACCGGCATCCACGAGTCCCGGTGAGTTGAGCAGGGTGACCCCGTGCTTGAGCGCGAGGCCGCTGCGCGGCAGGAGGAAGCCTCCGTGACCTTCGGGGATCGCCATGGCGATCCCGGTCGGCACGAGCACACGCCCGCCCGCGGGAGGGATCGTGACATCGATGCGGGAAACGAGGTCGATGCCGGCATCTCCGGACTTCGCGTACGCGGGGAGGTCCAGACCGCTGTCGAGGCGCACGATCGGGATGTTGGGCACGGACGCAGGCTAGGCGTGGAATGGCGCTCGACAGCGAAACGGGAGGTGCCCCGAGCAGAGCGACGCCCGCACCCGTAGCCTTCGGCGGGATGCTCGTCTGGATGGATCTCGAGATGACCGGCCTCGATCCGGTTCGCAACGTCATCGTGGAGATCGCCACCATCGTCACCGACGACGAACTGAATATCGTTGCCGAGGGTCCGGACCTCGTCATCAACCAGCCGGAGGAAGCGCTGGCAATCATGGAGCAGGTGGTGGTGGACATGCACACCCGTTCCGGACTGCTCACCGCCATTCGCGAGTCCACGATGACCCTCGAGGAGGCTGGACGCCAGACCCTCGAGTTCATCAAGGCCTGGTGCCCCGAGGCCCGCAAGGTGCCCCTCTGCGGCAACTCCATCGGTATGGACCGTCGCTTCCTCGCTGCATACCTCCCCGACATCGAGAACTGGCTCCACTACCGCTCGGTGGACGTCAGCAGCGTCAAGGAACTCGTGAAGCGCTGGTATCCGAACCTCGAGGCCTCGCGGCCCCCGAAGCAGGGTGCACACCGAGCACTTGACGACATCCGCGCCAGCGTCGAGGAACTGCGCTTTTACCGCAACAGAGTCTTCGTCACAGAGATCACCCCCCTGCCCGTACCCACCAGCGCCGAGTAGCCAGCACGGGGCAACTGGGGAACCCTTGCTCCCTACAAGTACGTTGTCCCTATGGGGTCTGGGGACAATCAGCAAGTGCAGGGTGCTGTCGCTCCCACCGCACCGAAGTACCGCAAGCAGGAGCAGGAGCCAGCGAGCCGGACGATCACCGAGGTTGCCCCCGGCGTGCTCCGCCTGCAACTACCGATCCATCTCCCTGGCCTCGGCCACGTCAACTGCTACGCGCTCGAGGACGAGCGCGGGTTCGCCGTGGTGGACCCCGGCATGCCCGGCCCTCGCGCCTGGAAGGAACTCCAGGACGCGTTGAAGCGCGCCGGCATCCCGCTCAAGCGGGTGCACACGGCAATCGTTACCCACAGCCATCCCGATCACTTCGGTGGCGCCGGCAAGCTGCGCCGCGAGACCGGGGCAGAGATCGTCACGCACAAGTCCTTCCGGCTCCGCTGGAACCCCACCGAGACCGACGACGACGTCGATGTGGAGACCCAGGCGCTCGCTTCATCATCGTGCATGCACGATGCCTGCGACGATGCGGACCACGACCACACGGCACGCCACGAGTCGATCCGGGAGCACGACTGGAACCTGCCTGCGCCATGGGGCGGCAACCCTCCGAGGCCGGACTGGAAGCGTCGACTCCGGTGGAACGTGCTGCGCTCCGTACCCGGGCTGATGCCCACACCGACACCGACCACCCGCTTGCGGGAAGCGGACACCGTGACGTTCGCCAAGCGCGAATGGGTGGCCATCCACACCCCCGGCCACACCGCAGATCACCTCTGCTTATTCGACCCCACCGAGGGAACGTTCCTCTCCGGTGACCACGTGCTGCCCACGATCACGCCCCATATCTCGGGCCTCATGAAGTTCGCCGACCCGCTGCAGTTGTTCTTCGACTCACTCGACAAGGTGCGCGAGTTCAGCGGACAGGTGCGCACGGTTCTGCCTGCGCATGGTCACCCGTTCCCTGACCTCGCCAAGCGTGTCGACGAGATCAAGCACCACCACGTCGGTCGGCTCGATCGACTGCGGGAGGCGTACCGAGAGCTCGGACGTGCCGCCACCGTGTCGGAGTACTCGCACTATCTGTTCTCGCCGCGCGCACAGGGCGCCATGGCAGACAGCGAGTCGTATGCGCATCTCGAGCACCTGGTGCAACAGGGCGGGGCTGAGAGCCACCGCCGCACAGACGGCATGCTCGCTTACGAAGTTGGCTAAGGCCCGCCGCTAGTTCAGCAGCGTGCGCAACGGCCAGAGCAGAACCGTGCCGGCAGCCAGCAGCAGCATGACGAACTTGACGACTGCGGCGAGGGTGACCAAGGGTGCCGTGCCGCCGCCGTTCGGATAGGCAGTCGCCGCCTGGCGGAGCGCAACGTTCTCGATAATGCCCATTGCTGCGGCCACCAGACCGAACACGATCTCCTTGCGCCCGAGACTCGGCTGGCTAACCGCCGTGAGAATGCCACCGAAGCCGAGCGTGACAAAGACGTAGCCAGCCGTCACGAGGTAGTCGATGTCGAGGCTGCGCAGGACGGCGTCGCGACCCTTGTCGCCACCGGTCGCAACCAGCGAACGCAGCTTGGCGGGGCTGCCGGCGAACTCGAAGGCCAACAGGCTCGACTGGCCGGCCGAACGCAGGATGAAGAACTCATCGGACCGACGACGGGTGGCCGCCCAGACCTGGAGCCCGCCCAGTGCGGCACAGATGATGGAGAACAAGGCCCCAATGACCCTCATGACCGTCACGCTAGTCGGGTGCCCCCAGCAGCCGGGGCCATCCCCCGGGCCGAGCCGTCAGGTTTCCCCGCCCCTGCGTAATTCGGTTGACGTTCCCCGAACGACGTGGTTGCCTAGAGATATAGCTGCCCAGCAGCAACGCAACCCGAACAAACGGAAAGCATCACGATGAACCGCACGCTCCTCGCAGTGAACATGGCCGCACCGGCCGGTTCCGCGCGTGTGTGCGCAGCCATGCATGCAGGTGCATGGCCGGCCGCTTCCTCGGTTGCTGCGTATTCGAAGGATCATTCCAAGTCCTCCAAGCGCACCGCCCGGAAGGCCTTCAGGCACTCGACGTAACCACCGCACAACGTCGAAGATCACGCCGAAGGCCGCCGGGAACAACCCGGCGGCCTTTCTTATTCTCCGCACTCCCCGGTCCCGACACTCGAAGCACCCAGAGAAAGACCCGTCGCCATGTTGGCTATCTCCCTCCTCGAACCCGAACTGCTCACCGGACCTGCCCCCTTGGGCACGGCTACCGGTGCATCCGCAGACGTCTCGTTGCCGATGGACCCCTGGGCAAAGGCTCGCTGTCGCGACGGCCACGGCACGCTGTCCCACCTCTTCTTCAGCGAGGACGCGCTCACCATCGCGAGGGCAAAGGCCATCTGCTCGAAGTGCCCACTCACCGAGCGTTGTCTGGGTGAGGCCGTCGAGCGCGCCGAGCCATGGGGTGTCTGGGGCGGTCAACTGCTCGTCGACGGGGTGCCCGTCGCGCACAAGCGCGGCCGGGGTCGCCCGCCCAAGCACCCGCGCCCGGCACTCGTGGTGGACGAGGTCCCCGCACCGCCGCGTCGCATCGTGCTCGCACCCGAGCGGGTCGCATAGCGACCCACCATCGCCAGTTGCGGGCAACGTTCAGCGAGCCCGCGACTCGGTCCGCCGCGTTGCGGGTCCCTCCCCCCGGGGGCCCGCAACGCCGGTGCGGAAGTAGCCTCGGAGACTGTGGTGCGCGCCGAGACCCAAACGCTTCGGGGCACCTCCATCGTCGTGCTGGCCCTCGGTCTGCTCCTCGCCGCGTGCGGGGGCGCATCACCCGGGAGGACGCTCGCACAGGGCCCGGGCGCGCCTGACGCCGTGCGACTCCCCGACGTCCTCGTATCGACACTCGACGGCACGGCTGTGTCACTGCCGTCCCTCGCCGCGGGCACCCCGCTGCTCATCAACTACTGGTACGCCGCCTGCCCTCCCTGCAAGGAGGAGATGCCGGCGCTCGCCGCGCTCGCCCGGGAGTTCAGCGGCCGCGTGACCTTCATCGGCATCAACCCACAGGACGATGCAGAGACTGCCCAACGCGTGGCCGCCGAGCGTGGCACCACCTATCGACAGTTGCTCGACAGCACACAGCGCAGTGTGGATGCACTGGGGCTCACCGGGTTTCCCACCACGGTCCTCGTGTCCCGGTTCGGCACCATCGTCGTGACCTTCCGTAAATCGTTCACCGAGGCCGAACTGCGAGACCTCATCAACC
>CAEZYY010000033.1_pt1 | contig 28027 bp, 28 predicted proteins | sample 7265861 | NCBI WGS metagenome assembly CAEZYY01 (sample SAMEA6813946, study PRJEB35770) | freshwater metagenome | biome: Freshwater; feature: Freshwater reservoir; material: water | place: Czech Republic | collected 2016-08-15 | depth 30m m | reverse complement strand
GTCCCTGCTGGACGACATCATGACCATGCCGAGTGCACTCGTGAGCAACAGGACGTAGTACTCGCCCTCGTAGTAATCCCCCTCGTCCACATAGGTGGTCGACAGAAGGATCACGACGTACGTCGCTATCAGGAAGAGTGCTTTGAGCAAGAGCGAGAAGTCGTCGACGACATAGGCACCGCCGAACATCACCCTCGCAGGCTCGCTGCTCACGGCAAGCGTGAGGACGGGGATGAGCGCCGCAAGGACGCCGAAACCCCCGAGGGTCGCTGTCATCCACTTGCGGTGCTCAGGCAGGAACAGGTCGAGCAGCAGCACCAAGCACACCACGCCAGCCAGCACGATCTCCGGTGCGAGGGCGTGGTAGTCCACTGACGGGGATTTCCACCCCCCTGCAGTGGCCTGAGCGATGAACGTGGCGAGCACGGACTCAGCCTCCGAACTTCTTGCTGATCAAAGAAACAGCAGGATCGAACACCTTGAACATTGCCTGCGGGTACACCCCGAAGAAGACGATTGCGGCGAGCATCGGTGCCCACGCGATCCACTCGAAGATGCCCACGTCGTGGAGCTTCTCGTGGTGGCCATCGGCGTGGCCGGTGTCCTCCGCCCCTTCGTGAGCGTCATGAGCGCCGTGAGCGTGGTCGTCCTGGTCGTCCGCATCGGCGCCGAGCCCTGCGAACTCGGCGGTCGGGGTTCCGAAGGCCGTGCGCTGGTACAGCCAGAGCAGGTAGCCCGCAGCGAACACCGTTCCGATCGAAGCGATGATCATGAACGTCCGGTAGAGATTCACCGAGAGCGGCCCAATGGCGAGATCGACGTTCCCCTTTGCCGGCTCGAAGGCCGACAGGATTGCCGGGAACTCGCCCCAGAAGCCAGCGAGGCCTGGGAGGCCCAGCGACGCCATCGCCGCGAAGCCCATGATCCAGCCGAGCTTGGGTACCTGCTTCAGCATTCCGGAGAGGCGCTTGATCTCGAGCGTGTGGTAGCGGTCCTTCACCGAGCCGGCGACGAAGAAGAGCATGCCGGTGATGAGTCCGTGGGCGACCATGCCGAACATTGCGGCGTTGATGCCGTAGCTCGTCAGCGTGGAGATACCGAGCATCACGAAGCCCATGTGGGCGACTGAGGAGAAGGCAATCAGTCGTTTCATGTCCGTCTGGGCAAGACAGCACCAAGCCCCATAGATGATGCCGATCACCGACAGCAGACCGATCCACGGTGCGAACACCTTTGCTGCCTGGGGCAGGATCGGGAGGGCGATACGCACGAAGCCGTACGTTCCCAGTTTCAGGAGGATCGCGGCCAGGATGACCGAACCCTGCGTGGGTGCCTGCGTGTGGGCATCCGGCAGCCAGGTGTGGAACGGGAACATCGGCACCTTCACAGCGAACCCGAGCGCCATACCGGCAAAGATCAGGTTCATCGTCGTGGAGGTGAGCCCACCCTCGGCGTACTTCTGCTGGACGAGATCGGCTAACTGCGTCATGGAGAACGTGGTGCCGCCCGTCTTGAAGAACAGGGCGAGGAACGCGACGAGCATGAATGCCGAACCAAACATCGTGTAGAGGAAGAACTTCAGCGATGCGTACTGACGGTTCTCGCCTCCCCACACGCCGATCATGAAGTACATCGGCAGGAGGACAATCTCGAAGAACACGAAGAACAACACGAGGTCCTGGGCGACGAAGGTTCCCGCCATGCCGACCTGAAGCACCAGCATCAGCATGTAGAACGCCTTCGGGTTCCCCGGCGACGGCACGTGGTTCCACGAGTAGATCATCACGAGAACCGTGATGACCATCGAGAGGATGTACAGCGGCAGACTGAGCCCGTCGAGGCCGACGATGTACCTCGAGTGGATCACGTCGATCCAGGAGGTGTTCACGGCGAACTGCAGCTTTTCCGCCTGCCCATAGTCGAACTCGGCCAAGGTGTAGATGCCGATCCCCAAGGTGGCGAGTGCCGCGAGCAAGCCCACGAATTTCACCAAGAGCTCATCGCTCTTCGGGATGAACATCATGACCAGGACCCCGGCGAGGGGCAGGAACACCCCAACGCTCAGTACCCAGTTCTGATCAGTCAACATCTCGGTGCTCCCTAGCTGTTCACGAGGACGAGGATCAGGGCGGCCAGGGCAGCAGCTGCGAACAGCAGCGCTCCGTACTGGCTGACCTTGCCGGATTGGGTGGGTCGCAGTGCCGTGCCGGTGCCGCGTGCTGCGGCACCAGACCCGTTCACCACGCCGTCGACCAGACCCTGGTCGACGTACTTGTACGTGATCTCACCGACCTTGCGGCCGGATCGACCTGCGCCATTGACGATTCCGTCGAAGACGTTCTGGTTGAGCCAATACATTGCCCGCGCGAGGGGGTGGGCGATACCGCGCACGATGACCCCTTCGTACAGCGCATCGAGGTAGTACCGGTTCCAGAGGAACTTGTAGAGGCCTCGGGCAATGATGTTTCGTTCGGTGAGCCCGGCGAGCGGCCGCCGCTTCTTGCCGTAGAGCGTGACGCAGACCGCGCTGCTGATGATGAAGCCCAAGACGACCAGGAGGAACGCCGGTAGGGCCTTCACCCACTCGAACTCGTGGTGAATCACACCCGGGGCGTAACACGTCGTTCCAGCCGCAGGGACGAAGCCGGGTGTGCCACAGTCACCGGTGAGGTGGCCCTCTTCGATGGCGCTTCCCGGGTAGCCGGCGGAGTGCTCCTCAGCACCGCTCTCGCCCTCGGTCGGCGAGTGACCGTCTCCCTCGGCAGCGACCGGCTTTCTCTCGCTCTCTCCCTCGCTGGAGGTGCGCAACCCGAAGGCGCCCACGGAGATGTTGCGGGCAGACCCTTCATGGATCGTTTCGCCGGTGAGCGACACCGGCATTGCCTTGGGCTCCACCCACTCCTCGAACTTGAAGATCTTGAATGCCGGCGCATTGATGAGGCCGGCAATGATCGCCAATGTCGCCAGGATGACAAGGGGCCCCTTGATCAGCCAGGGTGACTCGTGCGGGCCTGCGTGGCTGTCGTGGGCATCGTGGGCATCGTGGGCGTCATGGGCATCCGCTGCGCCGTGGGCTGAGGGTGCCGGAGCATGTGCATCGCTGTGATTCTCGTCGTGGATCCCAGCGGCCGCTCCTCTGGCCTTGCCGAAGAACGTGAGGTACGTGGCACGCGTCATGTAGGCCGTGGTGAGGAACGCCCCGGCCAGACCGATCGCGAAGAAGACCCAATACTGATTGCCCCCGGCAATGTCGATGATCTCGTCCTTGGAGTACCAGCCCGCGAAGAACGGCACTCCGGCGAGTGCCATCGAGGAGATCGTCCAAGTGACGAACGTGACCGGCATCTTCCTCCAGAGCCCGCCCATGTCCTTCTTCATGTCGAAGGAGTGGTGCGAGCCGCTGTGGGCGACCGAACCAGCACAGAGGAACAGGCAGCACTTGAAGAACGCGTGTGTCCAGATGTGGAACACGGCGGGGGTCCAGGCCCCGACGCCGAGCCCCATCATCATGTAGCCGAGCTGGCTGACGGTGGAGTAGGCGAGGACCTTCTTGATGTCCGTCTGCACGAACGCCAACAGCGCTGCAACGATGATCGTGATACCACCGATCACGGCGATGAGGTTCACGTTCGTGTCGAGGATCCGGAGTCCCTCGAAGAACACGGGATAGAGCCGGGCCACGAGGAACACGCCTGCGACCACCATGGTGGACGAGTGGAGCAGCGACGAGACGGGTGTCGGACCGGCCATGGCGTCGGGCAGCCAGGTGTGGAGCGGGAACTGACCGCTCTTGCCGATGCAGGCGATGAAGAGCGCCACGGCTCCCCAGGTGAGTACGGACTTGTACTGGGAATCACCGGCTAGCGCCCAGCGGGAGATTCCCTCGATGCTGAACCCCGAGTACTGATCCTGGAGGCCGTTGGCAGTGATCCACTTCTGGGCGCTCAGGCCCACGATGGCCGTACCGACCAGCAGACCAATATCACCCGTTCGGACCGTGAAGAACGCCTTGAGGGAGGCCCTGCTGTTCGCCTTCTCCTCCCACCAGTGGCCGATGAGCATGAACGAGCAGAGGCCCATGATCTCCCAGCCGAGGATCAACTGGACCATGTTCTCGGCGAGGACCATGACGAGCATGCCGGCTGAGAAGAGGGTAAGCGAGGCGAAGAAGTGCGTGTACCGCCGGTCGCCCTTCAGGTACTCGAGCGAGTAGATCTGCACCAAGGTGGAAATGAAGGCGACGAGCAGGAGCACCATGACGGACAGTCCATCGATCTGCTGGCCGAGGCCGATTTCGATGCCCCCCGACTGCCACCAGACCCACGACTTGCGCACAGCAGCGACGTAGTTCTCCCCGTCCGTGTACTGGATCCACTGGAGCGCAGCACCGGCCGCGAAGAACAGGGACCCGAGCATAGACGCAACCCCGATGAGGCTGCCCCCACCGGGAATGGTGTAGCGGCCGATCCTCGTATCGGGGATGCGCTTGCCGAACGCGATGATCAGCGCGAACGCGACCGCCGGGATCAGCGGAATGACATAGGCGTGTTCAAGGAACCAGCCTGGGGCAGCGGTAGCGATCACGTCAGCCCTTCATCTCGGAAAGCTCGTCGAGCGCGATGGAGCGCCGGTTTCGGTACACGAGGAGCACCAGTGCAAGACCAACGCCCACCTCTGCGGCGGCGACGGCAATGACATACAGCGCGAAGGTATGGCCGGTCGGGTCCCCGCCGTTGCGGAGTGCGAAGGCCAGCAGGTTGATGTTGACCGAGTTGAGGATCAACTCGATCGACATGAGCACGAGGACGGCGTTCCTGCGGGCAACAACCCCGTAGACGCCGATGGCGAACAGGATGGCGCCGAGCAGTAGGAACTGGTTGAGCAGCATTCGTCAGTCCTTTCTCGCCAGGACGATCGCGCCGATGAGTGCGGCGAGCAGGACGAACGAGAGCGCCCAGAAGGGGACCAGGTAGGGCCTGAAGATCGAGTCGCTGATCTGCTGTGTGGTGACGTTGGGCACGTCCTTCGGATCGTCCACGAGCTTTTCGGCGTGGAACGAATCAATGAGCACGTACACGAGCGTTCCGAGCAGGAGCAGGGCGACCGGGATGCCGAGAGCCCAGTTCTTGTTGTTCAGGTCGGTAGCTCGACCCAGTTGCGCCCGCGTGAGCATCGTGCCGAACAGGAACAGCACGGTGACCGCTCCGATGTACACGAGCACCTGGGTGATCGCTACGAACTCGGCGGACAAGATGAGGTACTGGGCAGCAGCACCCGCCAGCACGAGCACTAGCCAGAGGGCGGCGTGAACCACATTCTTCGTGGTTACGACCCGAAGGGCTCCGACGATCATGATCAGGGCGACGATGCCGAACGCGATGTTCTGGGCGACGAGTCCGCTTGCTGCGAGCATCACTTCTTGCCCTTCTTGTCCGCGCCGACCTCGAGCTCGGGGGCCTCGGGCACGGTCTCCATCCACTCGCCCAGCTTGTACTTGTCGTGCAGCAGGTCTGCGATGTGGGGCTCGGAGTACTCGAACTCGGGGCTCCAGAAGAGTGCGTCGAACGGGCACACCTCCACGCAGATCCCGCAATACATGCAGAGCGCGTAGTCGATGTCGAAGCGGTCGAGCTTGTTGACCGAGCGCGGCTTGCCACCGGCCCGACGCGGCGGTGCGAGGTCCTTGTGACCCTCGATGTAGATGCACCAGTCGGGACAGCTCCGTACGCACAGCATGCATGCCGTGCAGTTGTCCTCCCGCAGAGCGATGACGCCGCGCGCCCGGACCGGGGGGGCCTCCTTCGTATGGGGATACTGAACGGTGTTCGCGCCGATGGACGGCGCCGGTATCAGCGACTTGATCCCGCGGTTCGGGAACAGCGTTCGGATCGCGGTTCTGGCGGTGACACCCAGGCCCTTGATGAGACCGGGTACTTCGGGCTTCTGCGGGAACGCCGGCATCAGAAGGCCACCTTCAGGATCGAGGTCACTGCGATGTTGCCCAGTGCGACCGGGATGAGGAACTTCCAGGCGAACTTCTGCAGCTGGTCCTCGCGGAAGCGGGGGTACGAAAACCGGGCCCACATGATGATGAAGGCAACCAACATCATCTTGGTCACCATGATGAGCGGACCCACCACGTTCATGACGTTGTGCACCTCGTCGAGGGAGCCCCAGTTGAACCACGACCAGGGGAGACCCCAGCCACCGAGGAACATGGTGCTGGCGAGGAGCGAGAACACACCGGCCGTGGCGAACTCGGCGATAAAGAAGATGAGGAACCGGAAACCGGAGTATTCGGTCATGTATCCGGCGACGAGTTCGGACTCGGCGATCGGCATGTCGAACGGGGCCTGCGTCAACTCTGCCTGCACGGCGATCATGAAGACGAGGAAGCCGACGAACTGGGTGAGGATGTACGGGTTTCCGATGCCGTCCCAGCCGAAGATGGAGCCGGCGTTCTGCTTCACGACGATGGTCTGCATGTTCATCGTCCCGGCCTGGATCACGACTCCTACGACGGCGAGCACCATCGGCAGTTCGTATGCGATGAGCTGGCCGGCGGCACGCAGTCCGCCGAGGAGCGAGTACTTGTTCGCGCTCGCCCAGCCCGCCATGAGGATGCCGAGAACGCTGATCGAGCTGACAGCGAGGACGTACAGCACGCCGTTGTCGAAGTTCGTAAAGATTGCATCCGGTCCGAACGGGACCGCCACCACGAGCATGAAGGTGGAGAGCAGCACTACGAGCGGCGCGGACTTGAAGAGGAAGCGGTCAGCACGGTCGGGGTAGAGGTCTTCCTTCTGGAGCCACTTGCCGACCTCGGCGAACAACTGCATCGAGCCGTAGGGACCGGCCTCCATCGGGCCGAGACGGCTCTGCATGAAAGACATGAGCTTGAACAGGAAGACGTAGACGATGGTTCCGGCCGGGAGCAGCACGGCAACGGCGCCGCCGAGCGCGCGCAGCAGTGATTGGCCCCAGTACGGGATATCGGCAGCAAACACAGCGCTCATCACCGATCAATGTCCCCGAGGATGAAATAGAGCGAAGCGAGGATGGTGATGATGTCCGGCACCAGCACACCCTTCAGCAGCCACGGCGTGATCGAAATGTTGTTGAACGATGCCGAACGGATCTTTACGCGGAACGGACCGGTGTCGCCCTTGGAGACGACGTAATAGCCCATCTCGCCGAGCGGGTTCTCCGTGGAGACCCACGCCTCGCCCTCGGGCACCTTGATGATGCGCGGAACCTTTGCCATCACGGCACCGCTGGGGACCGTGTCGCACAGTTGGTCGACGATTTTTGTGGCCTCGCGGACCTCCTGGAGGCGGATCCAGCAACGGGCAAAGCAGTCGCCGTCGGGGTGGGTCCATACCTTCCAGTCCACCTTGTCCCAGGCCATCGGCAGCGACCGGTCACGGCGGAGGTCCCAGTCCACGCCGCTCGCACGGAGATTTGCTCCGGACAGGCCGTACTGCAGGGCGACCTCTTTCGGGATAATCCCGACACCGCGGGTGCGCGACTGGAAGATCTCGTTGCCGAACAACAAGTCCTCGATCTCGTCGCAGAACGTGCGCAGCTTGTGCATCGAGGCCTTGGTGTCCTCGAGCCAGCCCTTCGGCAGGTCGTCCTTCAGGCCGCCGATGCGGTCGAAGTTCGGGTGGAAGCGGCCACCGGTTGCGGCCTCGATGAGGTTGAGCACGTACTCACGGTCGCGGAACGCCATGAAGACCGGCGTGATGGCACCGAGCTGCACGCCGAGGTCTCCGAGGAAGAGCGACACGTTGGCGATGCGGGAGAGCTCGAACAGGATCGTCCGGATGTGCTGAGCACGCGGGGGCGCCTCGATCCCCATGAGCTGCTCGGCAGCCAGGATGAAGGGAACCTCGTTGGCGAAGCTACCCAACCAGTCGATGCGGTTGACGAGCGCAGTGACCTGCGGGAACGTGCGCACCTCGGTGAGCTTCTCGTAGCCGCGGTGCATGTAGCCGGCCGATGGCTCGGCCCAGACCACCTGCTCGCCGTCGAGCCGGGCAATGATCCGCAGCGTGCCGTGCGTTGCGGGGTGCTGCGGCCCGATGTTGAGGGTCATCCCCTCGGTCTCGAGTTCCACGTTGACGCGTGCATCCGCGGCCTGAGCCGCGATGTAGGACAACTGACGACGTTCGTCGATCATGGTCACGTTCACTCGCCTCCTTCATCGTCGCCGCTCACGCCGGGCATGGGCTCGACATCAGCAATGCCGGGCCACGGCTTGACCAGGCGGGCAAGCAGGGGGAAGTCCTTGCGGAGGGGGAAGCCCTCGAACTCCGTGGGCAGGTACATGTGACGCAGATCGGGATGCCCGGCAAAGTTGATGCCGAACATCTCCCAAGTCTCACGCTCGTGCCAGTTCGCCCCGGTGTACACCGGGACCCACGACTCAACCGTCAGGTCGTCCTCGGATACGTCGGCCTTGATGTTGATGCCGACGTGGGTCGAACTCGACACGACACGGGCAAGCAGCTGGAACCGAGTCTCACCCCCGGCATATCCCTGACGGATCGTGTCATCGCGCTCCGTTGCTTCCGCAGTCGGATCGTCCTCGCTTCGCCCGAAAGGCGACGGCATCCAGTCGATCGCGGACAGGTAACAGAAGTAGTCCATGCCGAGCTGGTCGCGCAGCGCGAGCCCGGCTTTTCTCCAGGCGTCCGCACGCACGCGCACCCACACGTCAACGCCAGCAACGAGGTGGGAGCCGACGAGCGCGTCACCGATTGCGCTGCGGAGGCGGTCGACCAGGGCCTCACGCAGGTGGTCGGACGCGAGTTCTGACGTGGGCATATCACCGGTTGACGACAATCGGCTCACCCCTCGATTCACCGTTGAGCGGACGGGTTCCCTCACCACGCCAGCGGGCACCCATGTCCTCGTTCCTGATTCGCTGCTGGAGCAGCACGATCCCCTCGAGCAGCGCCTCGGGCCGAGGCGGGCAGCCGGGGACATACACATCGACGGGGATGATCTGATCGACACCCTTGGTTACCGAATAACTGTCCCAGTACGGACCGCCACAGTTGGCGCACGACCCCATCGAGATCACGTATTTCGGCTCGGGCATCTGCTCGTAGAGACGCTTGATGGCAGGCGCCATCTTGTCCGTGACGGTTCCCGAGATCACCACCAGATCAGCCTGACGCGGGCTTGCCGGCAGCGGGATCACGCCGAGGCGCATCACGTCATACCGGGGCGATCCGAATGCCGCCCCCATCTCGATTGCGCAGCAGGCGAGCCCCCACTGATATACCCAGACGGAGTAGGCCCGCCCGAGGTTGAAGAGGGAGGCGAGCGGCTTGGGGAGCCTGCCCTTGTCGACGATGCCCATCGTTAGCTCCTCAGACCCACCGCAGGACGCCCTTGCGCCAGGCGTACACCAGGCCAAGGAGCAGCACGAACACGAACACACCCATTTCCACGAGACCAAACCCGGCGTAACGCTCCAACTGGGTCGCCCAAGGGAAGATGAACACGGCCTCAACATCGAACATGACAAAGAGCAGCGCAAAGATGTAGTAGCGGATCTGGCTCTGGGACCAGCCATCGCCGACGGGGTCGACACCGCTCTCGTACGCCATGGATTTCTCCACCGTCGGGCGCTTGGGGCGGACCAAGGCGCTCAATCCCAGCAACAGCCCGGCCAACAACAGGCCGAGGGTTCCGAATATGGCAACCGTGAGCCACCCTCGCAGGAAGCTCGAGAAGTCTGTGGGCATCGGATGCGACGCTACTACGGCGGTTGATTCCGGCAGCAAACCCTCGCGTTCGAACCCTCGAAATCGCCGGTCAGGGGGAGCGAAGCCGCATCAGCCGACTTCGGCGAGGAACCAATCGACCAGTCGGGAGCTCGCGCCGCGAGTCCTGCCCACCTCGTGGCGGGTCTGCTCGCGCAACTCGTCTGGTTCGATCCCGAGACGGATGAGATCATCTACTCCACTCACGGTCCAGCGCGCCACCATGGACTCGGTTACCTCGGGGTGAAACTGCAGGCCGACGGTCCGGCCGAGTCGAAATGCCTGCTCAGCGCGATCGCTTCGACCCAGTCGGACGGCATCCGCCGGGACGGTGAACCGGTCCGAGTGCCACTGGAACCACGCGCCGTCCCCCGACAGCGCAGGCACGGCAGAGTCAATGTTCCACCAGCCCACCTCGGGCTCCGGAGCCCGCTCGACCGAACCCCCAAGTGCATCCGCCAGAACCTGGCCGCCGAAGCAGATCCCGAGGATCGGCGTCCCCCGCTGGTGCGCTGCCAGCAGTAACGCCGCCTCCGCCCGGACGGAGTCGTGAACCTGCTCCCAGTAGACCGACCAATCCGAACCCAGCGAGAGCACCAGATCGATCCCGTCGAGCGGGGCCCACTCTGACGGTCGCTCCCGATGGCACTCGAGGAAGGAGAATCCAGCGTTGCGCAGGTGCTCACCAACGAACCCGGGGTCGGCGTCGTAGCCGTTGGCCAACAAGAGCGCACGCACGTGGGTACGTTAGGCGTTACATGTCTACTTCGCCTGCGCCCACCGACGCGCTCATCGACGAGGCCCGAGCCGCCGGCCGGGGCGTCGTGAAGCACACCCCGGTCACGTCGTCGGCCGCGATCAGCGAGGCATGCGGCGGTTCGGTCGAGATGAAGGCCGAGAACCTCCAGCGCACTGGTTCGTTCAAGATCCGCGGCGCAATGGCGAAGGTGGCGTCGCTGGGAGCCACCGCGGCCCGGGGGGTCACGGCCGGAAGCGCCGGCAATCATGCCCAGGCGCTTGCCTTTGCGGCTCGTCATTTCGGTGTGCCGTGCCAGATCTTCGTGCCTGCGGGAGCCCCGATCTCCAAAACGGAGGCCTGCCGCGCGTACGGCGCGGAGGTCATCGAGGGTGGCGACTCACTCTCCGAGGCAGTCGCTGCCGCCCGGGCACGCGCATCTGAGACGGGAATGACGTTCTGTCACCCGTATGACGACCCGGTCACAGTCGCCGGCCAGGCAACCCTTGGCCTCGAACTACTCGAGGACATTCCCCTGCTCCGCCGTGTCATCGTGCCCCTCGGCGGCGGGGGCCTTGCAGCGGGCGTGGCGATTGCCGTGAAACGGGCGCGCCCCGAGGTGAAAGTGATCGGGGTGCAGGCCGACGTCTGTGCGCCGTACGCGAACCAGCCTGCGCCGGAGGGAGCTGTGCTGACGCTCGCCGACGGCATCGCCGTCAAGCTTCCCGGCGAGGTCACGAGGCCGCTGATCGAGGAATTCCTCGACGATGTTGTCACGGTGAGCGAGAACGCGATTGCCGATGCGATGGTCCTGCTCATGGAGCGGTCCAAGCTGTTCGTCGAGGGTGCCGGAGCCGTCGGCGTCGCCGCCCTCCTGAGCGAACGCGTGGCGCCCGCGCGCTCCGGGATCACCTGTGTCGTGCTGTCCGGGGGCAACGTTGACCTCGGTGTCGTGCCCGGTCTTATCCGTCGCCACGAGACCCGTGCCGGGCGGCGCATGATTCTCTTCGTGCGTATCAGCGACCGGCCGGGCGGGCTCGCCACGCTGCTCACCATCCTTGCTCGGGCAGGCGCGAACATCATCGAGGTCGAACACGTCCGCGAGGGCATCGACCTGCACGTCCGCGAGACCGGGGTCCAGGTGGTGCTCGAGGTCCGGAACCGCCTGCATGCAGAGGCAGTTGCTGAGGCCGCCGAGGCAGGCGGCTACGAGATCACCGAGCTCCAGAGTTCGCACTGGACGGGCGCAGGTACCTGACGATTCCGGGTGCTCCCCGACGGGGCAGCCGAATCGCTAGGGTGCGTTCTTGTGGCAGATCGGGCGAAGTTTGCGGAGCAGGCGATGCAGTTCGCCCCGCAGCTGTACTCCGCCGCACTCCGGCTGACCCGCAATCAGGCAGACGCCGAGGACCTCGTTCAGGAAACCTTCTTGAAGGCCTACCGGGGGTTCGGCAACTTCGAAGAGGGCTCCAACCTGCGGGCTTGGCTCTACCGAATCCTGACGAACAACTACATCAATGCCTACCGCAGCAAACAGCGGCGGCCCGACGAGTCCACTCTCGCTGATGTAGAGGATCTGTACCTGTACCGCAGGCTCGACCATCTGGAACAGGCTTTGGCAAGCCGCAGCGCGGAGGACCAGTTGCTCGACTTGTTCACCGATGACGAGGTGAAATCGGCCCTCGAGGAACTCCCGGACAACTTCCGGCTACCCGTCCTGCTGGCCGACGTCGAGGGCTTCTCCTACAAGGAAATAGCCGACATGCTGGGGCTTCCCATCGGAACGGTCATGTCCCGGCTCCACCGGGGAAGAAAAGCGATGCATAAGCGGTTGTACGAGTTCGCCATGGAACGCGGGCTGGTGGACCGTGGCTCGTCAACCCCAGCCGAAACACCATCGTGATTCACCACTACCGCCCGGAGACGCCGCATGGCTGATTGCAACGAGACATTGCGTGAGCTGCAGACGTACCTCGATGGCGAACTGCCCGACGACATGAAGTACGTCGTCGACGAGCACTTGCTTGACTGCAGCGACTGCATGCAGGCATTCGATTTCCACGCCGAGCTGAAACTGGTGATCGCCACCAAGTGCAGGACCGAGGCGATCCCTGCCGGCCTACTCGGCAAGATCGAGGCCTGTTTCGGGATTGACCCCGAAGAATTTGCGGCGGGTGGCGGGTACGCCGATCCCGACCTGTCCTACTGACCCGGCCATCAGCCGCGTGGGATTGCGCCGAGTGCACTGGCCTGTGGCTACGCTGTAATCATGCTTGCGGCCGAAATCTGGCATTGGTGGCTCGGACTCATCCTCGTGGTGGCGGGCGTACTTGCGGTACTTCAGGTGGTCGTTGGCTACTTGCGCAAGGTTGTTGCCCCGCAGTATCCCAAGCGGCGCCCGCGTTCTTGAACCCGTGCGGGACCGGCCGGTGATGACTGGGCCTGCCGACCTGCTGCAGCGCTGCAGTTTCCCCGATGCAGGCACTCTGGTCACCTGTGCGGTTTCCGGCGGCGCTGACTCGTTGAGCCTCCTCGTTCTGGCGGCCCATAGCGGTTGCGTCGTCACGGCGGTCCATGTTGACCACGGTGTTCGCCCCGGGTCGGCGGGCGAGGCCGACGTCGTTGCTGCGGCGGCGGGCCGTTTTGGGGCCACGTTCATTGCCGAGCGCATCCGAGTCGAACCCGGGCCGAATCTTGAGGCCCGCATGCGGGCGGCGCGGTATGGGGTCCTGCCGCCCGACGTGCTCACCGGGCACACCGCGGACGATCAGGCCGAAACCGTGCTGCTCAACCTCCTGCGTGGTGCTGGAAGGGCGGGCCTCGCCGGGATGGGACCCGAGCGCCACCCGATTCTCCGTCTCCGCCGCTCCGAGACAGAGGCCCTCTGTGCGTCGCTCGGGCTGCAACCGGTCAGTGACCCCAGCAACACCTCCCGCGACTTCAGTCGCAACCGTGTGCGACATGAACTGCTCCCTCTCGCCAACGACATTGCCCAGCGCGACGTCCCGCTGTTGATCGCTCGTACTGCCGCAACGTTGCGGGAGGACGAGGACCTGCTCCAACAACTTGCTTCGACGCTGGACCCGACCGATGCACGTGCGCTCGTTGCCGCCCCACGACCCCTTGCGGTCCGCGCTGTTCGGCGATGGTTGCTGCCGTTTCTGTGCGGCTACCCGCCTGACCTCGCTGCGGTCGAGCGCGTCCTCGATGTCGCTGCTGGTCGATCGGGCGCGTGCGAGATCGGCGGGGGTGTGACAATCCGCCGATCTGCACAACATCTCACCGTTCTCGCTACGCCGCCTACCCCAGCGCGTTAGAGTTTCCAGACGTGACGAAAGGCTGGTGGTGATGCCCCCGAGACTGCGTGGGAAGTGGGCGCTGGGCATCACACCCCGAAACTTCACCTGGATCCTGAGGGACAAGCTCGCTGTTTGCGAGCGTCCGGGCGGCTACGGCGACAACCATCGCCGCGTGCGCCGGCAGGAGGAGATCATCTGGATCCGGGAGAACGGGTTCGGCTGCATCATCTCGCTCATCCCCGCACCGCACAATCTTCACAACTACGAGGAACTCGGCGTTCCGTATCGACATCGCCCGTTCACCGGTGGCGAGGACCTACCGCTGTGGCTCACCGCGTTCTACCGAGAGCTTGATGCCCTGCTCCTCGAGGGTACGAAGATCATCCTGCACGCCGAGGAAGTCGGTGACCGCGTGGTCGGGATCATGGGCGGCTACATCCGGTGGTGCGGCCTCGTGAAAGAGGGCACCCAGGCGATCGCCATCACCGAGCGGATCGCCCAGCGTCAGCTTGATCCCTTCGCCCGTGAGGTCATCCTCATGGCCGCAGATCTTCGCTGACCGACCCACACCGAGCCGGCGCAGCCGGCTCGTGTCCTTCGATCGTCAGGAGACGCCGAGGACGTGGACGACCACCGCAGTCGGGTGTGTGGCGCTGAGACACAGGTCTCTCCCGCGAAGTGAGATCCACCCCTCATGAGTCGCCGACTCGCCGGCCTTGGCTTTCACGAAGGCCTTGCGTCGCGAGCCGCATCTGCCGACCAGCACCGACGAATCCTTGGTGCCCCCCTTGGCGGTCACTGAGATCAGTACCGAGGAAACCTTTGCGGGCAGGCCATCGAAGTTTCCGAGCTTGACCCGGATCACGTTGCCCTTGCTGGGGACCTTCTTGCCGTCGATGCTCTCGAGCACTGTGATCGTCTCGGTCACCGTGTAGCGCTTCGAATCGGATGTCCAGCCACGACGAACCTCGACAATCACCTTTGCCTTGCCACTCGTTGTGATGCACAACTGTCCATCGCTGCTCAGTGGGAGCACCAGTGCTTTGGTGCCCTTCTTCCGGGCACGGACCTTGAGGACCTTCTTCGGCTTGGCCTCACAGTCGCTCACGGAAACCACCGTGGTCTTCGTCGTGCCAGAAACCACAAGCTTCACATCAGCTTGAACAAGACCGCCCGGCAGAACGCCGGCTCCTGAGACCTGCACCCTGGTCTCGACCTTGGCGCGGACCAACCCGTTCATCACGGTGATACCGGGGGCCTTCACCGATGCTGGGGAGAACTCATTGCTCTTGGGCTCGGCTGTGGTTGGCACTTCGGTTGTCGTCGTCGGCTTCACGGTCGTCGTCGGCTTCACGGTCGTCGTCGGCTTCACGGTCGTCGTCGGCTTCACCGTCGTCGTCGGCTTCACCGTTGTCGTCGGCTTCACCGTCGTCGTCGGCTTCACCGTTGTCGTCGGCTTAGCGGTCGTCGTCGCCTTCACCGTTGTCGTGGTGGGCGGCTCGATCTTCTTCAGCCGGGGCCCCTTGTAGCCGCAACGGTCCACCTGAGCGACATAGGGCGTCGGATCAACTGCGTCGCCGCCCCGGGGATGGACTTCGAAGTGAATGTGCGGGACAAGCGTTGCACCGGTCGAACCGACATAGCCGATGATGTCGCCCGCCTTCACCTTGGAACCCTTCTGGATCCCCTCGGCGAAGCTGCTCAGGTGGGCATAGAAGTAGTAGGTCCCGTCGGCAATCTGGATGGCGATGCCGTTGCCCGCCAATTCGGCCCCCGAGTATTTTTTGGACACCTTGCCGTCACGAACGGCGTAGATGGGCTTGTTTCGGCCCGTGATGATGTCGACGCCTTGATGCTTGCGACCGCCCGAGCGTGCAGCACCCCAAGAGTTCGCGTAGAAGCAAGACGGGTCCGTCGGGAAGACATCAAGAGCCGCCGGATACCCGTACGGCCGGGCCTTGATCGGCGGGGGCACCGCGTGGCTGAAGGACACGCCATTGGCCAGCAGCACGGTGACGAGTCCGAGGATCAGCGTGCACGCGACAACACAGCGACCCCAGCGTGAACCAGGACGCACTGTGGAACCGACCGGCTCCGCCCAACCCGGCCGCTCAGGGGTTTCCTTAACGGTCAGCAACATGAGCAGAGTACTGCAAGGCGTGACGGGATGACCACTCTTTTGGTGGTTTCTCTGTAACGGATCCGTAACAAGGTCGGCCCGCTAAGTTCCCGTTGTGCGAATTGTCATCGTCGGAGCCGGCCTGTCGGGTCTCCATGCAGCCAGAACACTCCAGCAAGCGGGCCACTCGGTGACGGTCTTGGATAAAGGTCGCTCGCCCGGCGGGAGGATGGCAACCCGCCGAGTCGGTCCCGCTCGGCTTGACCACGGAGCGCAGTTCTTCACCGCGAGAAGCGAGACATTCCGACAGGAAGTCGCTCGGTGGGTGGAGGTGGGCCTGGTGCACGAATGGTGCCGCGGATTCGGCCCCGATGGCGACGGACACCCCCGGTATGCCGCTCGGGCCGGGATGACCACGCTGACCAAGTACCTCGCCGATGGGGTAGACGTGCGCTGCAGTTCCCTCGTGTTCGCGGTCCGCCCCGGCGCCCAGTGCTGGGACGTCTGCCTCGATGACGCCACGAGCATCCCGGCCGACGCGCTCATCGTGACCTGTCCGCTCCCGCAGGCATTTTCGGTCCTCGTCTCAAGTGACGTGGAGATCCCCCAGGCCCTGCGCGAAACCGAATACGACCGCACTCTGTCGATCTTGGTCACGCTCGACCGCCCGGGCGCCATTCCGGCTCCCGGCGGGCTCCAGAACCCCGACGACGTGTTCGGCTTCATCGGCGACAACGTGAGCAAGGGAGTCTCCGAGCACCCCGCAATCACCTTTCACGCCAACGCCGAATGGAGCGAGACCCACTGGGACGACGAGCGAGAGGCGAGCACCGCCGCGCTGCTCGCGCACGCCCGTCCGTGGCTCGGCGACGCACAAGTGTTGGAGGTCAGCCCGAAGCGTTGGCGATTCGCCACACCTCGAACGATCTGGCCCACGGCCTGCTGGACCCATGTCGATGGTGCTGCTCCGCTCGTACTTGCCGGCGATGCGTTTGCCGGCCCACGCGTCGAGGGCGCCGTGCTCTCCGGTCTGGCTGCCGCGGCCGCGCTGATCGCGCTGTCGTAGGAGAGCGTGCTTCGATCAGGATTCGTACGACCAACGCCCCTTGCGCAACCGCGAGCCCGCATAAAAGTTCCCGGAATATTCCCGGATTCCCCCGAAAACTCTGAGATTTATGCCGCTCAGCAAGCGTGACACCCCACCGATACACTCCGTTTTGTGTTCGAACGATTCACTGATCGAGCCCGGCGGGTTGTGGTGTTGGCGCAAGAAGAAGCGCGTCTGCTCAACCACTCGTACATCGGGACGGAGCACATCCTTCTTGGCCTCATTCATGAGGGCGAGGGTGTTGCCGCAAAAGCCCTGGAGTCCCTCGGCATCTCGCTGGAAGCAGTGCGAAGCCAGGTCCAGGACATCATCGGTCAGGGCGGCTCCAGCCCGTCTGGCCATATCCCGTTCACGCCACGAGCCAAGAAGGTTCTCGAGCTCTCATTGCGCGAAGCCCTCCAGCTCGGCCACAACTACATCGGCACGGAGCACATTCTGCTCGGCCTCATCCGTGAGGGTGAGGGCGTTGCGGCTCAGGTGTTGGTGAAGCTCGGCGCAGATCTCTCCCGCGTACGGCAGCAGGTCATCCAGCTCCTATCCGGGTACCAAGGTTCACAGGGCAAGGAGCCCCCGGCGGGCGCCTCGGGTTCCGCGCCTGCGGGCGCCGGCACCAGCAGCCGTGAACAGCAGGCCAGCGGGGAGGACAAAGGCAGCAGCCAGATCCTCGACCAGTTCGGCCGGAACCTCACGCAGCTCGCTCGGGAGAAGAAGCTGGACCCGGTCATCGGACGGGCCCGCGAACTCGAGCGTGTGATGCAGGTGCTGTCACGCCGCACCAAAAACAACCCCGTGCTCATCGGTGAGCCCGGGGTGGGCAAGACCGCGATCGTCGAGGGTCTCGCCCAGAAGATCGTCTCGGGCGACGTGCCCGACACCCTGCGCGGCAAGCAGTTGTACACGCTGGACCTCGGCGCACTCGTTGCCGGCTCGCGGTATCGCGGCGATTTCGAGGAACGCCTGAAAAAGGTGCTCAAGGAGATCCGCACCCGCGGAGACATCGTCTTGTTCATCGACGAGATTCACACGCTCGTCGGTGCCGGTGCCGCAGAAGGGGCAATCGATGCGGCGAGCATCCTCAAGCCGATGCTCGCTCGGGGCGAATTGCAGACCGTCGGTGCCACCACGCTCGACGAGTACCGAAAGCACCTCGAGAAGGACGCCGCCCTGGAGCGCCGCTTCCAGCCGGTGAAGGTGGACGAGCCCACGCTTGCCCACACCATCGAGATCCTCAAGGGTCTGCGCGACCGGTACGAGGCCCACCACCGGGTAACGATCACCGATCAGGCACTGGTTGCTGCCGCAAACCTTGCGGATCGTTACATCTCGGATCGTCACCTCCCGGACAAGGCCATCGACCTCATCGACGAGGCTGGTTCGCGCTTGCGCATCAAGCGCATGCAGACCCCGCCCGACCTCAAAGGCATCGAACAGCGCCTCACCGAGGTGCAGGAGTCCAAGAAGCGTGCCGTCGAGGAACAGCGCTTCGAGGAAGCCGGCAAGCTGCGCGATCAGGAAAAGAGCCTGCTCGAGGAAAAGTCGCAGAAGGAAGCCGAGATCAAGGCATCCGGAGTGGACCTCTTCGACGAGGTCGACGAGGAAGCCGTCGCCGAGGTGCTCTCGCTCTGGACAGGGATCCCCGTCTACAAGCTCACCGAGGAAGAGACGCAGAAGCTGCTCAACATGGAAGGTGAACTGCACAAGCGGGTCATCGGCCAGGAGGACGCCATCCGTGCGGTCTCACAGAGCATCCGCCGCACGCGTGCCGGCCTCAAGGACCCAAGGCGGCCGAGCGGCTCATTCATCTTCCTCGGACCCACCGGAGTCGGCAAGACCGAACTCGCCAAGACACTTGCCGAGTTCCTGTTCGGCGACGACAACTCCCTCATCACGCTTGACATGTCTGAGTACATGGAGAAGCACACGGTCAGCCGTCTCGTCGGCTCGCCCCCCGGATACGTCGGGTACGAAGAGGGTGGACAGCTCACCGAAGCAGTGCGTCGCCGCCCGTTCAGCGTGGTGCTGTTCGACGAGATCGAAAAGGCTCACCCGGACGTGTTCAACACGCTGCTGCAAATTCTCGAGGAAGGTCGCCTGACCGACTCTCAGGGACGTTCGGTGGACTTCCGCAACACCGTGCTCATCATGACCTCGAACCTGGGCACGCAAGAGCTCCGCAAGGCGCACGTGGGCTTCACCACGTCCGACGAAGCGGTGTCCTACGAGCGCATGCGCGAAAAGGTCATGGATGCGCTCAAGTCGCACTTCCGCCCCGAGTTCCTCAACCGCATCGATGAGACGATCGTGTTCCACGAACTCACCCGCGATGAGGTCACCGTCATGGTCGACATGATGATGAAGCGCCTGACGGCACAGCTCGAGGGCCAGGGCCTCGGCATCGAACTGACGCAGGCCGCCAAGGAACTGCTCGCACGCAGGGGATACGACCCGCAACTGGGTGCTCGCCCGTTGCGCCGTGCGATCCAGCGACTGGTTGAGGATCCGCTCTCGGAGAAGATCCTCTACAAGACGTACAACGCCGGTGAGCTCATCGTGGTGGACGTGGAGGACGACCCGGACAAGCCCGGCGAGCAGCGGATCACGTTCCGGGCCATCGAGGCAATCCGTGCCCCAAGCGCCGTGGAACTCGCTGGTGCAGGTGCCGGCGAGGCCGGTGCCGAGCCAACGAACGGTGAGTAGCCGCAGCATCCAGAAGTAAACGGAACGGCCGGTCGCACAGCGACCGGCCGTTCCGCGTGACGTGTCGCTCTTACATGTCCTCGAGCTTGGACCAACGGTCGTTGCTGGACGCTCCTCGGGTGGCGCGCTTGCCGATGACGGGTCGAACGCGACCGTTCTCAACGATCACCAGCCCAGCCCTCAACAGCACCCGGACGTGGTCCTTGAGCTCGCGAACGGAGATGCCGACTGCGCCTGCCAACTCCTCGGCGTTGGGGGGTGAGTCGAATCGCAGCAGGTAACGCATGACACGACGCTCGTCGGGTTCCAGTTCGAGCATCTCGGCCATCTTCATGGTGGGCTGGGCCTGGCTGGGCCGATTGCGCCTGGAACGTGCATAAAACCAGATCGAGGCGAGCCCGCCGACGATCAACACATAGACGATGAGAATTGCCCGGAACTGCCCCTGGATCTTGCGGGCCGTCTTCACGCCCTTGCCCACCTTGACGGTCTCGATCGCTAGGTCCAACGCCGCGTCACCGGGCCGGACGGTCCACTCGTTCGACGCGCTGGTGGTGGATGCCCCCGAGCCGGAGGCGACGACGCCCGGGAGCGTCATCCGGAACGTGATGCTCGCTACGTCGGTGGGTGTCAGTTGACGAGCGGCGATCTCCTGCAGCCACGGTGTGCGGCCGACGGCTGCCACGAGATCCTGATCGGCAACCGACGTGAGCCCCTTCGAGAAGTCCAGCGAACCGACGAACGTCCAGTGCACCTCTCCCTCGGTGGAGCGGGCCGCCAGCATCGGTTCGAGCACCGGGCCGTCGGGACCGGAAAGCGACGCCAAGATCTCGTTGGCCTCGGCGAGGTTCGCGAACGAGTGCGCGAGCAACACGGTGAGACCACCGTCAGCGGTTGATGCGGGACCGGTGACAACCCAGCCCGCCCTCGCGAGATCGTCCACCTTGAAGTCCTTAGCGAGCGACGGCTCAGAAGCAACAACATCTGCGTCGGCGGTGATCTTCACCGAGATCGCGCCCGAACCGTCCGGGCTCACCACGGTGGTCACCTCGGCATCGACCCGGCACGCGCCCAGACCAACGACGCAGCACAGCGCGACAAGCGCTCTCTTGACAAACCTGCTGCCTCGCATGACCTGTCGATTCTTCCAGAAACCCTGTGGCACCCCCCTGTCACCGTTCCCGATATGAGCAAGATGCGAATTGTCCACCGATGCGGTGATTGTGGCGCCGGGCACCCCAAGTGGTCCGGTCGCTGCGGGTCGTGCGGCTCCTGGAACTCACTCATCGAAGACGTCGAGGGCGACGTTGGCCACCCCCCGCTGTTGTCCGGCCCGCCACCCGAGGTGCAGTCCATCACCCAGATCGACCCGCTCGAGGGTCAACCTCGGTCCACCGGCATCTCCGAGATGGACCGCGTGCTGTCCGGCGGGCTCGTACCGGGATCCGTCACCCTCCTCGGCGGTGAGCCCGGCGTGGGCAAGTCCACACTCCTGCTCCAGTTGCTTGCTGCGATGGGAGGCCGAACGCTCTACGTCACGGCGGAGGAGAGCGCCCAACAGGTTCGCCTGCGTGCAGACCGCCTCGGTGCCTTGCACGACAACATTTTCCTGCTGGCCGAGACCTCGTTGCCGCGTATCCGAGCGGCGGCCGCCGCCATGCGCCCCGACCTCCTCATCGTCGACTCGATCCAGGCAGTCTCGGATCCCGAGATTGCATCCGGTCCAGGATCGGTCACCCAGGTTCGCGGCTGTGCCCAACAACTGGTTGCCGACGCGAAGTCCAACGGGCTCACCACCCTGCTCGTCGGCCATGTCACCAAGGAAGGAACGCTTGCCGGTCCGCGAGTGCTCGAGCACCTGGTCGACACCGTGCTCTCCTTCGACGGCGAACGGCACCATGCCCTGCGAATGCTGCGCGCCGTCAAGCACCGTTTCGGCACCACGAATGAACTCGGCCTGTTCGAGATGGAGGGTGATGGGCTTCGCCCCGTGCCGGACGCAAGCAAGCTCTTTCTCGCAGACCGCCGCGCCGGCGTACCCGGCTCGGTGGTGGCCCCCGTTCTCGATGGGTACCGCCCACTCCTCGTCGAGGTTCAGGCGCTCGTCACGCTGTCCGCTCTGTCGTCCCCGCGGCGTTCCGCCCAGGGTTTTGATCACGGTCGCCTCGCAGTGCTGCTTGCGGTCCTCGACCAGCGGGCCGGTCTCATGTTCGGCCCGTGCGACGTGTACGCATCCGTCGTCGGGGGTATCCGCCTCACCGAACCCGGCGGTGACCTAGCAGTCTGTGTCGCAGCCGCGTCAGCAGTCACCGGGCGGCCCGTCTCGGGCAAGATAGTGGTCTGCGGAGAGGTCGGTCTGGCCGGAGAACTGCGTCAGGTGAGCCAAACCGCCCGTCGGCTCACCGAGGCAGCGAGGCTCGGGTTCACCACCGCCATCGTCCCTCGGTCCGCAGCCGTCGAGGTGCCCGGCCTCGAGGTGATCCGCGTGGGCACACTCGCCGAGGCACTGCACACACTCGGCCTCGTGAACAGCCCGGAGTTCGCACCCCGCAGCCTGTTGCTCAACGAGCCGCTGTAGCGCAGTGCACACCTCTCCGCAGGAGCACGGGTAGGACTCCGCGTAGAATCCGGATATGTCCACCGGATCGAGGCAACGTTCCGAGATCCTCCATGCTGCGCTCGCGAAGGTGGCGCCCGGGACTCCGCTGCGCGAAGGGCTCGACCGAATCGTGCGGGCCAAGATGGGTGCGTTGCTCATTCTGGGCGACTTCCCGACCGTGCTGAACATCTGCTCGGGTGGCTTCCTGTTGGACTCTGCGTTCAGCCCCCAGCGCCTCTCCGAGCTTGCCAAGATGGACGGCGCCATCATCCTCGGGTCCGATGCCACGCGTATTGCTCGGGCCAATGTGCACCTCGTTCCGGACCCGACAACGCAAACGAGCGAAACCGGTACCCGTCACCGAACCGCCGAGCGAGTAGCCCGCAGTATCGCAGTGCCCGTGGTTTCCGTGAGCGAAGAGATGGGCGTCATTGCCGTCTACATCGGCGAGCACAAACACGTGCTGCAGGAGATCGGCCGTCTGCTCGAGCAGGCGAATCAGGCCCTCCAGACGCTCGAGCGTTACAAGGCCCGTCTGGATGACGTCAGCGGCGCGTTGAGCGCGCTCGAGGTTGGCGACGTGGTGACACTTCGTGACGTTGCAGCCGTGATCCAGCGCAGCGAGATGGTCCGACGGATCTCCGACGAGATCGACATGATGATTGTGGAACTGGGCGTTGACGCTCGCCTGCTCCGCCTGCAGTTGGACGAGCTGTACAGCGGCACCGAGGACGACCTCGAACTGGTGGTTCGCGACTACGCGCCCGACACGGACCCTGCCACACTCGATCGGATCGTGCACGAGTTGCAGGACCTGGGCGACGACGACCTCCTCAACACGCGACGCGTCGCCCACCTGCTCGTGCCGCTGCTGCCCGATGTGGACCTTGATCATCCGGTGCAGCCCCGCGGCTACCGACTGCTCTCCCGGATTCCGCGCATGAGCGAAGCACTTGCGCACAACGTGGTCGATCGCTTTGGCAGCCTCGCGAAGGTGCTGCGATGCACCACAGCGGACCTCACGGGTGTGCCGGGTGTCGACGAGGACCGGGCCCGCGTGATCAAGGATGCCCTCGGTCGGCTGGCCGAGACGAGCATCCTCGAGCAGTATGGCTGAGCCCCCGCCACGCTCAGGCCGTGACGGGATCGCTGAGCAGATCGCGTGCTAGTTCCTTCAGCCACGGTGACGGCTCGCTCTGCCACGGGTCGTCCACGAGGCTGCGCAGGTACATCTGCCACTCGTGACGTGCGCCAGCGCTGTCACGGCACGACGCATGTGTCCTGAGCCGAAGCGCCACGAGTTCCTCGTGACCCGGGAGCACGGCAAGCCCGACACTCGTCGCCGCAAACGCACCGTCAACGTTGCCGAGAGCGAGTTCAGCCTCGCCCAAGTCCAGCGCCGTGCCCACGGCGAGCAGAGTGAGGTTCGAGGTACTGGCTTCCGCATCCGCCCAGCCGTACCCGCTGCCGATGAACGGTGCACCCCTCACGAGATCAAGGGCACTGCGTAGTTCCGGTACGACTCGGGCGAGTGAGGTGTCATTGCTGCGAAACCATGTCGCCCGAGCGGTGTGAGCCCGGACGAGATCTGCGTCACTGACAACCTCAATGTGCAACGGCAAGTGCTCCCCGCGCGGCTTGCCGAGCCAGTCGTCACCCGTCCCGACGGCAAGATGCCGTGAGAGCGCCCGACGCGCCTCGGACACCACGTTTGCGAACGTCGTGTCGCGGACGTCGGCTTCCCAGAGCGCCGTCCTCGCTGCTTCTCGCGTGGCCGCGCGACGGTGGAGCACCAACCAGCACAGCAGTTCGACGGCTTTGGACCGCTCAAAGGCAACGACCCTCCCATCAGAAGCAAGTACGTCCACGGGACCGAGGAGTCGAACCATGAAGGACCAGACCGGCAGCACCGGTGGCAGAGGCTCCACGCGCGTATCGGGGTTCGTCGGCGCACTGAGGTGCAGCAGCAGTTCGGGCTCCAGGCTGTCGGAGGCCACGCTGGGCAGTACGTCAGGTGCACCGGCTTCGCCCGCCCCTGCGGCGAGCAGGGCCCGGACCGCAGCAATGTCGTGACGCTCGAGGCCGATCGGCACGATCACGAGGTCCAGTGGGTTGAGCACCCAGTCGCTCTCGCTCGCGCTGAGCACCCAGGCTGGTGCGGAAGTCCGTTGCCGGTCGGGGCCGGGCGGCGGCGCGACCAGCGTCTCGCAGACCTCGACGGCGAACCGGAGCGACTCAACAATCCGGTCGCGTTCGGCCTCGGGCCCGTCCACCACGAGCCGATGGCACATCGAAGGTGTCAGGTGCAGTGCGTCCCTTCCGCAGCGCCCGACGTTCACCAGCGGTGCGGGGCCCCTCGCCGCATCTGCGGAAGGCTCCGGTCGCCAGGTGCCGGGATAGACCCAGCGGTCCGGTGCCGAAAGCACCCCGCTCGGCGACGTCGGTGGCATCGGCAATGTGTCGGTACGGAACAGCACCGTGACTGCGCCGTCGGGCGCGGTCAGGGCACCCAGTAACTCGCCACTACCTTGCGCTGCAGCGCAGGACGCTGCCCGCCAGACCACCCCGAGGCGATCAACGATCGGTTCGGGTGCCAGCGAACGCAGGCGTCGCTCCCACTGCTCGGAGTCGTCGGTTGGGACATCGACCACGGACCCGGCCGACAGCCGTTGGAGCCGATGGCGACGCATCAGCGTGAGCAACCCGATCACCCCTGCCGCGAGGAATCCGGCCTCGGACCAACCGACCTGCAGGCCGGTTGCGCGCACGGAGATAGCGGCGGTTGCGGGGCGTGGCGTGGCGGAACCCGCCGGTGACGCCGTCCCGAGCACCGCGAGGCTGCCGAGGAGGCCACCAACCAGCGTTTGGCTGAGGCCGAACAGACGCAGCCGCGGTGGACGGAGCCTCAACGCAGCGCACAGGACACCGACCACAGCGGCACCGGTGAGCCTCAGCCACGACAGCCAGAGCAGCGCACCGGACACAACAACCAAGAGGGACCGGGTTGAGGTGCCGTCGGGTTGACGGAGGTCGATGGTCCGTCCGAACCGGACGAGATCCATGGGGTTACCGATCCACCGACTGATAGCGGTGGGAGTTCCCACGACCAACAGGGCGAGGAACAGCACACCGGTGCCGCGGGCAAACCATCGTGCGAGACGCTGCATCGAGTACCTCATCGATCGAACGGGGTGGCGGTGCGGGACACCGTGACGGTCCGGGTGCCGACACCGAAAAGCCCGAGGAGCAGTGGCCGGACGGAGGTCGTGACGGCAACGGTCACCGAGCGTTCATCCGCCGAGGCGGAGCCCGACAGCCCCGACGCTTGGACGAAGCGTTCCGCCGTTCGGGTCGCTCGATCACCATCAACAACGATAAGACCCTCACGCAGGCGGTGAACCTCCTGAACACCGTCCCTCGCTGCGCCTGCGGCCACCGCTGCAGCACGCGCACGCGCCCCGATGAAGCGGCCACCGTCCAGCACGAGGCCCGCGCAAGCGACGAACACCGTCACCAGACAGACCACGAGAGCGCTGACCGAGCCGGAATCCCCCCTACCGGCGGGTTGGGCCGTCTGCATCACTCGCCCCGATACCTGTCGATCGGCGCCACCGCCGCAGCGCTCACCACCTTGCTCCCGAACGGCATAAGACCGTCGGTGTCGGTGGCACAGCGCACGGTGACGCGAACACGATCCTCAAGCACATCCACGGCCGCTGACACCGAACCGCAGATGACACCGTTGCGGTCGAGCGAGGCAAGTGCCGTCGAACGACCGACGCCGGTCATACGGGTACGGCGCACCATGGAAGCAGCGCGTGCCCCGCTCTCCGCAGCGAGGTCCACCTGCGTGCGCGCCTGTCCGAGTCGACCGCACCAGAACACGAACACGGCACAGATCACGAGCGCCGGAGTGAGCAGCACCAGTTCTGCTGCCGCATTGCCCCGGTCCTGAGAGCAGTCGCTCATCGCTCGTCCTCCGGTATGAAGCGTTCCTTGGGGGCTCTTGCCCGCCGCGTGACGGACTCGGGGAAGAAGGGGACGACGCGGGCGACGCGGACCGTCACCGAGACGCTCACCGATTCCCCGCCCGAGACATCGGCGCCCACGAGCGAGGAACCTGATTCGGCAACGACCGATGCCGCCTCCCGGACCCCGGATGCCGGGCTCGATCCCCGCCGCGAGGCCACCGATACCGCGCGGGTGCCGGCGTGCTGGGCGATGTTCGCGGCGTGGAAGTACACCGCCGCCTGGATCCCGAGCATCGTGATGAACAGGACAACCGGAACGAGGATCACGTAGCCAACGACCCCCTCGCCCCGGTCCCCCGCCCCGCCAACTGGCACGCCTACCCCGAACGATCGGCCACGGGGTGTCCTACCGGGTCTGCACCGTGGAGCCATCACAACTCGATCGAGTTCGCCTTGGCGGTGACCTTCGCCCGGATGATCCCACCGACGGCAATAGCGGCGAGCACCAGGAGTGCTGCGAGGGCGACCGTGGTTGCCGAGATCTCCCCGCGGTCACGATCTGTGTCCCGGGAGGCGAGGAACCGGGTCGCATAGTAGGTCCAGATCTGTTCGATGTCAGACATGTGGGTTCTTCTTTCTGTTTGGGTGTTGGTGTGACCGCGCGCTCAGGACGAGGCGAGGATGATCTGCACGGCGGGATAGCCGAGCAGGAAGAGAAAGCCGACAAAGAGGAGCACCGTGGGAAGCCCCATGCGCTCGCTTGCTGACTGCGCGTCGATCTCGATGCCCTCGAGTACATGGGCACGCAGCGTCTGTGCCCTCGTGGAGAGGGACTGCGCGATGCGGGCACCCTGTTGACCGGCGAGTTGGACTGCAGCGCCAAGTTCGACGAGCTCGCCGACACCGATCCGTCGGCCGAGTTCTGCAAGACAGGTCCACACCGAAGTACGAGTCGTGCGAGCGCGCAGCAGCACCGCCCGCAGTTGCTCGAATGTCCACCCATCACCAGCATCGGCGGCTGCGTGCAGCGCCGTCTCCAGACCGGCACCGCCGGCCAGGAGCACGTTGACGAGATCGAGGTATGCGGACAGGGCGGCCACAACATCGGTGCGGCGCCGACGGGCCTCACTCGCCAGCCGGCGGTCGGGCATCACGTAGCCGAGCGCCCCGGCAACCGGGACGAGCAGCGCAGCGGCCGGCCCGCCGGTCCCGAGTCCTGCAGCAGTGCTCAGGACCCCGACAGCGACCACGATGCCCATGCCGATGAGTGGGGCGACGATCTTGCGCGTCGCGTGAGCGAACGCGTCCTGCTCGACGACTGCCAGGTCGCGGAGGCGTTGCTCGCCGAGACGACCGGCAACCGCGTCGAGCACTGGCGCTAGGGCCCGCCTAGCCGGCCGACCGGTGCCTGACGCTCCCCCCGCACCCCGGGCCTGCGCCAGGCGGGTGAGTGCCGCCGCGAGAGGGGCGGGCCGCATGGAGCGACAGACCACCAGCACACCACAGCCGCCGAGCGCGCGGAGCACCGCCGACACAAGCATCATCGGGCCCGCTCCGGAGCAATCGGACGGCCCACAAAGCGCTGGGGCATGCGGATCCGGCCCATGCGCTCCATCCCGACGAGCGAGCCTGCGAACACCGACCCGACGACCAGGAGCACCGCTTGCCCCGCTGCGGTGTTGTAGGGGTCTAAATAGTGGCGGTCGAGCAGCATGACTGCGG
>CAEZYY010000032.1_pt1 | contig 29235 bp, 24 predicted proteins | sample 7265861 | NCBI WGS metagenome assembly CAEZYY01 (sample SAMEA6813946, study PRJEB35770) | freshwater metagenome | biome: Freshwater; feature: Freshwater reservoir; material: water | place: Czech Republic | collected 2016-08-15 | depth 30m m | reverse complement strand
TCGGTGTTGCCGTGGAAGCCATGCGGGCCGAAAATCGAGTCGATCAGGCCGTCGAGTGTCGGGGGAAGGATCTCCCCGGCAAGTTCGTCGAGACGGCTCAGGTACCCGCCCACGTCGAGCGACGGGCGCGCATGTGCGGCAATCAGCAAGCAGGCTTCGTCGAGCGCGAACCCATTTGGTCCCTGGGCCATGAGGTCCCGAAATCGCTGGCTCATGCTCGCTGACACCCCGGGGACCGTACAACCTCGGCCGCCGTGCGACTACGTTCCGGTCATGCATCCGGGAACCTTCGCAGCATCCAACCCCGACAAACCGGCGCTCATCATGGGCTCCTCGGGCCGCATCGTCACCTTCGCCGAATTGGACGCAGCAGCGAACCGTCTGAGCCAACTGCTGTATTCGGCTGGCCTGCGCCCCGGTGACCACATCGCGATCTGCATGGAGAACCACCCGCGGTACCTCGAGGTGATCTGGGGTTGTCACTACGCGGGCTTGGTGTACACGGCGTGCTCCTCGCGGCTCACGAGCCACGAATTGGCGTACATCATCGACGACTGCAACGCGAAGGCGTTCATCACCTCGAAATACAAGTCGGACCAGGCCACCGAGGTACTCCCCTCGATCGGCAACGCATCCCTGCGCCTGATGCTGGACGGAACCGTGACGGGCTACGAGGCCTATGAGACCGCAGTCGCATCGCAGCCGGCAACCGCGCTGCCCGATCGGGTTGCGGGCATGGACATGCTCTACTCCTCGGGGACCACCGGCATGCCCAAGGGCGTCACACGGGCGTTCGTACCACTCCCGCTCGATGCCACGCCCATGGGCGTCGTGGGCCTGCTCGGCATGCTCTTCGGCTTCAAGCAGGAGTCGGTCTATCTTTCGCCCGCACCGCTGTACCACGCTGCACCCCTGAGGTTCTGCCTGTCAGCGCAGGCAATGGGCGCCACCATCGTCGTGATGGAGCACTTCGACGCCGAGGACTATCTCCGGCTCGCGGAGAAGTACCGCATCACCCATAGCCAGGTGGTTCCGACGATGTTCGTGCGGATGCTCAAGCTGGATCCGGAGGTGAGGACGAAGTACGACATCTCGTCCCTCGAGTGCGTGATCCATGCCGCAGCGCCCTGCCCCGTACTGGTGAAGAAGCAGATCATCGAGTGGTTCGGACCGGTGGTTCACGAGTACTACGCCGGCACCGAGGGCAACGGGTTCGTTTATTGCAACAGCGCGATGTGGCTCGCGCACGAGGGAACTGTCGGCACACCCATCAGCTGCACGGTGCACGTGTGCGACGAGAACGGTGCGGAGATGCCCCAGGGCGAGTCCGGCACCATCTGGTTCGAGGGTGGTGCCTCATTCGAGTATCACAACGACCCCGAGAAGACGAAGGGGTCGCGCCACCCCAAGGGTTGGTCCACCCTCGGCGACGTCGGGTATCTCGACAAGGACAACTTCTTGTACCTCACCGACCGCAAGGCGTACATGATCATCTCCGGCGGGGTGAACATTTACCCGCAAGAGGCCGAGAACGCGCTCGTGACCCATCCGAAGGTGGTCGACGTTGCAGTATTCGGCGTTCCCAACGAGGAGTTCGGCGAGGAGGTAAAGGCGGTTGTCCAGCCTGCGGTGATGCCCACTACTGAGGATGAGGCCAAGGCGCTCGCCAGTGAGTTGATCACCTTCTGCCGGTCTCAGCTCGCCGATATCAAATGTCCCCGGTCCATCGACTTCCGGCCCGAGCTGCCGAGGCATCCGACCGGGAAGCTGTACAAGCGCCTGCTGAAGGACGAGTACTGGAAGGACGCAGGCCGCTCGATCTGAGCATCGGCAATACTGCTGATGTGCGACACCGCTTTGCGTACCTGGACCACCCCGGCCCGATCCCGTTCGCACATCGAGGCGGCGCTGGGGACGCTCCGGAGAACACCCTGCCGGCATTCCAACTCGCTATCGACCTCGGCTACCGCTACCTCGAGACCGATGTCCAGCTCACCGCAGACGACGTGCTCGTCGCGTTCCATGACAACGACCTGTTGCGCACCACCGGCCGTCCCGGCAGGATCAGCGATCTTCCGTGGGATCAGGTGCGAAGTGCTCTGGTCGACGGGAAAGAACCGATTCCGCTTCTCGAGGACCTGCTCGGCGCCTTCCCCGCGGCGCGCCTGAATATCGACTGCAAGAGCGACAGAGCGGTGGACGCGCTCGCTGCAACGTTACGCCGCACGCAATCACTCGACCGCGTCTGCCTCGGCGCCTTCTCGTCCACTCGGCTCCGTCGGCTCCGTCGTTCGCTCGGGCCCCGGGTGTGCACGAGCCTCGGTCCCTCTGAAGCCGCCCGGTGGTTGCTCAGCACCCGCATTGGCGGACTGGCGGGCATGCCGGCCGTTCCGTGTGCGCAGGTTCCGGTCTCGTTCAACGGCTTACCGGTAGTCACTGCGCGCACGGTGGACCGGGCGCACCGCGCCGGCATGGCGGTGCACGTCTGGACGATCGACGAACCCGCCGAGATGAGGCGCCTCATCGCCCTCGGGGTGGACGGCATCATGACGGACCGCCCCGCTGTACTCAAACAGGTGCTCACCGAACTTGCACTCTGGCACCAGTGACCGGGCCACCGACGGATGAGATGAATGGCCTCAGGCGGGGAAGATCACCCCTGGGTTCATGATGCCCCCCGGGTCGAGTGCACGCTTGACCGCTTGCATCGCCTCGATCTCTGCGGCCGACCGTGAGAGATGCAGGTACGGAACCTTGGCCCGACCGATCCCGTGTTCCGCGCTCACCGAACCCCCGAACCGGGCGACGGCCTCGAGGACTGCGCCGTCGATGCGCTGATCGTCGGGGTCAGGTCCGACAACGTTGACGTGGAGGTTTCCGTCTCCGAGGTGACCGAACAGGTACAGCGCAACCCGGGCGGGTAGCAACAGACGGACGGCATCGGTGAACTCGCCGAGCAGGCCGAGCGGGAGCGTCACGTCGAATTTGTGCGGTATGCCCGAGCGGGCAATCGCCTCGGACTGTCGGTCGCGTATCTCGAGCAGACGCCGGGGTTCCCCAACGACGTGCTCACGGGAAGCGACGAGCCCGACGAGCGACGCGGGGGGCTCACCGCGGCCCGCCCACACGATGAACAGCGTGATCCCCGGGTGTTGGAGCGGGGCCCGAAGCCCGAGGGTGTCCCCCGCCAGTTGCGCCCCCGCCGCATCGATTGCCTCGAGCCCGTCGAGACCGTCGATCTCGCGCCGCGCTCTCGACGCCAACCCGACCGCATCCGCCCAGTCGGTGCAGGCGACGGCTACGCAGATGCGATCCGACCACGAGGGGACCAGTGCGAGGCGTGCTGCAGTCACGAGCCCGAGCGTGCCCTCCGACCCGCAGAGCAGTCCCGCCAGGTGATATCCGGTGTTGTCCTTGACCAGCCCGTCGAGGTGAGAGATCACCGAACCGTTCCCGAGCACGGCCTCCACACCGAGAACATTGCTGCGCATGGTGCCGTGCCGGAGCACGCGGGTGCCTCCCGCATTCGTAGCGACCATCCCCCCGACGGTGGCGCTAGCGCGGGCACCGAGGTCAACGCCGAACTCCCAACCAGATCCGAGCAGGGCAGCCTCGAGCGAGGCGAGCGTTACACCGGCTTCGACAGTTGCCTGGCCTGCCGTGGCGTCGATGTCCCGGATCCCGTCGAGGCGCTGCATCGAGACGAGTACCCCGCCTGCGGATTCCGGCCCCGGTACCCCACCCCCCACCAGGCCGGTATTCCCGCCCTGCGGGACGAGCGGCACGCCGTGGTGGCGACAGATGTCAACCACGGCCCGAACCTCGCCGGTGTCCCTCGGTCGCACCACAACGCGACACGAGCCGACGAACCGACGGGTCCAGTCGGTCTCGAACCCGGCTCGGCGCTCCGCATCCGCCAGTACATGGGAGCCCCCGACCGCAGCCGCGAGTTCGGCCTCGAGGGCTCCTTGCTTCACGCGTGTCCCCGTTCGCGCAGCAGGCAGGCCCCAATGAGTAAGCACGCGCCGACCACCGTGACGACCGCGCCGAAGCGCGTCTCCAGTGGGCTCCCGAGCACGATGGCTGGCACGGCGAGCACGTAGGCCGCTACCGCCAACCCGAAGACCCGCGCCCCGATGGAACAGCGCATAACGAGCAGCACGACGGCACAGAGCAGCACAAACGGAACAATCGGCCAGCCGACGATGGCCACCCGCTCGAGCGGTCCGGTAGCGACCCCCAGCCTCCGGGCCAGGCCGGAGAGCTCGTAACTGGTCCGCTCCCTCTCACCGGTCCGCAGCCACGGAAGAAAGCTTCCGAGCAGCGCGACCACCCCGCCGGCAGAGGCGAGCGAGGAGCGCAGGGTGGGACGGGGCACGAACCGACGTTAGCCAGCCACTACCTTGACGCGAATGCAACGGATGGCTCTTTATCTCCAGGACAAGCACCCAATGGCGTACGAGCTCGAGGTGGCCGAATATGCCGAGACGAAGGGTTTCACCGAGATTTGGCAGGCCGATACCCGGCTGGCGCGCGATTGCGTGGTGATGATGAGTGCACTGCTCACCCGGACCAAGACGCTCCGGATCGGCTCTGGCGTCCTGCCGATCTGGACCCGCAATCCCGCGGTCATCGCCGCAACCTGGTCCACGATGTGGGAGCTCGGCGGTCTCACCGAGGACGGCCAGAGCAGGGTGATGTGCGGAATCGGCGCGTGGTGGGAACCCATTGCGAGCCGTGTCGGCGCCGACCGCCGCAGGCCCCTCAAGGCCATGCGTGAGCACGTCGAGGCCATTCGTGAACTGTTCACGATGGAGGAAGTGACGTACGAGGGCGAGTTCGTGAAACTCGATCGAGTCAAGCTCGACGTTGCCTACGGCGATCGCTCACCGAGGGATATCCCGATCTACATCGGCGCCACCGGCGACAAGATGATGGAGATGACCGGCGAGATCTGCGACGGCTGCGTGCTCAACTATGTCGTTCCCGTCGAGTACATCCGGTCCGCCGTGGACAAACTCGCGGTGGGCGGTGCCAAGTCGGGCAAGACAATCGACCAGATCGATCGTCCGGAACTGCTGGTGTGCTCGCTCTCCGACGACGACCCGGCTGAGGCGATTCGAACCGGCAAGGCGCTGGTTGCGTACTACCTCGGAACCGAACCGCACATCATGGAAGCAAGCGGCGCGGATCCAGACCTCGTGCGTCGGGTGCAGGAGATCGTCGGCTGGCCCGCCACGGAAGCCGACTATCGCAAGGCAGCCGACATCATTCCCGACTCCCTCGTGCGGAGCCTGATGGCGGTCGGGACGGCTCATGAGTGTCGTGAGAAGGTGGCCGAGTACATCGACGCCGGTGTGACCTGTCCGATCCTGTTCCCGATGATGGATGACATTCACTCTGTCGTGGATGCCTTCGGGGGCTGGACCCCGTGACCCGTTCGCTCACCATCGAGGACGCTGCCATCGTCACTTCGGATGACGTGGGCACTGTTCATCCTCGCGGGTGGGTTCATGTGGTGGGTAACGAGATCGTGGGAGTTGGCGCCGGGGAGCCCCCGCCGTCGGCACGGACGGCCGATGAGGTGATCACTGCCCGCGGTTGCGCCGTGATGCCCGGGATGGTGAATGGGCACACCCATCTGTTCCAGACCCTGTTCCGGGGTCTCGGGGACGACAAGTCGTTGCTCGACTGGCTGCGCGACTACATCTGGCCGGCTGCGTCGGTGATGACCCCGGCAGAGATCGCTGCTGCAACGGCGGTAGGCATCATCGAGAACCTCCGCACCGGGGCTACCACGGTGATCGATCATCAGTACCTCCACCCCGGTGGAGCCCACGACGACGCAGTGCTGGAGACGGCGGACCGTCTCGGTGTCCGGTTCCTCCTTGCCCGTGGCTGGGCGGATCGCAACTACGAGCCGCGCCTTACCGAGACGGTCCCAGAGGTGCTCGAGCGCACCTCCGCAGTGGCGAGACGCTGGCACGGTGCCGGGGACGGGCGGATCCGGGTGGAGACAGCCCCACTGATTCCGTGGGGCTGTTCCGACGAAGCGGTCCGCGCCGCCACTGCAGCATCACGCTCGTGGGGGGCGGGAATGCACGTCCACTGTGCTGAAACCGCAGTCGAGGTGGAGATGAACCTCCAGGAGCGCGGCATGCGTCACGTGCACTGGCTCGACTCGCTCGGCGTGCTCGGTCCCGATACCCAGTTGGCCCATTCGGTATGGCTCGACTCCGACGAGATCGACCTTGTTGCCGCCCGAGGTGCGACGGTGGTCCACTGCCCGGTGAGCAATATGTACCTCGCGTCAGGTGTGGCTCCCATTCCCGAGATGCTGCGACGGGGTGTGTCGGTAGCACTCGCCTCGGACGGACCCGGCAGCAATAATCGCCAGGACCTCTTCGAAGCGATGAAGGTCGCTGTGCTGCTCCAGAAGGTCCACCACCTTGATCCCGTGATCCTCCAGCCCGAACACGCGCTGCACATGGCAACCCGAGGGGGCGCCCGAGCCGCCGGGCTCGGTGACCGAATCGGGGCGATCGAGGCAGGACGTCTCGCGGATCTAGTGGTCGTTGACCTCAACAGCGTCTTCGTCGCACCGGTCCATCGCGTCGTGTCCGCGCTCGTGTTCAACGTCACGCCCCGCGAGGTCCGCCACGTCGTGGTGGATGGCAGGCTCGTGATGAGGGACCGAGATCTGCTGGTGGCCGACGAGCAGGCCGAGCTACGAGCCGCCGTCCAGTGCTGCCGTGAACTGTTCGAGAGGGCGGGGCTCGGCCAGCCACTCCGACTAGATTGACGACTGTACAGCGCTGTAGTTATTGCGCTGTACGTCAGCTTTTACGAGGAGGAACCATGCCCAAGGTGCTGGAGTATCACCGTCCGGTGTCGCTGGACGAAGCCGTCAGCCTGCTGGCACTGCCCGATGCAGCGGTCCTCGCCGGGGGCACCCGGATCAACGCGACGCCGTTCGACGGCCAGGTCGTAGCGATCGACATCCAGGCCCTCGGGTTGATTGGCATCGAGGCCATCGGTGCCTCCAGCCTTCGCGTCGGGGCGGCGACGACCCTGCAGCAGGTGGCGGACCACCCGGCGGTTCCCGCCGTGCTTCGCGAACTCGCCCGCCGCGAGGAGCCGAGCACCCTGCGCACGCTCGCCACCGTCGGGGGCACCGTGGCCTCCGGTGGTTGGGAGAGCGAGTTGGTCACCGGCCTCCTTGCTGCAGGTGCAGAGGTGACACTAAGGACCGCCGCCGGAACGAAGACAGTCGGGTTGGCCGCGCTGCTCGCGGACTGCGAACTCCTGCGGGGGGCACTGATCACTGAGGTCTCGCTCCTCATCGACGGCACCTTCGCTGCAGACCGCACCGGCCGCACGCCGGGCGACCGAGCGATCGTGCTAGCCGTCGCCCGCCGCTCGGCGGCCGGAGCGGTCACCGTTGCGCTCAGCGGCATCGCAACCACCCCGCTCGTCGTGGAGAACCTCGAGGGCCTCGTTCCCCCATCGGATTTCCGGGGTACCAGCGAGTACCGACGCCACCTCGCCCTGGTGCTCGGTGCCCGTGTCCGCACGGCGGTGGCAGCATGAGAACCACCACGTTCACACTTAACGGTGAGGTCTGCACGGCTTCCAGCCATCCGGGAACCTCCCTGCGCGACGTCCTGCGCGCACAGGGCTGTTTCAGTGTCCGCTTCGGGTCCGATGATGGCTCCACCGGCGCCGCAACGGTCCTCCTCGACGGCATTCCAGTCTCGGCCGATGTCGTGCTCGCGGAACAGGTCTCCGGACGAAGTGTCGAGACCGTGGAGGGGCTTGAGGGTCCCTACGGCGAGCTTCACCCGATCCAACAGGCGTTCATGGTGACCGGAGCGCTCCAGTCCGGCTACTCCGCCGGGGCGATGATCATGGTCACCAAGGCACTGCTGGCGAGCAACCCGAGGCCAAGCGAACGCGAGATCCGGGACGCCCTGTCCGGTGTGCTCGATCGCGAAACCGCATACGTCAAAGTCATCGAGGCGGTCCAGCGTGCGGCGGCGATGTTGCGCGGCGACGCAGTCGAACCGTTCCGCCCGCACATCCTCACCCCGCTCACCAACGGTCGCGACGCTGCACCCTACGAGCCGAGACCCACCGCACCCGGCGTCTCGCCCGCAGTGCCCCGCGTCATCCCGTCGCCAGATGTGCCCGAGATGAACGTCGTAGGGAAGCCCGAGATCAAGGTGGACGCGCTGAAGCTCGTCAAGGGAAATGCTGCGTTCTCCGACGACATCGAGATGCGCGGCATGCTTACCGCCAGGGTGCTCCGCAGCCCGCACGCACATGCCCGCATCCTCGACATCGACGACAGCGAGGCGGTGGACTTGCCGGGCGTACACGCCGTCATCCACTACAAGAACACCAAGCGCGTCATGTACGCCTCCGGCGGCCAGAGCTGGCCGAACCCGCTGCCGTGGGACCAAGTGTCGTTTGACAACAAGGTTCGCCACGTCGGCGACCGTGTCGCCGCAGTTGCGGCAGACACCGCCGACATCGCCGCTGCAGCGCTTGCACTCATCAAGGTGACCTACGAGGTCCTGCCTTTTATCCTCGACGAGCGCGAGGCAATGGAGCCCGGTGCACCGGTAATCCACGACGAGCCCGATGCCGTCGGCGTTCACGACGCAAGCAAGAACATCGTGCATCACATCCTCGCAGCAACGGTTCCCGACCCGGTTCTGGACGCAGCGTTCGAGAGTGCTCATAAGGTGTACGAGCACACCTTCCGAGTCCATCAGGTTCAGCAGACACCGATCGAGCCCCACGTATGTGTCGGCTGGCTCGACGAGGATGAGCGGCTCGTGTTCCGCACGGCAACGCAAGTTCCCTTCCATGCGAGGCGCATGGTGGCCCCGCTCCTCGGCATGACCGTCAAAGACATCCGGGTCATCAAACCGCGTATCGGCGGTGGCTTCGGGGCCAAGCAGGAGATGCTGCTCGAGGACATCGTCGGCCATCTCGTGCTCAAGACGCGCAAGCCAGTTCGCCTCGTGCTTTCCCGCGAGGAAGAGTTCGCCTCGTCCCGCACACGCCACCCGCAGACCATCACCTATCGGACCGGCGTGGACGATCGCGGTTACCTCGTGGCGCAGGAGATGCGCATGATCGGGAACACCGGTCCCTACGGCACTCACGGATTTACCGTGCAGAACGTGGCGGGGATCCGCGGACTCACGAGTTACAACTGCCCAGCCAAAAAGTTCGACTGTCACGTCGTCTACACGAACATCCCCGTACCGGGCGCGTACCGGGGGTACGGCGCCCCCCAGGCGGAGTTCGCCCTCGAGTGCCATATGGAGGACATCGCCAGCGACATCGGGATGGACCTGATTGCGTTCAAGCGCCAGAACTGGGTCAAGGTTGGCGACAAACTCGACATCGTGATGTACCTCGGCGAGCGGGGTACAGCCGCTGGGGAGGTGGATCCCGCTAGCTACCCACCGGTGATGACGTGCGGCACCGAGGAGTGCGTTGCGCAGGGCATGCGCTCCATCGGTTGGCACCGCCGCAACGATCCGGCTTGGGTGCAGCCAGTCGATCGTCCCAACATCCGCCGAGGGATTGGCTTCGCGTTCTGCATGCACGGCACCGCCATCCCGTTCCTCGACATGGGCGGTTGCTCCATCAAGATGAACGACGACGGGTCGTTTAACGTGCTTGCCGGCGCAGCAGACCTTGGCACTGGTGCAGACACCGTGCTCGGCCAGATCGCTGCGGAGGTGCTTGGCGTTCCCCTCGAGGACGTCAAGATGTACACGGGCGACACCGACATGACCCCCTTCGACGTCGGCGCCTACGCCTCCTCCACCACGTACATCTCCGGTACCGCCGTCAAGCGTGCGGCAGACGCTGTCCGCTGGAGGATCAAGCTGCGGGCTGCTCGACTGCTCGGCCTTCCCGAGGACGAGGCGTGCTCGATCGAACTGCGTGACCGACGCGCGTGGGCACCCGACGGCCGTTCGGTTTCCCTCGAGGACATAGCGCTCAATTCGCTGCACACCGAGGACCACGAGCAGATCATGGGCACGGCCAGTTTCGTGTCGCCGGACTGTCCCCCGCCGTTCGGTGCCCAGTTTGCAGAGATCGAGCTCGACGTCGATACCGGGCAGGTCACCGTCACCAGGCTCGTGATGGCCGTCGACTGCGGCGTTGCGATCAACCCGGTGACTGCCTCAGGCCAGATCGAGGGCGGCATGCTGCAGGCGCTCGGCTACGGCCACTGCGAGGAGTTCGCCTTCGACGAGACCGGCCGGATGCTCAACACAGAGTTCGACACCTACCGCATCTACCGCTCCGACGAGATGCCCGAGATGGAGGTCTTCCTCGTGCAGACGATGGAGGACTCCGGCCCATTCGGGGCCAAGGCCGTTGCCGAGATCCCGAAAGACGGCGTGGCCCCCGCGCTGCGAAGCGCCATCTTGAACGCCACGGGTGTCGCAATCGACGACATCCCCTTCACGCCCGAGCGTGTCTGGCGGGCACTGCAGAACGCACGCTGATGAGCATCATTACGGCTGACTGGGTGATCGCGGAGCCGGGCGAGACCCCGCTGCGTGACTTTGCGGTCAGGGTCGAGGGAAATCGGATCACCCACGTCGAGGATTCATCTCGATTGCGGGCCGACTTCCCCAACGACGAGGTCGTGGATGGCAGCGGGTGCGTGCTCGCCCCGGGATTCGTCAACACGCACGCCCACCTGTACGGGGTGCTTGCTCACGGCATCCCGCTCGTGCAGGCGCCGAGCGGCTTCTGGCCGTTCCTCGAGGACTTCTGGTGGCCGCGTGTGGAGGACGCACTCGACCATGACATGGTGCTCGCTGCAACCCACTGGGTGGGGGCTGAGATGCTCCGAACCGGTACTACCTGCTTCTACGACATCCTCGAGGCACCCAACGCCCTGTCTGGGATTTTGGTTCGGCAGGCAGAGACGGTTCGCTCGCTCGGGCTCCGCGGCATTCTGTCGTTCGAGGCCACGCAACGCGTGAGTGTCGCCAACGGACAGGCGGGTCTCGAGGAAAACCTCCACATGATCGATGCCGGACGTGCCGGCGGTCCTGACGCGCTGGTGCAGGGCCTCATGTGCATCCACACCACGTTCACGTGCCCACCGCCATTCATCGAACAGGCCTTCGCGCTGGCAGAACAGCATGAGGTGCTGATGCATGCCCACGTGAACGAGGGCACGCACGAAGGCATCCTCTGCGCAGAGCGCTATGGGAAGCGCACGCTCGAGCTGTACGACGACCTTCGGGTTGCCGGGCCCCGGATGATGGCCTCGCAGTGCGTGCAGCTCTCCGACAGGGAACGGGACATCATTGCCGAGCGCGGTGTGCGGGTTACCCACATGCCGCTGTCGAACTGTGAGGTCGGCGGCGGCATCGCGCCCGTGCCTGAACTGCTCACGGCAGGGGTCGTACTCGGGCTTGGGAGCGACGGATACCTCAACGACATGTTCTCGGTTATGCGCGGGGCCTTCATGCTCCACAAGGCCCGGCTCCTCAACCCGCAGGTGATGCCCGCCGGAGTCGTGTTCCGGCTCGCCACGGCAGGCGGTGCCGAGGCTCTCGGCCTGGGGGACCGCATCGGACGTCTCTCACCCGGCTATCGCGCCGATCTGCAGTTGATCGATGCGTCGTTCCCTACACCGGCCACGGCGCACAACCTCTATGACCAACTGGTCCTCTGGCGCAGCGGCACCGACGTTCGCGACGTGATGGTAGATGGTTCGTGGCGGGTGCGAGACCACCTCGTCACCGGCTTCGACACCGCCGCAGCGCGCGCCCACGTCGGGGAGCAGGCCCTTCGGCTGTGGAACAGGTCCTGATCCGGGCACTGCTCGCTGCGCTCGATCGCGGGGATGCAGTTGCGATGGCCACCGTGGTCAGTACGAGTCGATCCGTGCCCCGGCACGCCGGGTCGAAGATGCTCGTGTACCCGGATGGAACCACGCTCGGCACGATCGGGGGTGGCGAGATGGAAGCGCGGGTAATCCGGGAGTCGCTCGCCTGCCTCGCCGAGGGTCGTCCTCGGCTCGTCGACTACCAACTCGTCAACCCCGCGCAGGGAGATCCCGGCGTCTGCGGTGGTGAGGTCCGTCTTTACCTGGAGCCACACATGCCCACACCTACCGTCATGGTCATCGGATGCGGACACGTCGGTCGCGCCGTGATCGACCTCGCCCACTGGATGGGATTCCGGGTCATCGCCTACGACGACCGGCCCGATCAGGCAGAGCCTGCCTCGCTCCCCCACGCCGACGTCGTCGTCTCCGGCAGCCTCGCTGACGCTCTCCTCGAGCACCCACCCACAACGGACACCCACATCGTGATGGTTACCCGAAACATGGCACTCGATCTCGAGCTACTGCCCGTTGCCATCGCGACGTCGGCGCGGACGATCGGGCTGATGGGCAGCAAGCGGCGCTGGGACACCACGAGGGAACGCCTGATCGGAATGGGATTCGACAGCGAGGCACTCGGTCGTGTCCGTTCCCCGATCGGGGTCGAGTTGAACGCCGAGACGCCCGAGGAGATCGCCGTGTCGATCCTCGCCGAGGTTGTTGGCCTCCGGCGCGGGGCGCTCTGACCCGGTGCTGTTCGACCAACACCTCGTGATCGTCCGCGGGGGCGGGGATCTCGGTACCGGAGTCGTGGCGAGACTCCACCGAAGTGGCTTCCCGGTGGTCGTCACCGAACTGCCCCACCCGCTGACAGTTCGCCGCACCGTTGCCGTCTCGTCCGCGGTGCTCGATGGGGAGATCACCGTTGAGGGGATGTATGCGCGCAGGGTGGAGACAGCCGAGTTCGCGATGCAAGTTGCACACGAGGGCTCAATCCCCGTTCTCGTGTCCGAGACGCTCCCGCGCATTCCGCGCTCGGTCGTTGTCGACGCGCGCCTCGCCAAGTACAACCTCGACACGCGGATCGATGACGCCCCACTTGTCGTCACCCTCGGCCCGGGCTTCACCGTCGGCGTCGACTGTCACGCCGTCGTCGAGACAGCGCGTGGCCCGCGGCTCGGTCGGGTGCTGCGGGAGGGCGCTGCGCTGCCAAATACCGGCGTGCCGGGCGAGATCGGCGGAAAGGGTGCCGAGCGCGTGCTGCGAACGCCGATCGGCGGCATGACGCGGTGGCGCGTGCAAATTGGCGACTCGGTGCGACAGGGGGACGAGATCGGTCGGGTTGGAGGCGCGGTGATCAGCGCGCCTTTCGACGGCGTGGTGCGCGGCCTGATCGCCGGCGGCACACCCGTCTGGATCGGCATGAAGATTGGCGACGTGGATCCCCGGTCCGATACACGCTTCGATGAAATCTCCGACAAGGCCCTTGCCATCGGCGGCGGCGTGTTGGAAGCGGTGATGAGTTGGGTCTCGGCGACCTCGTGATCGACGCGCTCGGGATCCGCCCGGGGTCAGTCGTGGCGCTCGTCGGCGCCGGCGGCAAGTCAACGCTGATGCAGGAACTCCACCGTGCGGGCTCGACACGCGGCTGGCGCTGCGCCACCGGCACGAGCACCAAGGTGTACGCGAGTCAGGCGGACGCGCTCCCGGGCTTCCTCCACAGCCGCCGCGAGGGCGACAAGCTCGTAGGGCTCCCACCGGAGGACATCGACCAGTGGGTGCGCGAACACCGTCCGGACCTGTGTGTCATCGAGGCAGACGGTGCCCGGAGCCGACGAGTCAAGGCTCCCTCGCAGAATGAACCCGTTATCCCGGGCAGCACCACGCTGGTGATCGCTGTGATCGCTGCGGATGCCATCAATCGGGTGATCGAGGACGTTGCCCACCGTCCCATGCTTGTCGCAGCCGTGTGCGGGTGCGGGCCGTACTCACGCCTCACCCCACAGCGAGCGTGCACGCTGCTCAACAGCGAGCGCGGTGGTCGCAAGCACGTGCCGGAGGGCGCAGGATTCGCGGTGGCGATCACCCGCGTCGGTCCACGCCAACGGACCGACGCCGACAACCTCACCGCCCTCCTCGCTGACGTCGGTGTGTCCGTCGTCCTGCTGGAACGGATCCCCGAACCGCCAGAGAAGGACCCCGACAGCGTCGGGTTCCCACTGCCCCGGGCCAACCGTCACTAGTGTCGGATCTCGTGGTTACTGCCAGCGTCAACATCATCCCGGAGGGACCGATCCCCGAACTCGTCGCGCTCGCCGTGCTCGCCGAACGCCTCGGCTACGGGCGCTGCTGGGTGTACGACGAGGGTCTGGCAACACGTGATGTGTACGTCACGCTCGCCGCCATCGCTGCGGCCACCGACAGGATGAAGCTCGGCACCGGAATCACGAACCCCTACACACGACACCCCGCAACCACTGCGGCAGCAACCGTCAGTCTCGACGAGATGAGCGGCGGGCGGGCATTCCTCGGTATCGGGGCAGGGGGATCGCTCACGCTGGACCCGCTCGGGCTGCAGCGACCCTCACCGCTCGGCTCCGTGCGCGACGTCATCACGGCGTGCCGGTCGCTCTTTGCCGGCGAGGCGGTCACGATGGCGGGCACGGGCTTCACGCTCCGCACGGCGCGGCTGGGATTCCCGGCTCGCGCTGACCTCGAGATCTGGCTCGCCGGACGCGGCCCGAGAATGCTCGCGCTCGGCGGCGAGATCGCCGACGGCGTGATGCTCGACTTCATCCACAAGCCGGCGCTCGGCGACTACATCGCCAAGGTGCACTCGGGTACGCGCCCAGGGGCACCAGCCGCGCGCATCTGCTACTCCACCATGGTCATCACCTCCGACGAGGCGATGGAGCAGACGAAACCGCACATGACATACCGCATCGTGGACTCACCCGCCGAGGTGAAGGACGCTCTGGGTATCACCGAGGACGATGTTGCGCGCATCCGCAACGCGATGTCGGGCGGCCTGCATGCGGCCGCGGAATTCGTCCGGGACGAGTGGGTGCTCCCCTTCGTCGTCTCTGGTACCGAGAGCGACTGTGCTGCCGAGCTGGCGAGGATCGTCGAGCGGTACGGGATCCAGGAATTCCTCCTGCCCCTCCTCGACCTCCACCGGGCACCGACGCTCCTCCACACGGTGTCCGACGTGATGAAACGGGTGAACTGATGTCCGGTCCCCCCGGTGTCGGCCCGGAGCGCTTCCTACTCCCCTGCTACACCCAACCTGCGGACGAGGCGACAAGCCGGGCGGGGCTCGTGTTGGGTCCTCAGCCAGCGCTGCCTGCGATGCAGGACCCGGTGTACCCGCCGGTGCTTCGGCCCTCGTCGGAGCCACTCGTCCCACTCTCGCACCGACGCATCAGGGTGCTGTCGAACTATTGGCACGCCGGGTGGGACGCAGCACTGCCCACCACCTGGCTGCGGGCTGAGGCGTTCGATCGGCTGTCGCACGCTGCCGAACGGCTGCCCAACCGCCTCGGACTCGCCATCTTCGACGCGTGGCGTCCGCTCGCTCTGCAGGCTGAGCTGTACGACGCGGCGTACCACGAGCCAGGCCTTCCCGATGGCTTCGTGGCCGAGCCCACTCCCGATGCCACTGTTCCGCCACCGCACCTCACCGGCGGAACAGTGGACCTCACGCTCACACTCGACGGCACACCCCTCGCGCTCGGCACCGGCTTCGACGATTTCACCGCCGCAGCGTTCACCGAGAGCCTCGAGCAGGTCCCGGGATCCTCGCGCGAGCTCAGGCGGCTGCTTTACCACACCATGCGGGGGGCCGGGTTCGTGGTGCTGCATTGCGAGTGGTGGCATTTCGAGTTTGGTACGCGCCGGTGGGCAGCCATCACCGGCAACGAGCCGCACTACGGCCCGGCGAAGCTCCCGGACCGCTGAATACACGTGGTCCGCGAGGCATGGCGACCTATCGTGGCGCCATGCCCACCACCGATGACTGGCGCACACACGGCTTCATCCGCGTTGCAACGGTAACCGCCGAGGTCACTGTCGCCGATCTGGAGGCCAACCGCAGGTCCCTCGAGTCCGCCGTCCGGTCGGCAGCGGCCCTCGGCGCCACCGTCGTCGTCACACCGGAACTCGGCCTCACTGGCTATTCGGCAGGCGACCTCTTCGCCCAGCAGTTACTGCTCGCAGGTGCGTGGAGCGCCCTGGGACATCTCGCGGAGAATCTTGCGGACCTCGGCCACGTAACCGCCGTCGTTGGGCTGCCGGTTCGGGCAACGGACTCCCGCGTGTACAACGCGGCGGCCGTTGTGTCCGGGGGAACGATCTGGGGCATCGTTCCCAAGCAATACCTGCCGAACCGCGCGGAGTTCTACGAGGACCGCTGGTTCACCCGGGCGCTCGGTCGAACCCTGCCCGCAAGCATCGAGGGGATCGCGTTCGGCACCGACCTACTGTTCGATCTCGGGGCGGAAGGTGCTGTGCTCGGTATTGAGTTGTGCGAGGACCTGTGGTCCGCTAGCCCGCCCAGCGGCACCCTCGCGCTCGCCGGGGCAACGATCATCGCCAACCCCAGTGCGTCCCCCGAGGTGCTCGGCAAATCCGTTTATCGGCGCGAACTCGTCCGCATGCAGTCAGCCCGCTGTCTCGCCGCGTATCTCTACGCAGGATCGGGCCCCGGCGAGAGCACGATGGACGTAGTGTTCGCCGGTCATTCCCTCGTTGCCGAGAACGGCGTCATTCTCGGGGAGACCAAGCGCTTCGAATTCGGTGAGCACATCGTGACGACCGACATCGACCTCACCCAATTGCTGCACGAGCGGGCAACGAACTCGAGCTTCGCAAGCGCCGATCCGGGGCCACACCGGATGGTGTCGGTTCCGCTCCGGCCCGCCCCTGCGCCGCTCGCAGACCTCAAGCGTGCGATTGACGCACACCCGTTCGTGCCATCGGACGCCGCCAGGCGCCGGGCGAACTGCGAGGAAATTTTCGCCATCCAGGCGACCGGCCTCGCCAAGCGTCTCCGGCACACCGGCAGCAAGCGGGTCGTTCTCGGCATCAGTGGTGGTCTCGACTCCACCCTTGCGGTGCTGGTGGCATGCAGGGCTCTCGACGTTCTCGGCATCGACCGGTCTGGTGTGCAGGCAATCACCATGCCCGGCTTGGGCACCACGGACCGGACGTACAAGAACGCACTCGGGCTCATGACCGCTCTCGGAACCACGCCCCGGGAGATCCCGATCGCTGATGCCGTGCTCGCCCATTTCGACGACATCGGTCACGACGCGCACACCCACGACGTCGTGTACGAGAACTCCCAGGCCCGCGAGCGAACTCAGATCCTCATGGATGTTGCCAACGAGGTTGGCGGGATGGTGGTTGGCACCGGCGACCTCAGCGAGGCGGCGCTCGGATGGATGACCTTCAACGGCGACCACATGTCGATGTACCACGTGAATGCCGGCGTGCCCAAGACCCTCGTTCGCTATCTCGTCCAGTGGGCGGCCGACGAACTCTTCGAGGGCGAGACCCGTCGCATTCTGCACGACATCGTGGACACGCCGATCACACCGGAACTCCTTCCCCTCAAGGACGGCAGACTCGCCCAGAAGACCGAGGAGGTGGTGGGCCCGTACGACCTGCACGACTTCTTCCTCTTCCACATCGTTCGTTACGGCTCGAGACCCGCCAAGGTCTTCGCGCTTGCACAAAAAGCCTTTGGCGGCCGATACGACGGTCCAACCATTTTGTCCTGGCTTGAGGTCTTTGTCCGCCGTTTCTTCGCACAGCAGTTCAAACGATCGTCGATGCCCGACGGCCCCAAGGTGGGCTCGGTCGCCCTGTCCCCCCGTGGTGACTGGCGCATGCCGAGCGACGCATCGTCTGCGTCGTGGCTCACCGAAGTTCAGTCGCTCCGCACGTAAGCGCACAGCGCTCAGCGCAGCAGTGGACGAACTTCCTCGGCGTACCGCTGCATCTGCTCCTCCGAATAGGTGTACGAATCTCCCGGGAAGTTCGGGTAGATCGTGAAGTGCTTGAGGTTTAGGGCGTCCTTGTACTCCTGAATTCCCTCCGCCACTTCCTCTGCTGTCCCGATGACCCACACCTTCTGGTCAACGGACTCCTCGAGCGTCGGGATCAGCCCACTGGCTGCAGGCTTGCCGTCCTTGCCCATGTACCCCTTGGACCATCCGTACGGGCCGAGGAACTTCCAGTACTCGTCATGACCCGGTCGGGCGGACTTCCACGCCTGCTCGTGACTGTCCTCAATGCGGATGTTGAGCACGAGATTGCGTTTCTCTCCAGGGGCGAGCGTTCCGTGGTGCTGCTCCCACACCTCGGCGAACCGGTCCCAACGCTGCTTGATGAACTGGTGGTGCATCAACCAGAAGACCCCACCAAAGCCGCGCTCGGGAACGTGTTGCAGGGACGGCGGAGACGTGATCGCCTGCCACACCTCATACGGGTACAGCGGGCGCGGCACGAGCGTGAGCGTCTCGACGAAGCCTCCCCGGTCGGGGATGCCGTCCGGGGGGAACACAAAATGCTTGCCCCGGTACGAGAAGGACTCGTTCTCGAAGGCAGTGAGGATTACGTCCATGCACTCCTCCATCACCTCACGGTTCATCTGATCCGCTACGGCTTGGTCGGGGTTGTCGAACGAACCCACCTGGGTACCGAGGGCCTGCGCCTCGCGCGGGACGGTTCCCCGTCCGACACCGAGCACAGCCCTACCGCCTGAAAGGTTGTGCAGGGTGGCGAAATCCTCGGCGAACCGCAGAGGATGCCACTGCGGGATGATGTGGAACATCGCCCCGATCTTGATCCGCTCGGTTTTCATTGCGAGTGCCATACCGAAGAGCAGGCCATTGGGCACCACCTCGTAGCCCTCGTGCTGGAAGTGGTGCTCGGTGAGCTGGAACACGTCGAAACCGAGCCGTTCGGCGGCGACTCCCATGTCGAGCAGACGCATTGCGGCGTTCCACATCTCCTGCTGGCTGTACCGGCGGTCCGTGGGCGCTGGAAGCCCGGGGCCGGCATCGTCCATCTCCACTGCTCCGAACATGAATACGCCGGTTTCCATGGGTTTGCTCCTCAACAACGGTTACTGGACTGCCCGTATCGTACGCGCCGAAACCGGGCTACTCGGTGGTACGGCCCATGAGGGATGGATGAACGCTGTGTTTCATTCAGCCGGCACCCGCTGCGGGCACTAACCTCACCTCTGTGTCCGAGGCCCCGACCACCCCCACTGCCGCTACCACGAGCGCTGTTCTGTCGTTCAGGAATGTCTCCAAGACCTTTCCCGACGGCACCGCCGCGCTCTCACCGGTGTCATTCGACATCCAGCCCGGGGAGTTCGTCACCGTCGTCGGTCCCTCCGGCTGCGGCAAGTCCACCCTGCTCAAGGTTGCCTCCGGGCTGATTCCCGCCACGTCTGGCGAGATCGATGTCGACGCGGAAGACCTCGGTTACGTCTTCCAGGACGCCACGCTGCTCCCGTGGCGCACCGTCCAGAAGAACGTCGAACTGTTCCTCGAGCTCCACAAGGTGGACAAGGCCAAGCGTTCAACGATCGCCGCCGAGGCCATCGAACTCGTCGGGCTCAAGGGCTTCGAGCGTCACCATCCCAAACGCCTCTCCGGCGGCATGAAGATGCGGGTGTCGCTGGCACGCTCGCTCACCATGAAGCCCAAAGTCTTCCTCTTCGACGAGCCGTTCGGCGCGCTTGACGAAATCACCCGAGAGCGCCTGAACGACGAGATCAGTCAGTTGTTCGTCCGTGAAAAGTTCGGTGCGCTTTTCATCACACACTCGGTCTATGAGGCCGTGTTCCTGTCCACACGGGTGCTCGTCATGAGCTCACGTCCCGGGCGCATCACCGCAGAGTTCAAGGTGCCGTTCGCGTACCCGCGCTCGCCGGATCTTCGCTTCGACCCAGAATTCGCGAGACTGACCGGCGAGGTCAGCCACGCGCTCCGCGACGCCCACTCCTGACACGAGCAGGCTCAGCCCTCCCGGGTGCAAGCGAAGGCGTATCCAACCGTTCAGCTACGGTTCGCGACATGAGCGGGATCACCCACCGTCAGGTTGAGGCCAACGGGCTGTCCGTCCACATCGCCGAACAGGGTGAGGGCCCACTCGTTCTGTTGTGTCACGGGTTTCCCGAGTCCTGGTACTCGTGGCGCCATCAGTTGCCTGCGCTCGCTGCAGCGGGATACCACGCCGTGGCGATGGACATGCGCGGGTACGGCTCCACCACCCAACCGCAAGAGATCGCCTCGTACAGCATCAGCCACCTGATCGGCGATGTCGTCGGCATGGTTGCGGCATTAGGAGAGCAATCGGCCGTAGTAGTCGGGCACGACTGGGGGGCTCCGGTGGCTTGGTGGTCCGCGTTGATGCGTCCCGACCTGTTCAGTGCTGTTGCCTGCATGAGCGTGCCGTACCTGCCGCCAATCGGTGCCCTCCCCGAGGGAACCACCATGAACGATCTCATGCGGATCAAGGCGAACGGACTCGACTATTACCGCCTCTACTTCCAGGAGCCGGCACTCGCCGACACCGAGCTCGATGCGGACCCGACCCGGGGAATGCTGGGGATGCTGTACACGATCAGCGGCGACATCGTGCACGATGGTGTGCACCCGCAGGGATGGGACGGACACTTCCCGCTCGGTCAACGCTTCATCGACCAACTCGTCCTGCCCCAAACGTTGCCGGCGTGGCTCACGCAGGCCGACGTCGACTACTACGTCGGCGAGATCTCACGGTCGGGGTTTTTTGGCGGGGTCAGTTGGTACCGGAACATCAACTCGATCCCGGCCATCCTTGCGCCGTTCGTCGGCAGCACCATCCGCCGGCCGTCGTTCTACATCGGCGGGGACCTCGACGTTATCGCAGGCAACACGCCCGACTCGATCGCTGCCATGAAAGCAGCGCTTCCCGACCTTCGCCACTGCGAACTGCTGCCCGGTGCAGGCCATTGGATTCAGCAAGAGCGTGCGGCCGAGGTCAATGAGGCACTCCTCGCCTTCCTCGGCTCGCTCGACGCCTAGATCCGGGTCAGTCGCGAGTGGTACCTGCGGGCTCGTACCACCGGCGGGTGGAGAGCGTTCCGAGCACGGAGAAGATGGCAAAGACGGCCACCCCGAGCAGGCAGGTGTAGATCACGGTGGCAAACATGCTCGGCATGTCGAACTTCGACTGCATCCGTCGATAGTTCTCGATGAGGTGACCGAGACCGGGGTCACCACGACGGAAGAAATACTCACCGACGATCGCGCCGACAACCGAAAGCCCTGCCGAGATCCGCAGCCCGGTGAAGATCGCTGGCATCGCACCCGGGAACTGCAGTTTCCAGAGTCGCCGCAGACGCCCGCCCCCGTGAAGCGTAAACAGATCGTGGTGGCCATCGTCAGCGGACTGGAGCCCGAACAAGGTGTTTGTGAGGATGGGGAACACAGCAATGACGACGCATACGATCACCCGGCTCTTGAAGTCGTAGCCGTAACGGATCTGGATGAACGGCACGAGCGCGAGGATCGGGATGGTCTGCAGGGCAACTGCCCAAGGAAATACCGAGCGCTCCACCCATCGGGCCTGGCTCATCAGCACGGCAATCGCCACCCCGATAATGCTCGCGATCAGCAGACCGACCGCAGCCTCCTTGGTGGTCTGCAGCAGTGCGTGGAGGATGTCGCCGCGCACGTATTCGCAGATGACCTTGCCTGCGTCGTCCACCTTGCAGTTCGACGAGTTCCAGAACCCCACGCGGAACACCGAAGCTGGACCCGGAACGATCGCCTTCTTGCTCGGGCTGAGGTTTGCCGACAGCAGGTGCCACCCCGCAACGAACGCCGCCAGGAACAGCGTGGGACCCATCACTTTGAGGACACGGCTTCGCACTGCGGAACCAACCGGGGCGCGGGAGCGGGTCAACGGTCGTGTCGGGGAGTCGGACTCACTCATACCGCCTCATTCTTTCAGAAAAGGGACATCGGCCCGGGATCGAGAGACCCCGGGCCGACGTATTAACTCACTCGTTCGATCAGGTCAGAATCCGAGGCTGATGCTCGGATCGATGAACTGATTGTCGATGATCTCGGCGCACTGCAGACCTTCCTTGACGCCTTCGACGTTCGCCGCCTTCTCCAAGGGGTTGAACTCATCGATGAGCTTCTGGATGCGCTCACAGTCCATGTCGCCAGCGACTGGGGTGACGCCGTCGCCGACGAGACCTTGCTCCTTCATGACGACGGTGGCGGCGGCGTTGCCCTCAGAGGACTCTGCCCAGTTCATGGACGTGCCGTAGCCAGCCAGCATGTCGTTGACCGCCTTCGGGTCCGCCATGTAGTCCACGAGGGCCTTTTGTGCCATCGGCACGAAGGCCTTCAGGCAGGCTGCGTCCTTGGTAATCGACTCGGGCTTGACCGACAGAGCCGACTGGTAGATGGTGAAGCCGGCGTCGTACGTCAGGGCCGTGGCGATGGGCTTCTTCCAGCCGTCAATGAGGTTCTGGTAGGAGTAGATCTCCGCCGTGGCGTAGCCCTGCTGGAAGAGGTCGCCCTTGGACACGAACAGCGACGGGGAACCGTCGTAGGAGGTGTCGAGCTGGCTGGCCTTCCAGATTCCCTTGCCGACCATGTAGTCGATGTAGGCACCGCCCTCAAAGACACGGATCTGGCCTTCACCGGCCGTGGCGCCCACATCGGCGAGGGTCTTCACGTCCGGGTACTTGGCCGGGTCCCACTGAATCATCTGCGGGCTCTTCTCGTAGCTCGCGAACACCGCAACCACCGGCTGAGTGGTGGCGTTGCGGATGGCATCGCCGGTGTCGACGTATGCGGCCCACACATCGGGGTCCTGGTACATCTGCTTCGCCGGGGAGGAATAGCCGATCGCCGGGCCACCGGCACGGATATCGATGGTGATGCCAGCGACCTGGCCCGTGTAGCTGCCCTTCTTCGGGTCCTGGGTGCCGTTGGGGCCGATGAGCTGGTATGTCCAGCCGTGATCCGCTTCGGGGAACCAGTCGGTCTGGATGACCATCGGATCCGGGCAACCGGCGTCCTTGAGAGCCGTTGCTGACATCGCGGCGGTCGTCTCGGTGACGGCGGTTGTTTCCGGCGCTGCCGTGGTTTCCACCGATGCTGCGGTGGTCTCCGGGGCAGCAGTAGTTGTGCTGCTGCTCTTGCTGCCGCAAGAAACTGCGATCAGCGCGAGAGCCGCCACGGACACGCTGAGTGTCACAGTGCGTTTCTTCATGTGGTTTGGGTCCTCCCCCAATATGTGGTGTTTGTTCCGGCCGGGGCCGGTCGCTGACTGGTAGCGATGGGTGCTAGCGGCCGGACACTGAATCCGACCGCCACGAGCTGGTGACACGGTTGGCAAGCCAACCGAAGAACAGGAAAATCACGATTCCCATCACCGCAGTCATCGAGATGGCGGCCATGAGCTTGGCCGTCTCGCTGCGCACGGTGTAGGTCTGGATCCGGCTTCCGATGCCGACGGCTCCGGACTTGAAGAAGAACTCCCCGACGATCGCACCAACCACGCTGAGCCCGGAAGAAATCCGGAAGCCGGTGAACATGGCGGGAAGCGAACCGGGCACGTCGAGTTTCACGAGCCTGATTGCGCGTCCGGCCCCGTGCAGACGGAACAAGTCCCGCTGTCCACGTTCTGCGGCCTTCAGCCCGAACAGCGAGTTGGTGATGATCGGGAAGATCGCGATCAACACGCAGACCGACACCCTGGACAACTGGCCGCTGCCGAACCAGATGATCATCATCGGGGTGATTGCGACGATCGGCAAGGTCTGGAGCACCACTGCGTACGGGTACAGCGTTCGCTCGATCGGACGGGCGAGACTCATGAGGAGCGCTAGGAACACGCCGATAGCGATGGCGAGGGCAAGCCCAATCAGCGCTACCTGCGCCGTCTGCCAGAGCGAACGCAGCATCTCGGTGAGATTGCGCGAGATGAGGAATCCCTTGCGAACGACGTCATGCGGGTACGGCTGGAACTGGTTCCGGCTCAACTGATTGTCGAACTGCACCTTGCTGGTGAGGTACCAGACCCCGATCAACAGCCCGAGGACAAGCACCGGGGGCAGCGTCTTCGACACACGCCCCGACCAAGCCGGTCGACCGCGGTGCATGACCGAACTCACCGGTTGCCCTCGGCAAGCAGTTGGGCTTTGCTGATCTTTCCGGTCGGTGTCATCGGCATGAACTCCAATACTTCCACGGAAAGCGACGCCGGACAGCGCCCGAGTTCCTTCTGTACAAACTGTACGAGGGCGTTTGTGTCTGCAGGATGAAGCGTCGGTTCGACGGGGGTGACGAAGGCAACCGGCCGCTGACCGAGCGTCGGGTCCGGGAAGCCGACCAGTGCCGCTTCGCGCACCGATGGATGGCGCATCAGCACCTCCTCCACGTCCCTCGGGTACCACTGTTCGCCGAGCACCGTGAGTCGCTCGCTGAGTCTGCCCCTCATGAACACAAAGCCCCCGGTGTCTATGAAGCCAACGTCGCCGGTGTGAAGCCAACCATCACGGAGGGTCTCCGCGGTCTTGTCCGGCCGGTCCCAGTACCCAGCCATGAACCCGCCGCGCAGGCAGAGTTCACCCAGCGAACCGGTGGGCACCTCGACCCCGTTATCGTCGAGTGCTCGGACTTCTTTGTCCGCCAGCGGCCGCCCGCACGACAGCAGACGGTCATCGGTGACCGGCTGGTCGGCCGCCCAGAGCCCGACAAAGCCACCGAGTTCGGACTGACCGTAGGACTCACAGAGCGGAATGCCGAAGCGGTCCCTCCACGCCTGCTTGAGCCCCGGCGGCACGGGTCCGCCGCCACTGACGGTCAGGCGCAGGCGGCCCGGTGCGCTCCCGCGAACTGTTGACTCATCGAGGAGATCGCGCAGCACGGTCGGGTTCGCCGGGATCGAGGTAACGCCCAGTGCCTCCGCCGCCTCCCAGCCGGACGCGCCGGACCACTTGCTCATCACACACGCTGTCGCTCCGACCGCGAGGACCGGAAGCAGGTTAGCCACCAACTGGTACGAAGAAGACAGTGCGGTCGGCCCGAGGCTCACGTCGGATGCCGTCAGACGGAGACGTTCGGCAATGCAGCGGGTTGCCCGAAGCGTGGGCTCGTGAGAAAGGCAGGCTCCCTTGGGGTTCCCCGAGGTGCCGGAGGTGTACGAGAGGTGTGCAACGTCACTCTCGACGGTCATGTCCGGCGGCGGGGCCGGGGCATCGGCCAGCAGGGCAGACCAGTCGTGAGCGCCCGGCTGCGGACCATCCATGCACACGTAGTGCTCCACCGATGGCAGGTTGGCACGGTGACGATCGATCGTCTCGAGGTAGTCACCTGTGTAGATCAGCACCTTCGGCCGCGAGTCGTTGACGTAGTAATCGAGGGTGTCCGCGTACTGCAGGTTGATCAGTGCGCTGACGGCACCGAGGCGCCAGGTGCCGAACATCGCCGTCAGGTAGTCCAGACCGTTGTGGGCGAAGATGCCCACGCGGTCCCCATGCCCCACGCCGAGCGTGCTCAGCGCACCGGCCACCCGGTCCATCTGTTCGACGGCCTGGGCGTAGGTGAGGGAGCGATTGCGCTCTACCCAGTGGAGTGCAATCTTGTCGGGCGTTCGGTGGGCCCCGTCTCGGAGCAGCTGCTGGAATAACATGCCCCAATTGTGGCCGATGGCGGGCGCGTGGCAAGTTTTGGTGGATGAACATTGCGCATCAGGTCGGTCTGCGGGCGACCATGGCAGACGGAACTGAACTCGTTGCCGATGCGTGGCTGCCGTCCGACGGCGGGCGGTACCCCGTCCTGCTCCAGCGCCTGCCCTACGGGAGGACCGTGGCGTCGAGCCTGGTACTGCCCCACCCGTCCTGGTTCGCCCGACACGGTTACGCCGTCGTCGTGCAGGACTGCCGGGGCCGAGGGGACTCTGGGGGCACGTTTGAGCCCTTCGTCGACGAGGGAGCCGACGGCGCGGCCACGATCGAATGGGCTGCAGGGCTTCCATTCGCGGACGGGCGAGTCGCCACGTACGGATTCTCGTATCAAGGCCTGAACCAGCTGTACGCAGCAGCCAGACGGCCCAAGGGCCTCTGCGCCATCGCGCCGATGATGTGTGCACGCGACCCGTACGAGGGCTGGACCTACGAGGGAGGGACGCTGCGCTGGCCCTTTGCCTGTTTCTGGGCGGCCCAACTCGCGGGCCAGGACGCGCACCGCCCACCGGTGCCGTACGACACCTCGATGGTCCCGATCATCGACGCGCTCGGGGCCGATCCGCCCCGGTGGTTCCAAGAGTGGTTGGCGCACCCCGAGGACGACGGGTACTGGACAGCAAGGCGCCCCGATCTCCAGGCAATCGAGGTGCCGGCGTTCAGCGTTCTCGGCTGGTTCGACGACTTCTCGAGCGGCACTGCACAACTGGTGGGAAGCCTCGGCGCAGAGGCCTGGTTCGGCCCATGGTCGCACATGCCGTGGGGCACGGTGCACGGTGGGATCGAGTTCGGCGTGGATGGGTCCCCCTCGGGCCTACCGGCGGCGCTGCTGGCCTTCTTCGACCGGGCGTTCGGCAGGAGCCAAGCAGCGTCAAAGCCTCCCGTTCGGTACTTCGTTATCAATGAGGGATGGCGTGAGGCGGAGCAGTGGCCGCCCCTGGCACACACCCGCCGATGGTCAGCGCTGTCCGAGTCGGGCTCCGCGCTGTCCCGTTGGGGAGACGGTCGCCTGCTTGAGATCATTGGTGAGGAGGATCGCGTGCTCGGCGCACCCGTTCCGGTAGTGGTCGAGCCCCACGCCCCGGTCCCGGGCGGCCCGATCGATTATCAGGACGAGTCAGCGATCCACGACCGTCGGGACCTCGCGTGCTTCGACACCGAGGCCCTCGGGGAGGACCTCGTGATTGCCGGCAGCCCGACCGTCCGCGTCGTAACCCGCAGCGACCGTCCACGGCATGACCTGATCGCGACGCTGTGTGTCGTGGCCCCGGATCTCTCCGCTCGTGTAGTTACCTCCTACGCCCAACGTATGAGCCACGGAAAGCAGGTCGGCACGGAGAGGCACTGGGAGATCACGCTCCGACCGATCGCCGTACGGGTGCGGGCGGGATCATCGATTCGTCTTACCCTCGGGGGCTCGCGCTTTCCGTGCTACGACCTCAATGCTCACACAGAGACGCAGTCCGCTCACTCACGACGCGAGGAGCAGGTGGTTGCGACGATCGAGATCCTCGCTGCGGGCATCGCTCTGCCGGTGGTCGACACGTTGCCGGCCTCCGGTTCAGCGGCCGACTAGCGCCCGAAGTCGAAGCGCTCGATCTCGCCGAATGCCTCGCACAGCGATCCCACACACGAGTCGAACAGTCGCTTGCCAAGCGCAGCATTGGAACCGGTGGGATCGCCGATGACTCCCGAGGGTCCGAAATCGTTCGACAGCCACCCGAATGAGACCGACCCCCCGAACCGAACGTGCTTGTTCTGCGCCAGACCCTCGGGAACGTGGCGTTCGGCGAGCGTGAGATCCACGAGGTCGGGCCGCAGATGCATGACCATTGATGTCTCGTCGATGCCGGCGTGGATCCCCATACCCAGTTCCCCGCCGGTGGAGGCACCGCCGTGATCGGGCGGCACCATCGGATGCAGCAAGAACGTCTTCAGCCCGTATTTGAGCCGGAGTTCTCGACAGGCCATGCCGAGCAGCGACGTATTCCCACCGTGTCCGTTCAGGATTGCCAGACGTTCCGCCCCGGTCTGTGCTGCGCAACGACCGATGTCGTCCAGCACCGAGAGCATCGTTGTGGCCGAGAGCCAGAACGTGCCGGTGTCCCACGCATGCTCGTTCGACTTCGTATACGCCAGCGCAGGAAGCAACCAGAGATCGTGATCGTCTCCGCACTGCTCCACAGTCGCCTCGGCCGCAGACTGCGCAACAAGGAGGTCGGTGGAGTACGGCAGGTGCGGCCCATGCTGTTCGATAGCCCCGAGAGGCAGCACCAGGGTGGAGCGATCGCTCAGCCGGCCGGGAAGCTCGGATGCTCTCAGGTCCGCAAGACGACGGTGTGAACTCATGGGGCGATGGTAACGGCCGGCTACTCGTGGGCCAGCGTCAGCACGGTCTGCAGGAGTACGTTCGCGCCGGCAGCGAGGTCCGCCGGAGCGGTATCCTCGGCGATGTTGTGACTCAGCCCGTTGATCGAGGGGACGAAGATCATGGCGGACGGGCAAACTCGAGCGAGCATCTGTGCGTCATGTCCTGCGCCTGACGGCATGCGCTTCACGGAGTGACCAAGCACTTGTGCGGTCTTCTCGACAAGATCGATCATCCGAGCGTCGAACTCAACCGGCTCAAAGCGGGCGAGCGGCTTCATCGAGATGTCGCAACCCTCCTCGGCCGCCATCCGGTGGGCGAACGCGAAGAGGGCCTGCTCTGCCTGTTGGAGGCGATCCTCATCGGTGTTCCTGAGATCCACGGTGAACGTGACACGTGAAGGGACGACATTCACGAGGTCCGGGAAGGCGTTGAGGCGCCCGACGGTTGCCACCTGCGTGCCACCCATTCGCCGGGCGATGGCCCGTGCCTCGGTGACGACCTGAGCCGCAACAACCATCGGATCGCGGCGCAGCCTCATCGGCGTGGTGCCGGCATGGGCGGACTGCCCCGTCACGATGATCTCGGTCCAGGAGATCCCCTGCACGCCGGTGACTGCCCCGATCGTCACCTGCTCATCCTCGAGCAAGGGGCCCTGTTCGATGTGCAACTCCACAAACGCGTGCGGGAACGCTGCTGCGGGGCAAGGGATGGATCCCGCATAGCCAATGGCGTTCAGCTCGTCGCCGAGGCGCACGCCATCGGAGTCGCTTGCGTCGAGCGCCTCCTCGAGGGCAAGACCTCCGACGTATACGAGGGAGCCGAGCATGTCCGGGGGAAATCGGGCCCCCTCCTCATCGGTGAAGAACGCCACCTGCAACGAGCGCTTCGGGCGCAACTCCGCCTGCTGCACCGCCTCCACTACCTCGAGACCCGCTAGCACACCGAGGTTGCCGTCGAAGCGGCCCCCGGTGCGCACGGTGTCGATGTGCGAGCCCATCATCACGGGGGCAGCCGTCGGGTCCGAACCGGGCCAAGTGCCGACTGCGTTGCCGATCGCGTCGACCGCGACACTCATCCCGAGGTCGCGCATCCACGAAACCACCAGATCCCGGCCGAGCGCGTCCTCCCTGCTTAGGGCGATGCGAGCGTTGCCCCACTCGCCGTTCGGGCCGTTGACGCGTCCGATCTCCCCCAGAGTATTGATTCGGCCAAGGAGGC
>CAEZYY010000031.1_pt1 | contig 30055 bp, 27 predicted proteins | sample 7265861 | NCBI WGS metagenome assembly CAEZYY01 (sample SAMEA6813946, study PRJEB35770) | freshwater metagenome | biome: Freshwater; feature: Freshwater reservoir; material: water | place: Czech Republic | collected 2016-08-15 | depth 30m m | reverse complement strand
GCGCGGCCAGGCTCGCGACGTCGAGTGGAAGATGGAGGTCGCGCACCGCATCCACCGGATCGCCACCGAGCGGTACGGGTTGTCCGCCGCCGACCTCATCTTCGATCCACTCACCTTCCCGGTGTCCACGGGCGACGACGACCTGCGACGCGACGCCCTGCACACCATCGAGGCCATCCGCCGCATCAAGGCCGAGATCCCCGGGGCGTTCACCGTACTCGGCGTCTCCAACGTGTCGTTCGGCCTGAACCCGGCAGCCCGTCAGGTGCTGAACAGCGTGTTCCTCCACGAGTGCGTCGTGGCCGGCCTCGATGCCGCCATCGTGCATGCAGGAAAGATCCTCCCGCTGAACCGGATCCCCGACGAACAACGCTCGATTGCGCTCGACCTCGTGCACGACCGGCGGCGACCCGGGTACGACCCTCTGCTCACACTCCTCGACGTGTTCGCAGACGTGAAGTCGGTGCGGGCCGAGAAGCAGGACCGAAGCGGTTGGCCGGTAAGCGAGCGGCTCAAACACCGGATCATCGACGGTGACCGTGACGGTCTCGGGGCGGATCTCGACGAGGCCCTCGCATCGGGCACGAGCGCCCTTGCGGTGCTCAATGATGTCCTGCTCGAGGGCATGAAGGTGGTGGGCGAGCTGTTCGGCTCCGGCCAGATGCAACTTCCATTCGTGCTCCAGTCCGCCGAGACCATGAAGGCCGCCGTGGCCCACCTCGAACCGCATATGGAGCGGGCGGGGGGGTCCACCTCCAAGGGCACCATCGTGCTGGCTACCGTGAAGGGAGACGTCCACGACATCGGCAAAAACCTCGTTGACATCATCCTCACCAACAACGGGTATTCGGTCCACAACCTCGGCATCAAGATCGGCATCAGCGACATGGTCGCGAAGGTGCGCGAGACGCTCGCCGACGCGATCGGGATGAGCGGCCTGCTCGTGAAGAGCACGCTCATCATGCGGGAAAATCTGGAGGAGCTGAACCGTCTGGGTCTCTCCGACATCCCGGTGCTCCTCGGCGGCGCTGCACTGACGCGGACGTACGTCGAGAAGGACCTGCGGGGGGTGTACGACGGCCGGGTGTTCTACGGGCGGGATGCGTTCGAGGGCCTGAGCACCATGGACCGCCTGATGTCCATGAAACGGAGCGGGGACTGGGACCCGGATTTCGGCAGAGTACCCAGCGGTCGAAACCTCCCCCAGCGCCGCAGCGAGCGGGTGCGGGACCCATCCATCGCGCTCCCGCTGCGCTCGCCCGACGTCGTTGCGGACAACCCGGTGTTCCACCCACCCTTCATCGGCTCGCGGATCGTCAAGGGCCTCTCGATCGACGAGATCGCCACGTACATCAACGAGACCGCCCTGTTCCGCAACCAGTGGGCATTTCGCCCCGAGGCCGGCGAGACCGACGAGGACTTCAAGTCCCGAATCCGCCCGATGCTGCGTGAGCGCCTCGCTGTGGCCAAGGCATCGGGCGTCCTCGTACCACAGGTCGTGTACGGCTACTTCCCCGCGAACGGCGACGGCGACGACCTCATCATCTGGACCGACGAGTCCCGTACGGCTGAGGCGTGCCGCTTCCACTATCCCCGCCAGGGCGAGCCGCCGTATCTCTGCATTGCAGACTTCTTCCGCCCGATCGGCGACGGGCCCACGCCGGACAACGCCGACTACGCGGCCTTCCACATCGTGACCATGGGTGAGCGCATCAGCGAGAAGGCCGCCCACCTCTTCGCCGCAAACGAGTACCAGGAGTACTTGTTCGTCCACGGACTCGGCGTGGAGATGGCCGAGGCGCTGGCGGAATTCTGGCACCGCCGGATCCGCGAGGAATGGGGCTTTGCGACCGAGGACGGGCCGAGCCTTGCCGGCCTGTTCCGCCAGCAATACCGAAGTGGGCGCTACTCGTGGGGTTATCCGGCCTGCCCGGACCTCGAGGACAATGCGACCGTGGCCGAATTGCTCGGCGCCGACCGGATCGGCATCGTGGTGAACGAGGAAACCGGTTGGCAGTACCAGCCCGAGCAGACCACCTCGGCAATCATCTGTCACCACCCGCAGGCCAAGTACTTCGTCGCCAAGTAACCCTGTCACACCCCTTTGGGACACTGTGGACATGAAGCAGCAAGCACCCAGTCACGCATCATCCCGACCCGAATCAGCCGAGCAGCCAACCACGTCCGCCCAGACGCAGCCCGCGCTGCCGGCCTCCGTCGACAGTCGGTTTCGTATCAACGAGCGCACGAGGCGCATCGGCCTTGCCGGTGTCGCCCACGCCCGCGCCGTGCTCGCTGAGCAGGCCGCACGGCGTGAAGCCCGCGAGGCGGAACGGGCCTCGTGCCGCACCGCCCCCAACCGGCAGAGCCAACAGCGCGCTGCCTAGCCGGCACTCAGCCGGCTGACGGCGCCAGACTCCGCACGGCGTCCCAGAAGTTCAGGTCCGGATCGAGCGGCTGGATCGCCAGCGAACTGGTGGTTACGCCGTTGTCGAAGTAGCGCTGGATCTGCGCCCGGCACTGGGCCGGGGAGCCGTGAACGATCAGTTCGTCCACCACCGAGTCCGGGATCGCGGCGAGGGCCGCCTTGCGGTCGCCGGCCTTCCATGCGTCCCACATGCCCTGCAGCTGCGGGCCCCGCCCGAGCCATTCGTGGAACGCGGCGTATACCGGCACGTTGAGATACGCAGCAATCGCGAAGCGACCCGCGGCCCTCACCACCTCGGCGTTCTCGCTCGGGCACACGAAGATGCGGCAGACAATCTCTTTGTCCTCGCCGGTCTCGTTGACCACCGAGGCCACACGCTTCACGTCGTCGGCCGACAGCCAGTTGATGATCGTGCCGTCGGCCTCGCGCGCCGCGAGTCGCAGCATGCCCTCGCGCAACGCCGCCACCAGGATCTTCGGCGGCTGCTCGGGGCGCACGTTCAGCTTGAACCCGTTGATCTCAAACGTGTCGTACGACTTGGAGACCTTCTCGCCCGACAGCGCGTCCTTGAGGAAGCGGACCATGTCGCGGACCTTCTTGTAGGGCTCCACAAATGGCACGCCGTTCCAGCGCTCGACGATGACGTTGCTCGACGAGCCGAGCCCGAGCGCAAAGCGGCCAGGGGCCGCATCCGCGAGAGTTGCAGCGCACTGAGCCATACAGGCTGGAGCCCGGGTGAAGGCCGGAACGATTGCCGTGCCGAGCCGCAGGCGCGGCTCCCACGCGGCGGCCATCGCCAGCGGCGTGAAGGCGTCCATACCGTCGGCCTCGGCGGACCAGATGTCGGTGTACCCGAGATCCGCGAGTTCCTCGAGCTTCTGCCGCTGTGCGTGCAGGTGTCCCGGAAGGGGCACGGTCATCCCTGGGCGCTTGGGCAACGTCATGACTGATTCTCCTGGTGTTCGACGGGTTCGAGACTGCGGTCCTTGGGATTGTCCCAGAAACGCACTACACAACTTTGTCCGGCGACGGCGAGCAACGTGCCGTCCTCCGCGTACATATTGACCGAGCCGTGGGCAAACCCGCGCTCCGCCACCTGAATATGGATGTCGAGCAGCACCCATTCCGTGGGAACCGTGCGGCCGAACCGCATCGTGTTGTCGAGGCTGCTGCCGCCACCGGCGATGCCCAGCGCCTGGCCCGTGCCGAGGAACATGAAGTCCCCGAGGATCGACAGCATCGCTGCGTCGAGTGTCCCGACGTACTCCGGCACCCGCACCCACACGCGGGTATTGCCGTCGCCGGGAACGGTGCCGTCGAGGGTTTCCCACGGACGGAACTTGACCGGGCGCTGTTCCACCCGACCGCTCAGGGACTCGTCCTGATCGAGCCGGATCCGCACCCGGGACTCCGATGGACGGGGCACGGACGGCATCGCGACAAACTGACCGGAGTGGGGAAAACTTCGGTCCCCGAGGGCAGCGCTCACGACCAGAATCCGGCGATCCCCCACCCGTAGGACCGCCTGACCCTGTGTGACCTGATTACCGACGACAGAGAGTTCCACATCGATTTCCACCGCGTCCCCCGGGCCGACGAAGGTCAGGAACTGCCCCGTGGTCCAGATGCAACGACGACTCGAAGCGGCCTCGAGCGCAGCGACGCCGGCAGCGATACCGACCCCGCCAAAGAGCGAGCTCCGGCCGCTGCACAGACCCGGGGTGACGGGCAGCACCCATCGCGTGGGGCTCTCCGTTGACTTGAGTCCGAGGAAACTGCGACCGTCCATGGCGCAGGCGACTCTAGGGGGACCGGACCGCTAGCGTCGCCCCGGATGGCGCGCTTGAAGGTGGACAGGCTTGCTATCGGCCTGTTCCTCGCCGTGTCGGCCACGGCCTTCGAGACCCTGGCCGTCGGCACGATGCTGCCGACGATCGCAGAAGAGTTCGACGGCGACCGCCTGTACGGCGCGACGTTCGTCGTCTACATGCTTGCGAATCTCGTCTCGCTCGTCGCAGCGGGTGAACGGGCGGACCGAACGGGTCTGCGCCGTCCGTTCCTCTTCGGTGCCGCATCGTTTGCCGTCGGACTGCTCATCGCGGGGACGGCGAACTCGATGTGGATGCTCCTCATCGGGCGTGCGATGCAGGGCGCCGGCTCCGGGATCTTTGTCTCCCTCTCGTTCGTAGCGGTGCGCCGCGCCTACTCCGATGAGCGCCAGGCAGCGATGTACGCGCTGATCTCCACCGGATGGGTACTGCCCTCACTGATCTCGCCCTTCGTTGCCGGATGGATCACCTCGACCGTCGGGTGGCGTTGGGTATTCATCGGAATGCTCCCGCTCGCCGGGATCGTGGTACTGCTCGCCGTACCGCAACTCGCTGGAGTCGACTCCCAGTCGCAACTGGCCGACGAACCGGCGCCTTCACGCATCCCACTGGCGATCGCTATCGCCGCCGGTATCGGGTTGATGACAGCGGCGTCCTACTCGTCCCGGTGGTGGCTGGTTACCTCGCTCGCGCTCGTGGGGGTGGTCATCGTCGTTGCCTCCCTCCGGCGCCTGATGCCCCCCGGTCTGCTCACCGCCCACCCCGGCCGGCCTGCCGCCATCGCCGCCCGCATCTGTGCGATGGCGGCCTTCAACGGCGCTGACTTCTTCATCCCCCTTGCTGCCCGGCGGATCCACGACGCGTCGCCGACGGTGCAGGGGGCAACAATCCTCGGGGCCGCAGTCGGGTGGAATCTTGGTCAGTGGTTCGCCGTCCGGGCAGGGGATCGAATCGGGTTCCACCGCATGGTCCCGGCCGGGTTCGTTGTGCTCGCTGCCGGGACCGCCTCGTCGATCGCGGTGCTCAGCAGCGACACGCCCCTCTGGGTCACCTTCATCACGTGGAGCATCGGCGGCGTCGGCATGGGCGTCCTCTTCAACCCGACGTCCCAGATCGGTATGGGCTCGGCAAGTTCGGAGGCAGCGGGGCTTGCCTCCACACAACTGAGCGTTGCGGACGTCTTCGGGTTCTCCGTCATGGCCGCAGTTGGGGGTGCGCTGGTGTCCTTCGCTGATCAGACGTCGCTCAGCCTGCGCACGGCGCTCGGATCGGCATTCGTACTGGCCACCGTCGTAGCGCTCGGTGGTGCGTTTGCGGGCAGGCGTATTCGCCCCGCCGAGAGCGTGTGAGCGTCAGGCAGCGAGCACGGCGCGGGCCACGAGGTCCATACCGAACGACGTGAGGATCGCGAGGTACAGCAGTCCGGTGGCGGCCATCACGGCCGAGTAGTACCGCTCGCGGAGGGCGAGTTGCGTCACGATGACGAGCGCGATCGTGGTGATGGTGCACGCCAGCCACATCCATCCGAGCGTGCCGTTCCAGCCGTCGTCCACGGTTCCCTTGATCACGCTGATCATCCCGGTGGGGAGCAGCATGACCGCAACCTCGAAGGGCCAGAGATACACCAGCGACGAGACGAGTTCGTTGAGGAGGCGCCGCGGCAGGCCGGGCTGCACGAGGTACCAGTGGCCGAGCAGCATCGCATCGCTGATCGCGCCAAGGAACGCTGCTCCCACCAGAGTGCGGGATACAGCCACCACGTCGTTGCCGCCCGCGGCCATCCCTGCCGCGACCAGCCCGATCAGGCCGACGAGCGGAACCGCCAGATCCCACCGCGGGTCGAACTCGGGGCCACCGGACGAACCATTCTCGGTCTGCTTGTTGCGCTCGATCCCGGTCTGGGCAGCGATTGCCTCCGTGCGGCGGTCGTGCTCGGCCTGCTGACCCGAAACCCCGGCACGCTTGCGACGGACGGACGAGGCGAGCCCGGCGAGGGCGGTGAGGGCAACGAGGGCGGATGACACTTCCCGCACCGGAACCCGCCCGTAGCGAAGCCCCGTAACGACTGCGCCTGCGGCCATGAGGCCGTAGACACCTCGGAGCAGCCACCCGTAGCCGAGACCGACCTCCCGACGACGGGTGGTGTACCAGCAGAACAGCATCCCGCCGCTCGCCCACTGCAGGAGCACGGTTGCGGCGTCGAGACGGATCACGGCTGCCGAGGGTACCGGCACCGGTACGCTCGGACTCCGTGCGAACTTCGGCCCGATCCCCCCTGGCCGCTCTCGGCATCCTGACCGTCAGCATGTCCATGCTCACGGCGTGTTTCACGGGCGAACGGGCCACGGTAGACACCTCGGACACCATGCCGTCGCCGGTCAGCACCACCCTGGAGGCGCCGGACACGACGATCGCACCCGGCACGCGCAGGACTGCCGCCGCGCTCGCCTCCCTCTTCGGCACACCGGCGACGGGACCCGAGACGGCCACCTTCGAGATCCGCCCGACCGATCAGGCCACACCCGTCACCGCCGTTGTCACGCGAGACGCCACACGGACCGTCGTCAGCATCCGGGACGTCCAGTTCCGGTCCGGCGTCGCTGGACCCTCCACGTGCCGCGAGCAGACCAACGTGTGCACCCCGGGGTTCAATTCGCAGCCGCTCAGCGATCTCGGTATCTCGGCCCAGTTCTGGGGACCATCGGTACGCCAGGAACTGCGCTCGCCCACGCTGGCGTCGCGGATCGGGCCAGTGACCGCCACCGACACCACCGTCGCCGGGCAGGCCGCCGTCTGCATCGACGTGCCGGGGCCGGACCTCACCATTCGCTACTGCGCACTGCCCACGGGCATGCTCGCAAGCAAGAGCACGGCTCGCGTTGTCATCGAGCTCGTTGCGTACTCCGACACCTTCGACGAGCAGCTTTGGGCCAAGTTCCCGGGGAACTGATTCCCCATGACAGCGCACCAGGTCCCACGATGAGCACGAACCGAACCTCAAACCCGGGGTCCCTCACACTTTCCGGGCACCGGCCGTGGTCCGGGTTGTGGTTCGGTGTCGCCGCCATGGGCGCAGCCTCGGGTGTCGTAATGGTGACCGGTGGGGCTTGGGCGGGCTGGTTCCTCGTGATCGTCTTCCTCCCCTCGGCCATCGTGCTCGGGATGTCGCTGCGCCCGCAGGCGAACGAACTGTCGCTGGACGGGCACGGCTACACCGTGAGGTCAACGTTCAGGTCGAGCACCGTGGCGTGGGGCGACGTTGAGCTCATCGGCACGATTGAGGGCGTCAGGGAGCGACGGGTGGCGATCCGAATGGCACCGCAGATCGTCGCCGCGGACCCCGATGCCGCAGCAATCGCCCAGGCGATGGACGGCTATCACCGCACACTGCCGATGTCGTATGCCATCGATGCCGAGGAACTGGCAGTACTCATGCGCTCGTACGCAGGCCTCGACGGGAATCAGACGTCGAGCACCACGAGCGAATGATCCACCCGGTTGAGCGGATCCGGTCCGGAGTGGCTCGCCACCACAATGTCCTCGAGCCGCATGCCCCAGCGACCGGGTACGTAGATCCCCGGCTCGATACTGAACGCATGCCCGGCCACGAGCGGTGAGCGGTTCCCCTCCACGATGTACGGGTCCTCATGGGCGTCCATCCCGATGCCGTGACCCGTACGGTGCACGAAGTACTCACCGAACCCCGCCTCCGCGATGATCCGACGGGCAGCGCGGTCAACGTCCTCGCACGCGGTGCCGACAGCGGCTGCACGCACCGACGCCTCCTGGGCCGCCTGCAGCACGTCATAGGCTGCGAGCACCTCGGCCGGGGGCGTGCCCAACGAGACGCAGCGCGTGATGTCGGAGCAGTAGCCGTTCATCGTGCCGCCGAAGTCACACAGGACGACCTCCCCCCCACGGATCACCCTTGCGCCCGGCGTGTGGTGCGGTGAGGCGGCGTTCTCGCCCGCAGCAACGATCGCGAAGTTCACGACCTGATGACCCTCCGCAATGATCCGGGCACCGAGGTCCGCAGAGACCTGAGCCTCGGTGCGCCCTACGAGTGGGATCCGGCCTGCCTGGAGGTCGGCCGCGATCCTGTCGACAGCGGAACCGGCGGCACGGAGGGCTTCCACCTCCGCAGCGTCCTTGACCATCCGCATCGCGCCAACCACGTCGACAGCGCGACGGAACGTGGTCGACGGCATGAGCGGGAGGAGATCGACGAGGAAACGGGCCCAAGTCTGGTCGCCGATTGCAGCGATGCGCGGACGACCCGCAAGCGCTGAGACGATCTCCACGGGGTTCTCGGTCTCACCCCACGGACGGAGGGAGAAGACACCGGGCTGCTCGCTAACACGTGGCGCCTCGAGCCGAGGAATCACCAAGGTCGCCTCACGATCGCGCGGCACGACGAGCATGGTGAGCCGCTCGAGGGGCATCGCGTGGTAGCCGGTGAGGTAAGGCAGGTCGAGCCCGAGCGACAGCAGAAGGACATCGATACCGAGGCGTGTCATCTCGGCACGCGCCCGCGCCAGACGGTCCAGATAGACCAAGGTGGGTAGGGGTGACAGGGCTCCCGGCGTCTGCATGTCGACATTCTGGCGTGCACAGACGGATAGTCGCTGCTCGTAGGGGAGACCGAGCGGACGTGTAGCCTGCGGAGGTTGGAAACCTTGGGTATGGAACGGGACAGTTTTGTCGGGGCGCTGCGGCGCCAGTGGTGGGTGATTCTCATCGCCTTCATCGCCGGTTTCGGCATCGGCGCGATCCCCTCCCCGAAGAAGGCCTCCGATGCCGTCTCGTCGTACGAAGCCACGCACACACTGCTCATTTCGTCCAACGATCCGTCCGGATCCGTGGTCTCTGACACGCTGAACCTCAACGAGATCCAGTTGCTCAGCACCGCCGGTCAAGTGCCCAAAAAGGCGGCTGCGAGGCTGTCGGAGCCGAATACCGCGCTGCTCGTCAGCCAGATCCAGGTGAACCTCGATGGCTCGAGCAACTCGTTCACGATCTCTGCACGGGCCGCCACGGCTTCCCGTGCAGAACTCATTGCGGACACGTTCGCCGACGAGCTGAGCAAATTCGTGGTCACCCGTCAGGACGAGGTGCGAGAGCAGCGGCTCACCGCGGCAACCGAGCGGCTTGACGTGCTCCAGAGCAACGTTCGCGAATTGAGTATCCAGATCGCTCGGAACCCGGACGACCGCATCATTCAGGCCAAGCTGGACGCAGCAACTCGCCGCTACAGCACGGTCTTCGAGGAGTTCGACACCCTGCAGGGCCAGCCGAGAACCATCAGCCTCGTCACGCTGGAATCCGCCGAGGCCGTTCCGGTGAACCAGCGGGGTCTTCGGGCACCCCGCTCACGCGTCACGCGCGGCCTGTTCCTCGGAATCGTCGGAGTGGTGCTCGGCTCCGGCCTCGTTCTGCTCCTCGGTTTCCTCGACCCGCGTATCCGTCGCCGTGAGCAGGCCGAGTCGATCTTCGGTGTGCGGGCACAGCTGACCATCCCGAGTTCGGTCCGCGTCGGCGAGCGCCTCGTTGCGGTCCGACGTGACCGACACGATCCCGTTGCAGACTCCTACCGTGCATTGCGCAGCGTGCTCAGCCTCGCGAACAGCGATCGCTCCGACAGGTCAATCGCCCCGATTACCCTCCTGCTCTCGGCGGGTTCCGGCGACGGCAAGACCACGGCAACGGCCAACCTTGCCGCGGCGTACACCGAGACCGGTGCCCGCACCGTTGCGGTGAATACCGATTTCCGCAGGCCGTCACTCGCCAGACTGCTCGGTGCCGGTGACAACCCCGCACCCGAGGCACTGCCAGACATGCCCCTCGTGCTGTCCAACAGCGTCAGCGGACTGCGGGTATACGACGAGCGACTCACCGACGCTGAAGCATCGCCGAGCGAGCTCGCCCGGAAGGTGGTCCGCACACTGCCCTGGCTGACCTCCAACTACGAAGAGGTCGTGATCGATTCGGCCCCCGTGGCAATGGCGGCCGAGATCCTCGAACTGCTCCCGGTTGCCGACACGATCGTGGTGCTCATACGGCTCGGGCATACCAAGATCGAGGCTGCAGCGCGAACTGCCGAGACGCTACGAGCCCTCGGCGTGAAGGATTTCCTGCTCGTCGTGATCGGTGGACCGGGCCCCCACGACGACGCCTACTACTACGGCTCTACCGGGGAGACCGCCGCGTTCGACCGTGGGCGCGGACTTGCGACCGAGGCCCTTCGCAGCCTCAAGGCGCGAGCTTCCGGGCGCAGCGGTAGAGAGTCCTGACGACCGGACAGAACGTGTACCGCCGCCAGAGCACTCTCGTCGTGATCGTGCTCGTCGCACTGCTGGGGCTCGGTGCCGTACTCATGAACGCCACCTCGTACGAGGTGTGGGGTGGAGTGCTCGCTCTGCCGGTGCTTGCGCTCATCTCTCTGCCGGCACTCCGTTGGGTGCTTCGCAAGGACCTCAAGCACCTGTTCAACGTGCTAGCCGTCGGCTTCGCGCTGAAGATGCTCGGCACGATCCTGCGCTTCTACGTGTTCTCCAAGGTGTACGGCAGCGTGGCGGACGCGACGTACTACTACGAGAAAGGCTCAATCATCGCGGCCGGCGTCCGCTCCGGCGAGCGCAGTCTGTGGTCCGCTCTCCCCCTCGCGCGGGAACTGGGTTTCGTCATCCGCCTGACTGGCACTGTCCTCGCCTTCACCGGCCCGACCCGGCTCGGCGCATTCCTCGTGTTCGGTACGTTCGGCTATTGGGGGGCCGTCTTCCTCGTCGTCGCCGCGTGCAGAGCGGTTCCCGGGCTCGCCCAACGGAGGTATGCGCTGCTCTGCTGCCTCACCCCCACCTTGGTGTTCTGGCCCTCGAGCCTCGGCAAGGAGGCATGGATCCTGTTGTGTATCGGGGTCTTCTCGCTCGGGGTGGCGCGGATCCTCAACTGGGACCGTCCCGGCTTCGGTCTGCTCCTGGCCGTGCTGGCGGGGACCGGGATCGGCGCGGTGCGCATCCACCTCGCAGTCATCTTCGTTGCCGGCGCAGCAGTTGCCTTCGTGCAGGGGATCTTGCTCCAGCCGGGCGGCAGCGGAGCGCAACGTCGGGGCGGGCCCGCCTTCTTCGCCGCGGTCTCGGTGACCGTCATGGGGGTGCTCTCGTATGTCGCGGCGCGACACCTCAAACTCGGAGACTCCAACGGGGACTTCCTGTCCAACCTCGACAGCGCGCTCAATCGGGCTGCAACCATGAGCGAAACAGGCGGCTCGTCGTTCACGCCGATCAGCACGAGGAACCCGCTGAACTGGCCCTGGGCCGTTTTCCGTACACTCACGCGCCCGCTCCCGTTCGACGTCTCGGGCGCAACTTCGTTGCTGCCGGCGCTCGAGACCTCGCTGTTCCTCGTTGCGGTCGTGATCGGGTACCGCCGACTTCAAGGTCTGCGAGTCACAGCTCGCAACGCACCGTACGTCACCTACTGCCTCGTCACCGCCGTGCTCTTCGGCCTGGTGTTCAGCTCGTTCGGCAACCTCGGCATCCTCGTTCGGCAGAGGTCGCTGGTTGCCGCCTTCATGGTGCTCGTGCTCTGTCTCCCCAAGGCACCGAGCCGGGCCCAGCGCTATGCGGATCGTTGGGGCCCGAAGGGTACTCAACGCGCAGGGGCCGCCGCCTCGCGGGCGTGATAGCTGCTCCGTGTGAGCGGGCTCGCCTCCACGTGGCCAAGGCCAAGGGATCGACCCACCTCGCGATACGCCTCGAAAGTCTCCGGCGGCACCCAACGGTGCACCGGCAGATGGTTTGACGTGGGGCGCAGGTACTGGCCGATGGTCACGATCCCGCAGCCGATCGCCGCGAGATCGGCAAGCACGCCAAGTACCTCGTCGTCAGTCTCGCCCATGCCGACGATGAGACCGGACTTCGTCCGCATTCCTGCGAGACGTGCCCGGGCAAGCAACCCGAGGCTGCGCGCGTAGCCGGCTGAGGGGCGGACCGCCCGCTGCAGGCGTGGAACCGTCTCCGTGTTGTGGTTGAACACGTCGGGCCGGGCGGCGAACACGATGTCGGCAGCGGCCTGGTTGCCACGGAAGTCGCTCACCAGCGCCTCAATCGCGGTGCCCGGGTTCCGGTCACGAATTGCGGCAACAGTGGCGGCGACATGACGTGCACCGCCATCATCAAGATCGTCCCGCGCCACCATCGTGATCACAGCGTGGGCAAGGTGCATCCGTTCGACAGCCTCTGCAACCCGTGCGGGCTCGTCAGCAGACGGTGCCTCGGGTTTGTGGGTGTCAACGAGGCAGAAGCCGCAGGCCCGTGTGCACCGTTCTCCAAGCACCATGAACGTCGCTGTGCCATCGGACCAGCACTCCGACAGGTTCGGGCAGCCGGCTTCCTCGCACACGGTGACGAGATCGAGGTTGCGCAGCGTCGCCTTGACTGCGAGCACCTCTGCGCCGAGACGAACCCTCGGGCGCAACCATTCGGGCTTGCGTTCGGATACCGGGAGCCCATCAGTGACGCCCGCACGCGCCAGTCTCCCGAGCAGACGAACAGGCTGCCCCGCAGGCTGTGCAGCGTCAGGGACGAAATGCTCGGTTGCGCCACGCACGATCTCGCCCGGTCCCTCGCCCCTGCTGAACGGGCTCAGATCCATGCCCTCCCGGTCTTCGCGCCATGCCACGTCCTGGCGTTCGAGCGCCCCGTCCCCCCAGAGCATCGATGCCCGCACGACAAGGGCGTTGACGAGGACCTGCATCGGGATGTCGACGCCCTCCTCGGCGAGCGATGTAACCGGACGGTCCGCGATCCCGCACGGAACGATGTAGTCGCGCAGATACCGCATGTCTGGGTCGACGTTGATTGCGAAACCGTGCATCGTCCTGCCGCGCGTGAGGCGGACCCCAATCGCGCAGATCTTACGCGGATTCAGGCCTTCGGCATCCACCCAGACACCGGGGTATTCGCGCAGACGTCCTACGTCGCTGAGCCCGAGATCGGTGAGCGTGTCGATCACCAGTTGCTCGACCGAGCGCACGTACGCAACCGAATCGGCGAGCCCACTCTCGCGACGTCCCCATTTTGGCACGAGTGACAAGATGGGGTAGCCGACAAGCTGCCCGGGGCCGTGATACGTAACGTCTCCTCCGCGGTTCACGGGGACCAGTTCGGCGCCCACCTGCGCGGGATTCACCAACACGTTCCGCTCGAGGTCGGAGCGAGAGCCGTGGGTGAACACGTGCGGATGCTCCAACAGCAGCAGGTGTTGCTCCGAGCCCTGCGCAAACAGAGCGGTCTGCAGGTCCAATGCCTCCCGGTACGGAACACGCCCGAGCCACCGAACCCGCAGTGTCATCTCACAACTCCGCGGTCCAGTCGCGGGTCTCGAGCAACTGCTTCACGCGGGAGAGGAAGTTCGCTGCGTACGCGCCGTCAAATGCCCGGTGATCCCAGCTCATGGCGAGGTTGCCGACCGGGTGAATGGCGATGCCCTCGCTGCCGTCGGGCGACGTGACCACCACCGGCTTGCGCACGATCGCATCGGTGGAGAGGATCGCTACCTGTGGCTGGTTGATGATGGCCATCGTCAGGACCGAGCCTGCCGAGCCGTTGTTGGTGATGGTGAACGTTCCGCCGACAATCTCGTCAGGAAGGATCTTTCGTGAGCGAGCGCGGGCGGCGAGGTCGTTGACCTCGCGGGCGAGAGCACGGAGACGCTTGAGACCGGCGTCGCGAACTACCGGCACGAGCAGACCCTGATAGTCCATGTCCACGGCAATGCCGAGATCGACGTTGTCGTGCACGATGAGTTCGTTGTCGCCGACGGACGCATTGAGGTTCTTGAACTCACCGAGGGCATCGACCACCGCCCGCGAGATGAACGGCAGGTAGGTGAGCGAGAAGCCCTCCTCCTCCTTCCAGCGGTCCTTGATGGAGCGGCGCGCACGATCGACATTCGCGAAGTCCACCTCGACAACGCTGAACGCATGAGGGCTCGTGGCCTTGGACATGACCATGTGGTCACCCGTGAGCTTGCGAATCTTCGAGAGCTTGATGGTGCTGGTGCGCGGACCGCGCGGAGCGGCGGGAGCCGGAGCAGCGGCGGCTGCAGGAGCAGGTGTCGGGGCAGGAGCAGCGGCGGCTGCAGGCGCGGCCGGGGTCGGCGCGGCGGCACGTCCACCCGCTGCGAGGCGGTCGATATGGTCAAGCACGTCCTCACGCGTGATGCGACCGCCGAGGCCGGTGCCCGTGATCTGCGCGGGGTTCAACCCGTGCTCATTGACCAGACGACGGACCACTGGCGAGAGCAAACGGTTACCCGCTGTCTGATCGCCGCTCTCCGAGGCCGCGGCCGGGGCCGGGGCCGGGGCCGGGGCCGGGGCCGGGGCCGGTGCCTCAACGACCGGGGCCGGTGCAACAGGGGCCGGAGCCTCCAGCACGGGCGACGCAGCAACAGCGACAGGGGCCGGAGCCTCCGCCGCGGGTGCAACGATCGTCGCAGCACCACCGGCACCGACGACAGCCACGATGGTGCCCACCGCGATGGTGTCGCCCTCGTTAGCCCGGATCTCCATCAACGTGCCGGCGATCGGCGAGGGAACCTCGGTGTCCACCTTGTCGGTGGAGATTTCGAACAACGGCTCGTCGGCCGCGACGGCGTCACCGATTTTCTTGAACCACCGCAGGATGGTTCCCTCGGTGACGGTCTCGCCCAGCTGCGGAAGCGTGATGTCAGCCATGTGGAGTTGCTCTCTTTCTCGGTACTCGGGCGTCGTGGCTCAGCCGTTGAACGAACGGCCGGTGAGGGACAGGACAGTCTCGCCGAAGAGTTCGGACAGACTCGGGTGCGGCTGGATGAACTCGGCCACCTCGGCCACGGTCGCCTCCCAGTTCACGGCGAGATAGCCGCCCGACAACTGTTCGGTTACCCACGGGCCGACCATATGAACCCCGAGAATCTGGCCTGCCGTGCCATCAGCATTCTTTTTGGCTATGACTTTCACGAGGCCGTCGATCTCCCCAAGGATCTGGGCACGGCTGTTTGCCCGGAATGGGTGCTTGGCAACCACCACGTCGAATCCGGCCGCACGCGCCTGCTCCTCGTCTGGCCCGGCCCACGCCACTTCGGGATGGCAGTAGATAGCCCACGGCACCCTGCTGTAGTCGATTGGCTTCGGGTCCTCGCCGAGCAGATCCTTCACGGCAAGAACAGCCTCTGCGTAGCCGACGTGAGCGAGTTGCGGAGTGTTGATGAGGTCGCCGATTGCGTACACACCCGCTTCCCCGGTGCGGCAGTACGGGTCAACCTGCACGAAGCGCCGGTCGGTCAATTGCACCTGGGTACCCTCGAGGCCGAGAAGGTCCGGGAACGGCCTGCGGCCGACCGACACCACCACGGCGTCCACCTCGATGTCCTCCATGCCCTCGACGTGCACCCGCGTGCCACCGGTGGGCTGTGGCGTGTGGCCGTTGACCTTCGCACCCGTCAGGATCTTGATCCCCTTCTTGCCGAACGACTTCACGACCACGTTGGCGAGGTCGGTGTCGAGCCCCGGGAGCACCTTGGGCAGACCCTCGAGAATCGTGACCTGCGAGCCGAGGTCGGAGAATGCCGAAGCGAACTCGCATCCGATCGCGCCTCCGCCGATGACCACCATGCGGGCCGGAATCGTGTCGAGCATGAGGATCTCGTCGCTCGTCATGATCGGTCCACCCACCTCGAAGCCCGGGATCGTGCGGGGTACCGAGCCCGCAGCGAGGATGACGTACCGGCCCTGAAGCACCTGAACGCCTTCGGCGCCGGTCACCGTGACCGTCCGGTTTGCCCCGAGCGAGCCCACTCCGAGGAGGTACGTGACCTTTTTGGCGCGGGTGAGGCCCATGAGGCCCTTCACCAGACCATCCACGATCCGCTGCTTGCGGTTCTGCGCCACGCCGAACTCGATGCCCGTCTGGGTTACCTCGATCCCGAAGTCCTTGGCGTGCTGCACGTGGCGAGCGACGGAGGCCGTCTCGAGGAAGGCCTTCGCAGGGATGCAGCCCCGGTTCAGGCACGTACCACCGATGATGTCTCGCTCGACAAGGGCGACCTGCAGGCCGGCCGATGCCGCATAGAAGGCAGCGCCGTAGCCCGCAGGGCCACCGCCGATCACGATGAGGTCGAACTGTTGCGTATCAGGCACAAGGGTTGAGCGTAACCGCCCACCCTGCTCCTGAGAACGACGCTCAGATTCCGAGGCGCCAGGTGGCCGATGCGCCGGCAAAGGCAAAGGTCACGTACGTGGTTCCCTCGACCCCCGGGGACACGCGGAACGCCAGGAGACAGTCAGCCTCCTCCCCCGGCGAAAGCACCGTGTCGGCGCACGACTCCGTACCGGTATCCGCGGCCGTTACGGCCTCGACCGGCCGCTTCAGACCCCCGGTGAGCAGCGACCAACCAACGATCGGCCCCTCAAGCGGGCCGGAGGCCGACGGGGACAGCGTCAGGTGAACGACCACCCGCACAGCATCGCCGACCGTGGCGCCCGAGATGACTCGAGCTGTCACCGTGGCGAGTTGGGTCGAGTCGCCTACCCCCAGGGTGCCCGTCTCGTTGCGCCCGATCCGGAGCAATTGGACACTTCCGGCAATGAGGATTGCCAACCCGCACGCCAGAGCCAAGAGGATCAACTTACGCGTGCTCACGAGAACCAGATCCTACGGCCGGGCGCCCAACAGGCGTCAGCCCGCCAGTTGACAGTTGAAGTACTCCTTGGCCTGGGTGGCGTTCATCCGCGACGGATTGACGCCCTTCAGGCACTCCGAGCGAACCAGCTCGAACGGCATCTGGGAGGCGATCAGAAAGCCTGAGGAAATCCGCACCTTCATACAGGCAGCGGCGCCACGAACGAGTCGCACATACGAGTCTCCGGACAAGCGCGCGATCGAGGGATCGAACCTGCTCCCCCGCCAGCCACACTCGGGTGCGAGGAACGACCCGTCAACCATCGTCCGGGGGAACCGCCCGTTGAGGATCCCCTCCCCCATACAGGAGCGCGCATCGTCGAAGGTCGGCTTTGCGAGGCACTCGGTGTACCGCCCGTACTCGTCTACCGTCCCCGGCTGGCCGGCCTGCCCCGGACGACTGTTTGTCACATCAGGCTGCGTTCCTGCACCTTCGACCGGGTCGCCGCCGACGAGAGACACCAAGGTCCGGAGGTCGTCGGCGAGCGACTGGGCCTCGTCGGGGGTTCCGTTCGAGAGCATGCCGAGCATCAGCCTCACGACCGTCCCGGTGGGATCGACGTACCACTGGCCGCCGACGTTGTGGACCGCGACCCCGACGCCCTTGAGTCCGTCGAGGGCCCGGCGGACGTCGTCGTATACGAGGATCCCTCGCAGCGTCACGGGAGCGACACCCAGGCGAACCAGTTGTTGTTCGAGCGCGTCGCGAGTGCCCTCGGCGTCACCGAGACACTCGCGGGTGTCGGCCTGGCCGTAGGAGGTGAAGATTCCGCAGTTGTCCCGGATCGAAACGTTGACGTTGTTCGACTTGGCGACGATCTGGAGGTCGGAGAAGGTAACTGTCGAGTTGTTCCCCTTGGTGGTTGCCACGAACTGGGGGTCCGAGAGCCGAAGGGTCAGGCCCGATCGTCGCACCAACTCGTCGAGCGCCTGCTGGGTGCCGTCGAGGAACCACGGCGCAACCCGCTGCAGCACAGCGGCGTCGACAGGGTCAAGCAAAGGGATCAGTTCCTTGAGCGACAGCGCCTCGATGGCCGAGAGCATCCTGCTCACGGCCTCGATCGGGGTTGGCGAACCGAGTGTCACCGCACTCTGCGTGGACGGCCACGACAACTGGCGCAGCGAGTGTGTCCGCAGGTTCTCTGCCAGCGAGTGCCAGACACTGATGTACCAGCGCGCTCCGTCTCGGACCGCAACCACCCGGAATGCAACGGTCCGTGCCGTCGTGCCGACGGGGTTGAACCCACCGAACGTCAGCGAGGACGCTACCGAGCCCCGGACCTCGGCCGCGGCGGCGTCCGGGGCAACCATCTCGGCTGCCTCGGTGGGGGTTGTCAGCTGCAGATCGGCGCCCCTCAGCGCGTCGATATCCGCGGTTCCCGGCAGCACCCGCAACCGCCGTCCGTCCACGAACATCTGCTTCAGCGGGTCGATCCACGCCTCGCGCTCGGAGGGGACGAGGATGTCAAGCACCCCGAGCAGGTCAGCGGCATTTGCGTCGCGCACAAAACGGGCGATCGCCTCCTCGGGGGTTCGGGTGCCACCCGCCTGCTCGGAACCCAGGAGCGAAGTGAGTGCGTAGACCCCTGCCGCGATGAGAGCGGCTACCAACGCGATTGCGGTAACGATCTTTGGCCAACGCGACTTGAGCGGCGTCACGACAACGACGGCGCGCTGCGATGCCGGGGACAGAAGTCGGGGCGGGACCTGCGGCATGCCAGGTGTTGAAGTGGTGGCCTTTCCGGCCCTGCGCTTGGTCACTAGCGGTGATGGTAGTTGCGGTTCCCGTAGCGCCCGGGGCAACCCCCGGGGGAATAACGGGGAGCACGATTGGTTGTACGGGGCATGCACGTCGCCATCACCGGAGCAACCGGCCTCATCGGAACACCGTTGGTCGGAGCACTCCGCCAACACGGCCATACGGTCACGCGCCTCGTGCGCAGGGCAGCTACCAGCGGGGATCGTCAGTGGGACCCAACTGCTGCAGCGCTCGACCCGGTGCTGCTCGATGGGATCGACGCGGTGATCCATCTCGCGGGGGCAGGCATTGGGGATCACCGCTGGACCGACGAGTACAAGGCACTGATTCGCTCAAGTCGCGTCCAGAGCACCAACCTGCTGGCACGGGCAATGGCTGCAGCCGATGGCCCGAAGGTGCTGCTGTCTGGATCCGCAATCGGTATTTATGGGAACCGTAGCGACGAACAGCTCGACGAGACCAGCGAACTCGGGAGCGGCTTCCTCGCCGATGTGTGTCGCGATTGGGAGGGCGCGACCGCCCCCGCTGAATCAGCCGGCGTGCGCGTTGTTCACCTGCGTACCGGGATCGTGCTCACCCCGACCGGTGGCGCGCTCAAGAAACTCCTCCCGCTGTTCAGGCTCGGCCTCGGAGGCCGCTTCGGCAACGGACGCCAGTGGCAGTCATGGATTTCGATTGACGACGAGGTTGCCGCAATCGAATCGATGCTCACCTCCTCGGTGAGCGGGGCAGTGAACCTCACGGCACCGAACCCGGTGACGAACACCGAGTTCTCCCGTGTGCTCGGCAAGGTGCTCAAGCGGCCGGCGCTCTTTCCTGTCCCGCCCCTCGCACCCCGCCTCGCGGTGGGCCGCGAACTCGCCGACAACCTGCTCTTCCAGGGCCAGCGAGTGCTGCCCAAGGCGCTCGAGGCGGACGGCTACCACTTTCAGCACCCGACTCTGCATAGCGCTCTGACGCACCTGCTCAAGCGCCGGTAAGCACGAAATGTTCCAGCACCAAACGTGAGGTTGTACAGAAGGATGACCACGGACTGCGCGAGTCCCTGAAAGTGAGATAACATCTATTGCGTTGATCGCGCTGTCCACCCGGCGCTGAGCGACAGGTGGGGCGGGGGCCACCCTCCCGCCCCACCACTTTTTTGCTGGTCGCGCCGTATTTAGGTCGCGCCGAGGCCTACCGTTCGGCCAAACTCTGTGCCGTGACCCTGCTCCTGCCCGCCGGATTCCGCTGCCATGCAACCAACCTAGGGATCAAGGACCACAGCCTCGATTTCGTGGTTGTTGCGGCAGACGATGTGTGCTCGGCCGCTGGGATGTTCACCCAGTCGCACTTCGCCGGGCCGAGCGTGCGCATCTCCCGGAGCAACGTTGCATCCGGACGAGCGAAGGCGGTGGTGGTCACCTCGAAGAATGCGAACGTGGCAACCGGGGACCAGGGCCTCGCCGACGCATCCGAGATCGTGAGCGCTGTTGCGGCCCACCTCGGTGCCCGCGCGAGCGAGGTGCTCATCGCCCAGACGGGTGTGATCGGACGCCTCCTGCCGATGGACCGTATCCGCAGAGGTCTCGCCGTCCTTCCGCAACCCTTACCGAACAACGACGCTGAAGCGGTTGCGAAAGCGATCATGACCACCGACACGGTCCACAAGATCGCCGCGGCCGACACAGGTCAGTGTCGTGTGGTCGGCGTGGCCAAGGGTGTCGGCATGATCGAGCCGAACATGGCCACGATGATCGCCCTGATCTTCACCGATGCCGAGATCGCCCCAGACGCGCTCGACGCGATGTTCCGCAGGGTCGTGGAGAGAACCTTCAACTCGGTGTCGGTCGACACCGATACCTCGACGAGCGACACCGCAATCGTGCTGGCGAGCGGCGCCGCCGGCCCGGTGGGGCACGATGTTTTGGAAGCGGCCTTCTTCGAGGTTGCCCTCTCGCTCACCAAGCAGATCGCCCGCGACGGCGAGGGCGCGACCAAGCTCATCGAGGTGTGCGTGGACGGGGCGCGTGACGACACCCAGGCGAAGCGGATCGCCAAGGCCATCGTCAACTCGCCGCTCGTGAAGACCGCAGTGCACGGCGCGGACCCCAACTGGGGCCGGGTCGCCATGGCGGTCGGCAAGTGCTCCGACGAATCAGACATCGACGAGCGTCGGGTCGTGATTCGCTTCGGCTCCCAAGAGGTGTTCCCGGTCCAGGTGGATGCCGCCGGGCTCCAACGACTTTCGGAGTACATGCGTGGCGCCGACGTGCGCATCCATGTATCGCTGGGCATCGCAACCGGAACGGCAACCGTGTGGGGCTGCGACCTCTCCGACGGCTACGTGCGCATCAACGCCGACTACACGACGTAGGCGTAGCGGTGGGCGCAGAGGGACTCGAACCCCCGACCTATGCCTTGTAAGGGCAGTGCTCTAACCAACTGAGCTATGCGCCCGCTCGGCCCCTGATCGTATCCGGCGAACACCGTGGGTATCCCCGATCACACGCGCGGCCGAAACTACCGTTTCCTATGTGGCCGGCCGATCCAGTGGTTCAGACAACGACTCGCTCCGTCGTTACCTCGAAGAAGTCGGTGCTCATCCGCTGCTGACGGCTGAGGACGAACAGCGACTCGCTGCGGTGATCATCACTGGGCGGGCCGCAACTGCTCGCCTCGAGGAAGGCCCCGTCAGCACCGCGGAACGGGTCACGCTGAAGCGGGCCGTACGCGCGGGCGAGGATGCCCGCACCCGCTTCATCAACGCGAACCTTCGGCTCGTCGTGTCCATTGCCCGCCGTTTCGACGGAGGCGGACTCTCGGTGCTCGACCTCGTGCAGGAGGGCAACCTCGGACTCATGCGCGCTGTCGAGAAGTTCGACCACACGAAGGGTTTCAAGTTCTCCACCTACGCAACGTGGTGGATCCGTCAGGCTATCGGCCGGGCCCTGGCAGACGGGTCCCGCACAATCCGAGTGCCCAGCCACGTGCGCGAGACCTACTCGCTCATCGACCAGAGCACCGAGCGTCTCGCAGCCGAACTGGACCGGCCACCCACCTCGGCAGAGGTAGCCAGACACACCGGCCTGAGCAAGGACCACGTCGATCTCGCACGTCAGCACCGGAACGCTCTCGTCTCGCTCTCTGCGCCGGTCGGGGCCGAGGGTGACACAGACCTGGGTGATCTGATTGCCGATCGATCGGCCGAGACCGCCTTCGACGAGATGATCCGGCGGATCGACCGACGCGTCCTCGATGCGCAGCTCGCCCGCCTATCCGAGCGTGAGCGCGATGTGATCGTGCTCCGCTTCGGGCTCGGCGATGAGCCGTGCACACTCGCCGAGATCGGTGAGCGCTTCGATCTCACCCGCGAACGAATCAGACAGATCGAGGCACGCGCGCTCGGCAAGCTTCGCCACCCGAGCGTGCGGCGGCTCTGGCCGGACCGAGCGAAGACCCCCGTACCAGCCTGACCGCCGACTAACGAGCCCGGGCAGCCAGCAGCGCGTCGAGCAGTTCGGATGTCCCTGCCGCAACCGGTGTGCGCCTCGCGGAGTGGTCGAGCACGAACAGATCACGCGAGAAGGCTTCCTCGCACACTGCACCCGCTTCCCGGCAGATGTGGACCGCTGCCGCATAGTCCCACACCCCGTGGGCCTCGTCGACACAGTCCACGTAGCCATCGAGCACCCCCGAGGCAACTGCACAAAGATCGAGCGCCGCGGCTCCCATGGTTCGGTACTGGGCCCAGCCGTAGTGCTCCCGCGGCAATCCGTTGAGCCCGAGCACCGCAGCGCCGAGGTCGGTGCACACCGACGGCGAGAGACGATGGCCGTCCGCGCTCGCCCCGGCACCCCGCACGGCACTGAACCGCGGCCCACCACCCTGGTGGGCGACGAGCGACACCCGCGGACCGTCTGCGTCGATGGCACAGAGGGCCGTGGCGAACCACGGGAGCCCGCGGGACGCGTTGGTGGAACCGTCCAGCGGGTCGACCACCACAACGAGCGGGCGGTCCGCGCCCTCGAGACCGCTCTCCTCGGAGAGCACGCCCACCCCGGCACGACGGAGCACCGACAGGACTGCCGCGTCGGCATCGAGGTCGGCGGCGTACTGCCCCAGGCGCAACCCGGAGGGCCCCCAGTCGTGCACGGATGCGAGAGCAAGTGCCACGGCGTCGGCTGCGTCGTGCAGGAGTTGGAGCAGCGCCTCGTCGGTCATCGTTGACCGGACGGTAGTGTCCAAAGTGCTTCCTCGCACCGCTACGTTCGCGCCCGACGCGACAAGGAGTTCTGTTGGCCGTCATCGACGTCGCCGGTTTCATCGCAGACCTGAAGACCCATGCGGTCGACCACGGGTTCCACGTCCACGATGAACGACATTTCGTGGAGACCTACTCGCTCCGCCAGCTCTGGGAGGTGGACCTGCACCCCGAGGAGGCGTGCGACGGCCCGACCGACCTGCATCTCTCGCTCGAGGTGGACCCCCGGGCCCTGCTCGGCTTCGAGGATGCCATCCTCAAGCAGGACAGCCCGGACGACGAGCCACCGGAGGGGTATTCCTTCCCGCTCCACTTCACGTGGACCCTGCCCCCGCTCTCCTCGGCACCGGACCTGTTGGTGCTCGCCACGGAACTGGCAGGTGTGGGCGGCATGGAGCTTCCGGTCGAGGTGACCGCCATCGACTCCATCCAGTCGGTGACCGACGCACCGCAGCGCAGCCTGAGCCTTGTCGCCAAGGTGCCGATCAACCTCGCCGATGTCCTGATGTCCGACGACCAGCCCTTCTGCGGGCTGCTCGACCGTTGCAAAGCAGTCAGCCTCTTCCTCCTCGAACACGCCCCGGCGTGGCTCGACGAGGACTAATCCCCCGGGAGACCCCACCATGCTCGTCCGTGAACTCATCGACTTCCTCCGGCTCCAAGATCCGGATGCGGAGGTCGACCTGTCATTCGTCCAGCCCGATACCGAGGACGACAACTCCCTCGATGTCATCCGAGTAGCCCTCCTCGAGGTGTTGACGGTCCCCGATGACGAGACCGGCGTGGAGTCGGTGTGGCTCGTCGGCGGCGAGGACAGCGACGTCGAGGATTTCCTCGATGCGATCAGCGGCGATGACGACGACGAAGACTGACGGCGATACCGAACGACATGGCGAACCGCGAACTGCCACCGAAAATGCGTGAGCGGCTCAATCTCAGCCACGGGGGCGCCTCTACGCTGCCAAGACGATGAGCGACACCACAGGGGTTCATGAGCCCTGGCCGCCGCCCCACCCGGTGATCGACGCCGCGTACGGCCCACGGTTCCAGCCCCCCGTCCCGCCGCCTGTTCCCGAGCCGGGCGGCCGACGCGCCGGCTGGGACCTCACCCCGATTGAGCCCACACCGCGTTCGTCGCGTTGGCTCGTGGTGTTCACCGCCATCTGTGTGCTGTTCGCTGCGCTGGGTGGGTACCTCGCGTACCGGTTCGTGAGCAACGACCAGAACCCAACCTCGTGGGACCCGCGGGTGAGCAACCTTGCCGTGTTCGTCGAGCGAGAGACCGGCCTCTCGTTCACGCGCCCCGTGCGCGTCCGTTTCCTGAACGACGCAGAGTTCGACAAGCTGGTGACCGACGAGGCGTCAAGCCTTTCTGACGGCGAGCGGCGCAAGATCGCCGATGACGAGGCGATCGGGAGGGCGTTCGGCTGGTACACGGGCACAACCGACGTTGTCGAGCAGAAGAACCAGCTGAATTCGGCCGGCGTCCTCGCGCTTTACAGCTTCGCGAGCCGCGAGATCGTCGTGAGAACCGACGAGCCCAACGCCGCAACGTTCAGCGTTGCCATCCGGGCAACGATCACCCATGAGATGGTGCACGTCATCCAGGACCAGCATCTAGACGTCCGCAAGCTACAGAGCAACGCAAAGGGCGAGGAGCAGGCCCGGTCGGTGACGGCACTCATTGAGGGTCATGCCGTTTACGTCGAGCGCCGTTACATCTTCTCCCTGCCCGAGGCCGAGCAGCAGGCCTTCTTCGACTACGCGAACAAGGCGGGAGACGAGGTGGACGCGGCGACGAAGGACGTTGCACCGGCCATCACGACTGGACTCGAGGCGCCGTACTTGACGGGGCCGATCCTGGTGGCAGCAGCCGCGCTGACCAAGGCCGGCATCGAACAGCTTTTCGTGCGGCCGCCGCTCGCGCTCGATCAGGTACTCGATCCCTGGGCGTATTTCTCCGAGGACATCCCCGAGACCGTCGATGCCCCAACCGAGCCGGGATCAGGCGTAGAGAAGGGGACCATTGGCATGGTTCGGCTGTACCTGACGCTCGCCACGGCGATGTCCCCGCAGGAGGCGTGGGAGGCCGCTGCTGGGTGGGGAAACGATTCGTACACGGCCGCTCGGGCGGACGACAAGTCCCCCATCTGCGTTTCGTGGAACCTCGTCGCGGACAGTGAGACCGCTGCAAAGACGCTCCACAGTGCACTGTCGAAGTGGGTAACGACCCGGGTGAAGCAGTCGGCGGTAACGGTGGACCCGTCAACCTCTCCCATCAAGGTCCGGTTCTGCGATCCGGGCACCGCAATCGCGCAGACCCTCGTGGCCGAGACAGCCGTGGACTACTTCTACACACGGGCGAACGTGCTCGAGGCCCTGATCGAGAACTCGGGCAGCCTCGACGTCGCGACGTGCGCCACCGACGTCGTCATGCGGACCGAGACCGTCGCGAACCTACAGGAACCCGACGATGCTCTCCGCGGTCGCGTTGCCGCAGCCGTCTCTGCGTGCTCGAAGTCGTAGCCGACTGACCCGCAGCGCAGAGCCAGGCTGCCGGTTTCGCTACGCAGTTGACCGGCGGCGGCTCACTCCGCAGGCTCCCCCGTCAGGGGATCAATGATCACCGTGCGTTCTGTGCGCGGCGTGACGCGCAGCGGTGATCGACCGACGAGCATCTCCTCCACCGTGTCGCTTCGCCTGCCACCGACGTAGATCTTGCCCTCCCACCCCCGGTGGGCGTGATACGCCCCGCCGACAATGATCATCTTCTTCGCCACTCCCCGGTCACGCACGTCGGGCGCTACATAGATCTGGTCGATCTCCCCGGTCATCGTGTCCCAACGGAGCGCGGCAACTTGCTGGTCGCTGCGCACCGGCAGCGTGAAGAACGCCGCATTCGGGATGACGGTGCCATCCGTGTGATGCCCGGAGCCGAACGCCACGAGCGAATGCAGCGAACGATCGGGGGTCGAGGCATCCGCCTCCACGAACCACAGGGCGGGCGCGCCCGCCGTTGCCCACGGAGCAATCGCCACCACCGGGCGCCTCAGGCTGTCGAGGCGAACCGTGAGCAGTTCGATCGCGTCAGGGAACTCCGCGAGGTCAGGTCCCGGACCGACCGTGGCGCCGTCGGGGAAGTGGCCAGACAACAGACCCACTAACTCAAACCGACCACCGGGGAGCGATGCAGTACGCAGCGCCCACACGCCCGGGCTCTGCTCGCTGCTCCCGAGGATTCCCCGCACTGCGTTACTTCGTGCGGAAGAACGCCCGGAGGCCGTTCACCGACACCGAGTAGCAGCGATTCTTTCCCTCTGGCACCACCCAGTACTGCCGGAAATACTTCTGCTTCGGCCGGTACGTCGGGACCGTGAGCCCTCCGACCGGGCCAATGACCACGGAGGTGTCTGCACAGGAGACCTCCAACGACGAGGCGCCCACTCGTGCGGGTTCGGAGATCACACACGAGTTGTCAACATCTTCCACGCGGTACTCGAGTCTCTGGCGCTTTCCCGACTTGGCACGGTTGAGCGAGCCGTCGGACTCGATCGAGTGGAAGAAACCAACCGTCCGCTTCGCGCCGCCGAAATTCGCGCTGCAGGTCTCGAGCGTGGTCCGCTTGTCGAGGTGCGGGCCGGCCGAGGCGGAATCCGTTGAGTCGGGTTCGCTCGGCCCGGTATCCGTCGCGTGCGCTCCGGTCGGCATGATCTGGGACCCAGCAACCGCCACCGTGGCGATGCTGAACAGTGCGGCGGCTCGCTTGGTTCTCGAAGACACGCCACATTTTAAGCACGAAGGGGAGGTGCTACCAAGACCGCGGTCAGGTTCCGGGAAGCACTTCTTTCCACTCCGGCCATGACTTCCACTCCGGCGCCTCCACCACGTGACCATCGCGCGGTGCGTTGTTCGAGATCTCCCCCGTTGCCAGGTTATGGATGTAGCGCGGGCAGTTCGGGAAGGCACGTCCGATGCGCACCTCCACCACGGCCTCGGCCGCCGGGAAGCGGTCGAGCCATTCCTGCTCGAGATGCACCTGGGCAGTGCCGTGGATGCGTGTGCGCCCCGGGCTGTTGAAGTCGATGAAGAGCATCGACACCTTGCCGGTGTCCATGAGGTTGCCGATCGACCGGTACATGCCGTTGCCGTCATACGACGGGAAGGCGAGTGTTGAGGGGTCGATGACCTTCACGAATCCGGGAACACCGCCCTTGTACGACACGTCGGGCCACCCATCGAGGTCGGAGGTGCCGAGGAAGAAGAACGAGGCCTTCTCCACCATGGCCACCTGCCAGTCCTCGAGCGCGTCCTTCGCAACGCGCTCCTCGAGCCGGTTAGCCAGACGCGTGCTGTCGAAGCTTTCCTGAAGCGCCCGGGATCCGGGGCCGTACAACGTGGGCGCAGTCTTGCCGGTGTTCGTCATGCTCGAACCCTAATGGCGACGTGCCCGTCGTGCCCCGGAGGGGTGGTTACGCGACGGCAGCGTCGATGCGGGTCATCACCTCAGGCGTGAGCAGCGGAATGACAGCCAACGACTCGAAGTTCTCGAGCACCTGGCTCGGGCGGCTTGCGCCGGTAATCACCGTGGACACGCGCGGGTTCGCCGCGCACCATGCCAGGGCCAGTTGCGCCATGGAGCAACCGAGTTCGTCCGCGATCGGCCGCAGGCGCTCCACCTTCGCGAGCGTGTCTGGCTCCGTCAGACGCTGCTGCAGCCACTCGTAGCCAGCCAGTGCACCGCGGCTGTCCTGGGGAACCCCACCGCGGTACTTGCCCGTGAGGAGTCCGGAGGCGAGTGGACTCCAGATCGTCGTACCGAGGCCGATGTCTTCGTAGAGACGGGCGTACTCCTTCTCCACGCGATCACGTGCGAACAGGTTGTACTGCGGCTGCTCCATGACCGGCTTGCGCAGGTGGTGGCGCTCGGCGATCTCCCATGCCGCCCGGATCTCGTCGGCGGACCACTCACTCGTGCCCCAATAGAGCACCTTGCCCGACGCGATCAGGTCGCTCATCGCCCAGACCGTCTCCTCGATCGGGGTGTTCGGGTCCGGTCGGTGGCAGAACACGAGATCAAGGAAATCTGTCTGAAAGCGCTCCAGCGAACGGTTGATGGCCTGCATGAGGTACTTGCGGTTGAGGGTGTTACGCATATTGCGCAGGTTCCCATCCACGCCCCAATAGAACTTGCTGCTCAGCACATAGCTCTGGCGCGACCAGCCGAGTTCTTTGATGACACGGCCCATGATCGCTTCGCTCTCGCCGCCTGCATACGCCTCGGCGTTGTCGAAGAAGTTGCAGCCACCGTCATACGCGGCCTGCATGCACTCCAGCGCCATGTCATCCTTCATCTGGGCGTCGAAGGACACCCAGCTACCGAACGAGAGAACGGAAAGCTGCAGACCACTGCTGCCGAGCCGGCGATAGGTCATCTTTGTTCTGGGAGCCATGGTGGCACCCTAGGTCCCGCTCAACGATTACACCAACGGGATCAGGCGTCGATGTCGTCCTGGACACTGCTGTCTACAACGTGGTTGAGCACGACATGCCCAAAGTGCAAGGCCACGGCGACTGCCGTAGCGACCAGCGCAATCTTCTGCGTACGCCCCGACAGCGTGCTCAAGACGATCACCGAACCTGCCAAGGTGAACGACATCGGGCCGATCTCCCGAAGTATTTTCTTGAGGATCCTCATAAGTAGACCTCCCAGTCCAGAGACTTCCCATCCCCTTGACGACGCCAGGGTTCCTGACGCTGTCGAGTTGTGCTTTCCGAATCTGCGAGCGACCCGCCGCGCGATTGCCGAGTCGGAGGACGCTGAGCCGATGTTCGCCGTCGGCCCCGAGCCCGACCCAAGCTCGACGAGACGGCGCTCGTCGGCTTCGGCGGCACCGCCGGAGCCCGAGCCGCCTCCGCCCCCTGCATTTCTACCCGCTCCACCTCCGGCCGCGACGCCCGCAGCGATCCCGCTGGTGATCGCTGCGGCAGCCACGAGCGTTCGCCGCTTCGCCACATTGACCGTCGAACCAGTGGGGACGTACGTATCGACTCCACCGCCGTAGACGTCCACAGAACGCTCGAATGCTTCCTTCACGGCTGGGGATGCCGACGAGAGGGCCGTACCGAGTTTCGACTTTTGCCTTTCATCGAGTTCGTCGACCTGGAGGGACGCGATCACCTGCTCTGCCTGCTCGCTCTCCAGGGAGCCAAGGACTGCAGCGTTCGACACGAGCGCCGCAGCATCGTCCGGGCTGAGCCCCGCCTCGAGGGCAGCAGCGACCGCCTGTTGAACCTCATCAGGACTCGCAGAGGCGGAGGACACGATGTCGAGGACTTCGGTTGTTGCTGCGCTGAGGACGTCGCCCTCGCTAGGTGGCGGTGGCGGCGCACTTGCATCTTTCGGGTTCGTCGTGGTGGTCGTAGTCGTCGAGGTAGACGTGCTCGTTGAACTAGACGTGCTCGTTGAACTAGACGTGCTCGTTGAGCTGGCGGGCGGAGCAGTCGACGTCGTCCTCGACGGCGGGTTCGTGACCGACACGGTGGATGAGGTGGTGGTCGTCGGTGGAACCGTCGACGTCGTGGTCGTCGGTGGAACTGTCGACGTCGTCACGCTTGTGGACGGAGCGGTCGACGTCGTGGTTGGGTCGGTGACTACCACTTCGGTCGTCGTGGTGGTGGTAGTCGGATCGGTGCCTACCACTTCGGTCGTCGTGGTGGTCGTAGTCGGATCGGTGCCTACCACTTCGGTCGTCGTGGTGGTCGTAGTCGGATCGGTCACGGCTACGTCCGTCGTCGTGGTCGCCGTTGTTGTCGTCGTCGTTGTTGTCGTGGTCGTCGTTGTTGTCGTTGTCGGGGGTGGTGGTGGCGGTGGCGGTGGCGGCGTACCAGACGCGTAAAAGACGAGGTCCACGAAGTAATTCGTCCCAAAGTTTTGGTCGGGAAACGCCCCCGCCTGATCGGTGTACCGGTAATACCCGCCAGCAATCGTGAACGGGCCGACTGACGTCGACGCGAACTGGCCGTAAGCGAAGCCTGTTCCGGATAGTGAGTAACCAACGCTAAACGTCTGCCCGGCAG
>CAEZYY010000030.1_pt1 | contig 30507 bp, 26 predicted proteins | sample 7265861 | NCBI WGS metagenome assembly CAEZYY01 (sample SAMEA6813946, study PRJEB35770) | freshwater metagenome | biome: Freshwater; feature: Freshwater reservoir; material: water | place: Czech Republic | collected 2016-08-15 | depth 30m m | reverse complement strand
GTGTCACCAGTAGGACCGGTAGCACCCGTATACCCGGTGTCACCAGTCGGACCGGTAGCACCCGTATACCCGGTGTCACCAGTCGGACCCGTGTCACCCGTATACCCGGTGTCACCAGTCGGACCCGTGTCACCCGTATACCCGGTGTCACCAGTCGGACCGGTAGCACCCGTATACCCGGTGTCACCAGTAGGACCGGTAGCACCCGTATACCCGGTGTCACCAGTCGGACCGGTAGCACCCGTATACCCGGTGTCACCAGTCGGACCCGTGTCACCCGTATACCCGGTGTCACCAGTAGGACCGGTAGCACCCGTGTCACCCAGCGGGCCTGTTGGCCCAGTCATCGAGAACGACCCGGTGTAGCCGGTTCCGCCGGTGAAGCCAAAGAAGAACGATTCCATAGCGCTGAGCCGAGCCTCGAGCTCAGAGATATTGGCCGTCGGACCGGTGGGACCCGTGGGTCCGAGCAGCGATCCGCTCGAACCGCTCCATGCACCCAGATACGGTCCGTAGAGGTCCCCGGTTGTTGAGTCGAGATACGAGTCTCCCCAGCCCGGAGCAGCGGAGGGGCCGCCGCTTCCGACCAGGAGTCTCGTACCCGTCGGACCAGTCGTGCCCGTCGGACCAGTCGTGCCCGTCGGCCCAGTCGTACCCGTCGGACCAGTCGTACCCGTCGGACCAGTCGTACCCGTCGGACCAGTCGTACCCGTCGGACCAGTCGTACCAGTCGTACCCGTCGGACCAGTCGTACCAGTCGTACCAGTGTCACCCGTCGGACCAGTCGTACCAGTCGTACCAGTGTCACCGGTCGGACCAGTCGTACCAGTCGTACCAGTGTCACCCGTCGGACCAGTCGTGCCCGTCGCACCCGTATACCCAGTCGCACCCGTGTCACCGGTCGGGCCAGTCGGCCCAGTCGCACCCGTATACCCAGTCGCACCCGCGTCACCGGTCGGGCCGGTCGGCCCAGTCGCACCCGTATACCCAGTCGCACCCGCGTCACCGGTCGGGCCGGTCGGGCCGGTTTCACCGAACCCAGTAGCACCAGTCGGACCCGTGCTCCCAGCGCCGGACGCGCCCGTCGCACCAGTAGCGCCGGACGCGCCCGTCGGACCGGTCGCACCAGTCGCCCCGCGAGGTCCGGTCGCACCAGTCGCCCCCCGAGGTCCGGTCGGTCCCGTCGACCCTCCAGTGGAGCTCGGCGGCGGCTTCGGATGCGCAGAAGCACTTTCCGGGTTCAGCAGCGAGGGAGCCCACACGGCCGCGCCTCCCAGCGCAGCACCGGTTATCCAAGCACGACGAGTCTTCTGCTCGTCGGCCTCGTTCTGGGTTTCGTCACCCGCAACGCCGGAATTGTCTTCCATCTCGCCCACCCCGCGCTCAGACCCAGACACCCTGAATCACACAAATCTCTATCACCCTTGCCGACAACCAGTGACAAGTCAACCGCGACGAGAGTCTAGTTACGTGTCCGTTACCGCCCGAGGGCCCGCTGATAGACCTCGGCGTTGGCCTCGGTGCTGCGCCGATGACCCTCCGGGAGATCGGTTCTCGCCAACAATCGCTCGGTGACCTCGAGTCCGCGCTCAAACTCGCCCACCCACCAGAGCGAGATCGATAACTCGAAGTCCGCTCCCCAGACGTACATCCACGACTCCACAAAGAGCAGGTCATCCGGGTGCGGGATGCCGGCGGCACGCTCGGCGGCCAACACTGCGGTGCGGTGGAGGCCACGGTGACGGGCCCCCTCGGAGAGCTTCACGAGCGACTCGGCACGGCACGGACGGTATTCCCAGGCAGCGAGGTAGGCCTGCTGTGCGTACACCCAGTCGCCACGCCCGGCGAGGATGATGCCGCACTGGTACAGGCACCAATAGATCTCCTCGTCCCAGCCGCCGAGCTCCATCCGGCGGCGGTACGCGGCGAGCGCGCCAGCATGATCACCGAGGCTCTGGCGGGTCTGCGCCAGATAGAACAGCGTACGCACGTCGTTCGGATCGTCCGCCAGAGCCTCTTCCAGCAGCACAAGGTCCCGTTCGAACTTCTCGTGGCGTGTGCCCCCGTCGCCGTAGTGATGAACGGAAAGCCGATCGAAGCGATCCCGCCGCGTCGGCTCGTGGCAGGTGAGGTACTCGTGGGTCTTGCCCCGGTAATACCAGGGGCGGTCACCCTGAACGAGATAGGGCATTCGGTGAGTGATCCCGCCGCGCACCGCTATGTCGTACACATCGGCATCGAGTACGGACGGGTCGAAGTCCTCGGTGATCACTACATGATCTGCATCGAGCAGCAACAAGTAGTCGGCCGTCCCCCGTCCAAGCGCCACCGCCTCACTGCGGTTCGACGCAAAATCCCTCCACGGACGGCGGTACAGCACACCGGGCAAGTGCCCGAGTTTGTCGTTGATGATGTCGGTTGTGGCGTCAGTCGAACCGGTGTCAACGATGGTCCACCAGCCAAGGAGATGCGCCACGCTGTCGAGACACCGCCCAATCACCGCAGCCTCGTCCTTCACGATCATCACGAGTCCGAGACGAGGGCGCAGCCCGGTGGGGGTGCCGGGGAACACGACGGGTGGCATCTGCGCTTCCACCCGACGAATGCTGGGGGCGTCGCGGCCTTTCGACAGGTCAACCAACGGGGTGCCGCCCAATGCGGGGGCGAGGATCTTCAGCGCTGATGCGAGTACATCGTCTGGTCGCCCCATGGCCGTCAGGCTACCGATCGCTCATCCGCGCGGAGCCCGAGCATGTTCCAGAGATCGGCCCAGGAGATCGTGGCCAGGCGCGCCACCCGGTCCTCCACGCCATAGGACAGCACGATGCCGTCTCGATGGCGCGCCACACCCGCGCAGAACTCGATCCCCACAAACTGGAAGAAGAACTCACGAGAGGAAGCCACGGCATTCCACTCCGCGTCGTAGTAGATGATGCGATGGCGATAGTGACGGCGCTCATTCCCCTCGGTGCCGACGAGATGGGCGTGGTGCACCACCGAGAGCCATCCTCCCGGCACCGCAATGATCTGGGAACCGCCGCGTGCTGAGGTTCTCACCGATTCGGGGGCGATCGGGCGAGGCAACAGCGTTGCGCCGAGCACATCGTCAACCTCCACGATCACGGCCGGTTCGGCGTTCCAGAGGAACGACATCCGCTTGGCCCCCTCAATCGGTGCCCAGTTCTTTTCGTGGCGATCCCCGAGCGGGGAGGCCATCGCGAATGCGCGGACGATCGAACCGCCCTCGTCGAGCCGACATGCAGCAATTTCGCATCGTCCATCATCTCGGTGTTCGCGCACCGTTGCGGACACCCACCATGCACCGTCGTGGTGGAACAACCGCATGTCCTCGAACCCGTGCACGGGGTACCTCGCCGACACGGTGCGCGCCAAGGAGTCATCGATAGGTTGCATCGACACCACCCGGAGATCGTCGTCGAGGCGGGCCAGAACGTTGTCGGTCTTGATCAGCCCCGACCCGTCGAGCGGCGTGTACCGGCCGTCCTCGTATCGGTAGTTTGCGTGACGGATGATCACCGCGTACCCACCCTCGGGATGGTTGGCGATTGACGGGTTGAGTGCCGCGCGATCCGGACGCTCCGGACCGGGCAACTCAACGACGCGTGCAGACGGACAGAGATCTCGCAGCGAGGGAACGAGATCATCCCGCAGGGCGGTCAACAGTGTCGGGTAAGAGGCCGCGGTAACACGTGTGGCATCCGGGAACAGCGCAAGCACCCGGGAAAAAAGCATCTCGTCGGTTACCGCTGCGTCGTGCTGGTATGCCTCGGCGACCGCCTCACGGACACGTTGCTCGAAGCCACCGAGGGCACCTCTGGCCACCCCGAACACCCCGCCACACACGAGTTGCGCGCCGTGGAGCCACCAGTCGCTCGAACCCGCAGTAGCACCCTCCCAGGTCCACTCAAAGTTCCCGGGCTGGCCATGCCAGTCGCCATTCGCGAGTGACACGAAGTGCACCGGTGGAAGGTTCAGCGTCGCCGGATCGTAGCGAAGCGCGTCGGCGAGGCCCCTGGGGACCGCCGATGTGTGGGCAATCCCGAAATCGATCCACCAGTACCGACCGGCATCGATGAGCCCCGTGGCACGTCGGAGGAGGGAGGGTTTGGACCATCCGACGGCCAAGTATTCCGGCGTGTCCTTCACCTGATTCGAGGTGCTCGCCGTGCGCCGGCGGCCCAGCGAGGTGCGCAGGAACTCGAGGTCCTCGGCAGCCTCGGGATGCGGTTCGTACCTCGCAACAGCCGTCGGTGCTTCCGGGGCAAGCAGACGACGCATTTCGGAAATGCGATCAATGAACTGCTCGTCGCAGAACACCACCATCGGCAGGTCGATCGCCAGCACGTCGGTGGCGAGCCTGAAGTAGTCCTCGATCGACCGACGGCGCGCGCCGGGGATACCGGGCTCTAGCTCCACGAGAGCAGTGACGATGGCTACTGGTTCGATGGGCTGAGCCTCGCACACCGGCCCGTACGGACAGAAAGCGCCGGTTGCCGTGGAGCGTCCAGTCAGGCGACCCGGCGGATGACGCGTTCGGCGAACGCCTCCATCGCCTCAGTCGGCGTTGGTTTGAACATGGTGAATGCCGGAAGGATGATACGGCCCACCCCTAGGGACGCCATTTCCTCCACCGCCGCGATCGGGTCGTCACCGAAGATGCCGGGATGACCAGCGGTGAACTCGATGCTTGATGCATCACGACCGGCATCGGCAGCCGTCTGACGCACCACGTCGAACAGTTCCGTGAGGCCCGCCATGTCGCCCTTGCCGGGGAAGAACCCGTCACCGAGCCTGCCGGCGCGCTCGGCAGCGGCTCGCGAATGACCGCCCACCACGATCGGCACTGAGCCGCGCACGGGCTTGGGGTTGCTCGACGCGTTTTTGAAGTTCGCGAACCGTCCCGAGTACGACGCGTGGTCCGAACTCCAGAGGGCACGCAGCACCTCGATGTACTCGTCGGTGCGCGCACCGCGCGCCTCCCACGGCACACCGAGTGCGTCGAACTCCTCCTTCAACCAGCCCACACCGATACCCAGATCCACCCGACCGCCGGACAGGTGGTCGAGCGTGGCAACCTCCTTCGCAAGCACCAAGGGGTTGCGCTCGGGGAGGATGAGGATGCCCGTGGCGAGGCGAAGTGTGGTGGTGGCCGACGCAATGTACGCAAGCCACACGAGCGGGTCTGGGATCGGGGTGGACGCGCCACCCGGCATCTTGCCCGAGGGGCTGTACGGGTACGCCGATTCGTAGTCGTCGGGGAAGATCACGTGCTCGACGGTCCACATCGACTCGAACCCAGCGGCCTCAGCGGCCCGGGCCGCTGCGATTGCGCCTGCAGGCTGGGCCCATCCCATGGTGTTCGCGAATGCCAGTCCAAATTTCATGGCCGGACGGTAGCAGCGCGCGTCGGTCGCGTACCCTGTCCCCGATGAGCAGCCGGCGCAGGACTGAGACGTCCAACTTTGGCGTCGGTGGTCGGGAGAGTCACGACGCGAGTGGGTTCTACGACCGCTTCCGCGCACCGGAGACCTCCGACGATGACACCGTGCTCGATCCCGTCCCCGTCGCGGAGCCGTTCGTGTGCGGAGACTCGCGACACATGGACGCCGTGACCGACGGCTCGGTGGCACTCGTAGTCACGTCTCCGCCGTACTTCGCGGGCAAGCAGTACGAGGAGGAACTGGAGCGCGAGGGTGTTCCGTCGTCGTACCTCGAGTACCTCGAACTGCTCACCGACGTGTTCGCCGAGTGTGCGCGCAAGCTCGAGCCGGGCGGCCGCATCGCGGTCAACGTGGCGAACCTCGGGCGCAAGCCATACCGCAGCCTGTCCGCCGACGTCGTGCGGATCCTCGAGCACGACCTCGGCCTGCTGCTGCGTGGCGAACTGGTGTGGCAGAAGGGCGAGGGCGCGAGCAGTTCGTGCGCGTGGGGATCGTTCCGCAGCCCGGCAAACCCGGTGCTACGCGATGTCACCGAGCGCGTCATCGTGGCGAGCAAGGGTCGCTTCGACCGTGCGCTCACTGCGTCGCAGCGGGCCAAGCGCGGGCTCCCGCACGGCACCACGCTGTCCGCGGACGACTTCATGTCGCTCACGCTCGACGTGTGGTCCCTGCAGCCCGAGAGTGCCAAGCGTGTCGGGCACCCTGCCCCGTTCCCGGTTGAACTGCCCGAGCAGCTCATCTCGCTATACACGTTCGAGAACGATCTCGTACTCGACCCGTTCATGGGGAGCGGTACCACGCTGGTCGCTGCGGCCCGACTCGGTCGCCGGTATGTCGGCTACGACATGGACGCCTCGTACGTCGAGCTCGCACGTACCCGCATCTCCGAAGAAGTCGCCGCACCCACTCACCGACCGACAACGCTGCTTCCCGCTGCAGACGACGGGCGGCCGGCGGGCCAGGTGGCCGAAGCGGCGCTGATCGCTGCCGGGTTCACGATCACCAAGACCGGGTACCGCGTGCCCAAGAGCGGTGTGGTGGTGTCGTTCCTTGCCACCGCCCCGGGCGGCGCCGCGTGCCTGTTCGACGTGGCCGGCCCGTACACCTCGCACCGTGGGGGCCTCGTCCGCACCGAGACGGTGTGGCGCACGATCGGGAGGGCCGCTGCCGTGCGGGCATGTGTCCCCAACCTTGCCTTCGTGGTGCTCACCACCGCGCTGCCCCGGCCCGGCAGCGACGCCGACCACACGCTCCGTGCCGCGGTGCCGGGCACGATCACTGCGGTGATCGACCTGCTCGACCCGGTTGACCGCGAGCGCCTCACGAAACTGGTGGACTGAATCGCTCCTCGGCTCGCGCTGCGGACGGTTCGGCGATGAGGATGCAGCGGTGATGCGGGTTGGTCACGGGGCACGGGCTGCAGCGCTTGCCCTCCTCACTGCTGTCGCGGCTGTTGCGCTCGTTGCCGCCCCTGCACCCCGCTCTGTCGTAGGCGCCGCTCATGCGGCGTCCACGCCGCCACCTGGGTCGCCCGCCTCGGACATCGCAGCAGTTCCGCGCAGGCCGCGACTGTGCACGGCCGAACAGATCGCCGCCGCAACCGTGCGACGCTGCGCAGTGTTCGCCGAGGGCAGCCCATCGGACCACGGGTTCGCGACACCCCCGTTCCCGACCGACGCAATCGTTTCCTCCCCGGTCGTTGCCGAGCAGTGGCGCAAACTGTCTCTGGGCTCCACCGGGCCCGGCGTGATCGTTCTGCAGGAGCGCCTGAAGGCTCGGTACCCGGAGGTGCTTGTGCTCGGGCGCTTCGGTGGCCAGACCAAAGCGGCCGTGCAGCGGTTCCAGTCCGAGGAGGAACTGCCGGTTACCGGCACCGTGGACGCGGCAACGGCGAGCGCTCTCGGTGTGATGGTGCGTGCAACCGTTCCGTCGTACCCGCCCAAGGGTTGGGCGTGGAAGGGTTACTCGTTCGGCGGCTCACCGGCGCTCGCCGAGTGGGAGTCCCGACTCACTTCCGGGACGGTTCGGGCGGACCCTGCAGCGGCACCGCTGTTTGAGGGGTTCCTTGCGGATCTCCGCAGGGGCAGCCTTCGTGTTGACGAGGCTGACACGTATTCGTTCCGCTGCACCGCGTCAACCACCCGGAACTGCAAAGGCGTCGGGAGCGCACGCCTCTCCTACCACGCATGGGGCCTCGCGTTAGACCTCAACTACAGCACGAATGCGCTCCAGACCCTCGACGACCCGGTTGACGCCTGCGGTGTTGCGGTGGAGCATGCCGTTCCCAACTGGGTGCTCAGGGTCGCGCTGCACTGGGGACTGTTCTGGGGTGGCTGGTTCTCGTGCCGCCCGGGCGAGCAGCAATCCGCTGTGAGGGACCCGCATCACTTCGAGTTCCGCGGCACACCCGAACTCGCGCGCGCCATCATCGCCAAGAACACCGCGAAGAAGGCATCCCGAGCCACCGTGCCGGGCATCACCAATCTGCTCCTCGCGTGCGGCGACCGAGGCGCCGCCGTGACGCGGTTGCGCAGGTTGCTGCCTGCTTCGTACCGACCTCGTGAACCGAGGCTTCCGGCCGACCTCTTCAGTCCGCGACTCGCTGCGGCACTTGCTCGCTGGCAGCAGGACAACGAACTGCCGGTTACCGGTGTGCTCGACGCAGCGACGGCCCGGGCGCTCCGGGTGAAGGTGAAACACTCCGAGGTGTTCCCAGTGCTCCATCTTCATTCCTGTGGGCGAGGGGTTGATCTCGTGCAGCGGGCAGTCGGCGTGCCGGTCACGGGTGTGTTCGACAGTGCCACCATGGTGGCGCTGCGCACCTGGCAGGCCGAACACGGACTCGCCCCCACGGGTGTCACCGACACGAGAACCGCAGCAGCACTTCGGCTCCGTTTGGACGACATCGCCGGGGCGGAGAACCTCGCCGTCGTACCCTCCGACGAGACCACCAAGCCGTTCCGGTTCCGCCCGATTGCAGCATCCGGCGCCCTGAAGCGGGGCAGCACGCGGCCCCACCCGAGATTTCGGTGACGCGAACCCCCTGCTGAGCAGCAATATTTTCGTAATACAACTGAAATCTTGTCGCTAGGCGTGGTCAAGAGCATGCTGACTGTGAGAAAATAGGGGGATGTTCCGTGCCCGGCGTGTTCGTGTGACCGGCATCGCCCTGGCGGCCACGATCGCGTTGACGCCAACGGTGTGGCACGCAGCTCCCTCGAATGCCGCCGCCGTCACCCCGGGGTCACCCGCTTCCGCGATCACGGCAGCACCCGTGCGGCCGGCGCACTGCACCGAGGAACAGATGGCATCGGTCACGCTCGACAACTGCGCCCTCATGGTGGACGGCAACCCGGCAACCCACGGGTTCCCGGCACCACCGTTCCCGGGCAACGGCTTCATCATCACGCCGATCACACCCGAGGAGTGGGTGCCGCTGACACTCGGCTCGAGCGGGCCGATCGTCACGATCCTCCAGAACAAGTTGATCGTCGACTCGAGCGACGTGGTGGTGGACGGCAAGTTCGGCTCGATCACCGAGGCGGCGGTGCGCAAGGCGCAGGGTACGCTGCTGCTCCCCGTAACTGGGATTGTGGATGCAGCGACGGCCGCGGCGCTCGACATGCTGGAGCGGGCCGAGCTGGGCACGTTCCCGGGAACGGGGTGGACGTGGACCGGCAACAGTTGGAGCGGCTCTGCAGCGCTCGCTGCGTGGGAACAGAGTCTCGCGAGGGGCGGTGTCCGCTCGCACCCACTCGCTGCCGGCTTGTTCGAAGGGTTCCTCGCGGACGTCCGCCGCGGCAACTACCGGATCGACGAGGCAGGCACCTACTCGTTCCGCTGCACCGCCACCACCGTGCGCAACTGCAAGGGGCTCACCCCGGCACAGTTGTCGTACCACTCATGGGGCCTTGCCGTGGACCTCAACTACAGCACGAACCCGTTGCAGACGGTTCGTCACGCCACCGACGCGTGCGCCGCCCCCACCACGCACGCCATGCCGGACTGGGTCCTCAAGGCTGCTCAGCACTGGGGTCTCTTCTGGGGTGGCTGGTACTCGTGCCCCAAGGCTGGACAACACTCGATCGTCAAGGACCCGCATCACTTCGAGTACCGCGGCACCCCCGAACTCGCCCAGGCCATCATCGCCAAGAACAACGCCGAGGGAGCAATCACAGCAACCGCACCGGCTCTGGGGGATCTGCTGCTTGCCTGCGGTGACCGCGGCCCGGCGGTCGCCGAGATCCGAGCGCTGCTCCCCGCTGGGTACCGGCCGGCCGAGGCTACGTCGCTCGTCAACACCTTTACCAGCGCTCTCGCCGCTGCGATCGCCAAGTGGCAAACCGCTCATGGGCTCCCGGCAACAGGAACGTTCGACCCGGCAACGGCGGCAGCCCTCGGTGTCACCGTGCGACACACCGAGGTGTTCCCGGTGCTGCACCGCAACTCCTGCGGTGAACACGTGAAGAAACTGCAATCGCTGTTGGGGCTCACGGTCACCGGTTCCATCGGATACACCACGATGAACAGCCTGAGAACCTGGCAGCGGGCGCACGGACTCGCCCCCACGGGCGTCACCGACACCGCTACCGCTGCTGCCCTGAAGCTGAGGGTCAACACACCACCGACCACAACGACCACGACAACCGCGCCGCCCGATGACAGTTCGACAACGACCACCAGCAGCCCAGTCGCACCGACCGCAGCAAAGGTGTACGTCCCGCTCGCCCGTGGCACGCGGAGCCAGGTGGTCAACGCGCTCCAGCGTGCCCTCACTGCTGCCGGCTATCGGGTCCGAACAACCGGGTTGTTCGGCCCGCAGACCGCCCGCTCGCTGCACTCGTTCCAGCGCGCCAACCGTCTGCCGGTGTCGTCCACGCTCTCGCTCCGGGCTGCAAGGCTCCTCGGGCTCACCCCCGTGCCCAAGTTGCCAATGCGATACGGACAGCGGGGCGACAACGTGCTGCTCCTGCAGGAGGTCCTGCGCGAGCGAGGCGCCCTCATCACCGCCGACGGCCGCTTCGGCTCGGGTACCCGAACCGCAGTCAGGGCCTTCCAACGCTCTGCTGGGCTGCGGGTGACCGGTGTGGTGGACACCGCTACCGCCAAAGCGCTCGGCTGGTAGCACGGTCCGGATGGGGCCACGACGGTGGGTATAGTTATGTCAGTTCCCACCGGGTGAGTGAACCGCTGCATACGAACCGGTCGAGGTTCTGCGTGTTGCCCCTGCACCCGCCCACTGCGAGGTTTCCATGCTGGTGAAGCGCAGGCCTCCGCGGCCGAAGACAACGGAGCACCCAACGAAGCGGGCGCTCATCGACACTGTCGTAGCCATGCTGGACAGCGTGCCGGTGGGGCAGGTGACCTGTGACTCGGTTCTCGCCGCATCGGGGATCTCCCGAGGGTCGCTGTACTACCACTTCGAGGACTTCAGCGACCTCGTCGAGCATGCACTCGTGCTGCGGTACTCCCGATACGTCAACGACTCGATCGCAGCCATCGAGTCCACGCTGTCCCAGTCCGCGTCCCCTGAGGAGTTCCGTGAGCGTTTCGTGGAGACTGTCCGCGCAGGTCACGATTCGTCGAAGGCGGCCCTGCGCCTCGAGCAGGTGATCCCGCTCGCTGCGGCGGCGGGCAGCGAGCGGATGCGCACCGCGCTCGGCTTGGAGCAACAGCGCTACACCGACGCCCACGTGGGCGTGCTGCGCGAGGCCCAGACCAATGGATGGGTTGCGCCCGACTTCGACCCCCGGGCGCTTTCCGTGCTCGTCCAGGCCTTCCTGCTCGGGCGGGCGGTAGACGACGTGGCTCCGTCCCCGCTCGAGCCACAGGCATGGGAAGTCGTGGTGGCCGCCGTGCTTGACCGGGTACTCCTCACGCGCTGAAGAGCACCCACATCCTGGGGAATGTCACGCTGTGGTCCGCCCGTTGCGTTGACACCCGCATGCAGATGGCAACGACACGCGAACGCTTCACGGACGAACAAAACCAGCGGGCACTCGGACTCGTGCTCGGCGCCGCAGTCGGTGACGCTCTCGGTGCACCGTTCGAGTTCGGCGCACCAGGCGATTACCGCAGGCGGTTCCCCACACCGGTACTCGGTGGTCGCGGGGAGATGATCGGCGGAGGAAGCTTCGGTTGGGCCCCCGGTGAGTTCACCGACGACACCCAGATGGCTATCGCCCTCGGCGAGGCGCTCCTGCAGCACGGCGGGTACGACCCCGACACCGTGTGGGCGTGGTTCCGTGCGTGGTGTGACACCGCGAACGATGTCGGCAATCAGACCCGTTGGGCACTCCGTCACGCCGATTGGCGCGACGTTCCCCGCGATACCGAGTCGAGTGCCGGCAATGGCGCGCTGATGCGCGCCTTTCCGCTCGCGCTCGCGTTCCTCGACGCGGACGACGACCTTGCTCGCGACGTAGTGCTGCACCACGCGGGCCTCACGCACCCGGATCCGGCGGCCGGCTGGGGGGCGTGGCTCGCCGTGGCGATGATGCGCCAGGCGCTGCGCGGGCAGGACCCGTTCGACAACCTCGAGGCGCTGGTTGATTCCGTCCCGGAGGCCCAACGGAAAGACTTCGCGAGCGTGCTGCTCTCCGGCTGGACACCCAACGACCCTGCACCGTCGAACGGCTCGGTGTGGGGATGCCTCGCGCAGGCGGTGTGGGCAGTGCGTTCGACCGCCTCGTTCGAAAGTGCGATCGTGGCAGCAATCCAGCTCGGCAACGACACCGACACCGTGGCGTGTGTGGCTGGAGCACTTGCAGGCGCTCGCTACAGCGTGCAGGGGATCCCGTCGAGATGGGCAACCTATGTGCACGGGGCACTTGACGCGCCGGACGGTCGTCTCGTGTACCGCATGGATCACCTACAGCAGTTCGCGCGCCGTCTGCTCGGCGGCACCGACCGTTCCGAGACCCCGCCCGAAAGCCCTGCGGGCCCCCAAGAGGTTGCGCCGTGGTTGCACGCTGCCGACCTGCTCGGTGCCAACGATGCGCCGACGGACTGGGCGATCGTGTCGCTCTGCCGTACCCGGGATCGTTTCGCCAACCACGACATCCGCAGGCAGGTCTACCTCATCGACGAGTCCGAGCCCGAGCGCAACATTGGGCTCGCCTCGGCGGTCCGCGATGCAGTGGACGCCGTGGACGCGTTGCTTGCCGAGGGCCGCAACGTGATCGTCCACTGCCACGGTGGTCGCAGCCGTACGGGCCTCGTGCTCAAGGCGTGGGCGATGCGCACCTACGGGTACAGCGAGCGCGAGGCGCACTCGTGGCTGGCTGATCAGTGGTACCGCTACGCGGACTACAACGACGCGTTCGTCGAGTTCCTCGACAGCGACTGGCCGTCGCCGGCTCGCCCGTAACCGGCCCGCCCGTAACCCAACTGGATCAGCCAGCGGCACGCTTGCGCGGGTCTGCAGGGAACGACGGTCTCGCCATCACGAGGTCGCTGATCGCTGCCGCCCCCGCAACAAGCCCGTCGATACCGGGGCCGAGAAGGTTGACGAGTGCCGCCTGGGTTGCGTCAGTGTCTTCCTCCAGTCGCAGACGGGCCCGCACGCCGGCTGGCGTGAGCGCACCGTTGCTCATCCAGTCGCGCTGCTCGAGCGATGCAACCGCTGCCGCAAGACGCTCCGGGCTCCAGCCCCGTGTGCCGCTGTACTCACCGACGCTGTAGCCCAGCCACAACTCGGTGAACACGTTCACCTCCACGGCGTCGAGTCCTGCAGCGACCGCAGCGGCAAGGTGCCCGTCGCCGCGGTGCTCGCGCACCAATTCCGCAGCGCGCCACAGGCGCCCCTGCGACGACGACGGCAGCGGCAGTTCCCGCAGTGCCGAGAACAGCGGGCGCCCCATTCCGTCAAGCTGCTCGATCGCGGCAAGGAGCGGGCCCGCAACCGCGGCTGCCGCGTCGGCCGATACGAGGGCCTCCATCGCTGCGCTCGCCCCGTCGGCGCGGGCAGCGAGCACATCGTCACGCGAGGCCGTACCGACACCTTGTTGGTACACCGCCGTAAGCAGTCCCGGCTCGAACACGCCGAACGTGGACACGACCACCGAGGCTGCGGGTGTACCGAGCGCTGCGGCGCGGCCCCACACGTAGGCATCGAAGAAGCCGAGACCGAGCGACGTCAACCGCTCCATGGGCGGCCTCGACCACCAACCCTGGGTGGCAACAGGTTCGAGCGCGTCACGGAGCCGTCGAGCCGGGGTGCCCGGCAGTGCGGGCACAGCAATCGGGGAGGGCGGCTGGGCGAAATACACGTTCGCCACGTCGTCGTACGTCATGGTCTCATCCTGTCACCTGTAGGCATCAGTGCTCGCGAGCCTGAGCGCCTAACCCACCGTTCTCGGTACCGAACGTTGCCGCGACTGCCCCCTGAGGCCAAGCCACGTTTCGGTACCGAGAAGCGGGGGTGGATTACTTCGTGTCGCGCAGTTCGCGACGCAGGATCTTGCCGGTGACCGTCTTGGGGAGTTCGTCCACGATCTCCACCTGTCGCGGGTACTTGTACGCCGCCATGCGCTCCTTGCAGAACGCCTGGATCTCCTCGGGGGTGGCCGTGGTGCCCGGTTTCAGGCTGACGAACGCCTTCACCGACTCGCCGCGATACTCGTCGGGTACACCGATGACGGCGGCCTCGCGCACCGACGGATGGCCGTAGAGCACGTCCTCCACCTCACGGGGCCAGACCTTGTAGCCCGAGGCGTTGATCATGTCCTTCTTGCGGTCGACGATGTAGAACCAGCCGTTGGCGTCCATGAAGCCGACGTCACCGGTGTACAGGCGCCCGTTCGGGATCGACTTTGCGGTCTCCTCCGGCTTGTTCCAGTAACCGTCCACCACTTGCGGGCCCTCGGTTACCAGCTCGCCGATCTCGCCGACCGGCAACTCGTTGCCGTTCTCGTCGACGATGCGCACGACGGTGTCGAAAATCGGCACGCCGACCGACAGTGCGCCGCTCGTCGGGTCCACCGGCGTCGCAGCGCCGAGGGGGACCGCGTGGGACGGTGACGTGGTCTCGGTGAGGCCGTAGATGTTGTGGATCTGGTGCCCGAAGCGCGCCTGGAAGGCGTCTGCGATCGCCGGCGCAATGGCGGCACCGCCCGAATAGATCTTGTTCAGCGACGCGAAGTCGGCCGGCTCAACACCGGCTGCGTTGGACAGCGCGATGAACACGGTGATCGCACCGACGGTGAAGGTGGGGCGGTGTTCGCGGATGCAGTCGAGCATCACGCCCGGGTCGAAGCGGTACGCGAGTACGAGCGTTGCGGGCAGCAGGAACGACACGGTGACACCGGAGACGAGCCCGGTGATGTGGAACAGAGGTGCAACCCCGAGGATGACCTCGTCCGAAGAGAGGTCAATCCAGTCCCGGTAGGCCTGCGAGTTGAACACCACGTTGCTGTGCGTGTTGCGGGCGCCCTTCGGCACGCCGGTGGTGCCCGACGTGTAGGTGAGGAACGCCACGTCGTTCGGCGCGAGCGTGACGTCGGGAACGGTCTCGCCACGGTGCTTCGCGATGAGTTCGAGCATGTCGACAGTGCCCGCGCTGCGCTCGCGCTTGATGTCCTTGAACAGGCGCGGGTCGTGGCGCGTCTGGTAGTCCAGTTCGGAGGTCGTGATGACGGTCCTCACGCTCGTGCCCGGGACAACGTCCTTGGCAACGCTGCTGTAGAGGTTCTCGAGGCACAGGAGCACGGTGGCCCCGGAGTCCTTGAGCATGTAGTCGAGCTCACGCGAACGGTTCATCGGGTTCACCGACACCATCACACCGCCGGCCTTCCAAGTGGCCAGCATCGCCACGAGGAACTGCGGAACGTTCTGGAGATAGACCGCGAGCCGATCATCCTTCTGGAAGCCATTCGCGAGGAGTCCGGCAGCGAGTGCCGTGCTCTGCGCGTCCAGCTCGGCCACCGAGACCGTTCCATCGAAGTACTTGATCGCGATGAGGTCCGGATTGCGCCTCACCGCCGCCTTGAACATGTCGAGGGCGTTCGTGAACTCCGGCTTGATCTCGGTGGATGTGCCCTTGCGGTAGCTACTCAGCCACGGGCGATCGGTCGCGGTCATCTCTACTCCTGTGTGGTTACTTGGTACGTATCTTGCCGACGGTTCACTTGATGGCGACCGGGTTCACCGGTGCGCCCGTGCCGCTCACAACCTTGAGCGGTGCAGCGACGTAGAGGAACGTGTACTGCTTGTCCTGCGCTGACTCGGCAGCAATGCCATCGAGGTCGATGATCTCTGTGAACAGCACGCCGAGGTTGCGCATGAGCGCGCAGTGCAGCGGGAGTGCCACGCCGCTGACCGGCTCGATGGTGACCTCGTTCGCGATGGTGTCGGTGACGAGGTTGGGGATCTCCATGTTCTGGAACCACTGCACGAGCTCGGGCGAGTACGTGAGGCCGGGCTCGATGAAGTCCTTGTAGAACTCCGTGGCGCCGTCGCGGTAGAAGGTGGAAATGAAGCCGGTGCGGATGCACAGGATGTCTCGCTTCTGGATCTCGGTTCCCTGTGCCTTCGCACAGGCGATGAGGTCCTCGTGGGTGAAGGTCTCGCCCTTGGCGAGAGAGTCCTTGCCGCGGAAACGGGCCATGTCGAGCAGGATGCCGCGACCGACGATGCCGTGCTCGGCGATCGGCAACACACTGGCCTTGCTCAGCCCACCGATGGTGGTGTTGGCGTCGTACCCGTTGTAGATCTGGCCGTCGTACCAGACGTGGCCGAGGGCGTCGTACTGCGACGAGCCCTGGAGGAACGCCGTGATGAAGTCGTCTGCGTAGTGCAGGCCGCCGGGGAACTGCGGTGCACGGTCGCCGTGCCACGATCCCTCGTCGAACACCATGAGGCGTTCTGCACCGCGACGGCCGGGCCACACCGGATCGCCGGCCGGGTCGCACATGCGCACCTGCAGTGTGTGCACCTTGCCCTGCTTGACGTGTTGCACGCCGCGGAGCACCTGCCCGGCATCGAGGTAGTTGAGCGAACCGATCTCGTCGTCAGCGCCCCACTTGCCCCAGTTGCGGGGCGAGTCCTTGAGGAACTCTCCCATTGACGGTGCTTCTGCCATGTTGTCCCTCGTTTCACAGCTACCGAGCGAGCGTTCGGTATGGTCGAAAAAGCCTAGGTGAGCCCCCAGAAAGCGTCAAGACATGGTCATCATGACCTCGACCGTTGGTTTGGCGCTCTACCCCCTGAGCACTCACGAAGGTCGGGCACCTTCATAGTGCATGATGCCAAGCGCGAAGTCGACGTAGCGCGCAGCCACCTGTTCGGGGGTGGATTCGTGATCGGCCCGGTACCAGGACGGCACGGCGGTGCACATTGTGACCACGGCACGGGCTGCGTCGCGCGGATAGGCGGCACAGAAGCGGCCTAACCGGACGGCAGCGTCCACCTCTGCGTCGATCAGGCGCTGCTGCGCAGTGCGAAGCGCCGTGATGCGCGCACGGTTGGCGTGCTCGAGGCTGCGCATCTCGCTGGAGCCGATGAAGGCGAGGTCCCGACGGTGGCAATGGAACAGGACAAGGCACTCCACGAGGAGAGCAAAGGCACGAACCGAATCCCCGTTGGCTTCCTCCTTGGCTGCCCGGCTGCGGGAAAGCAGGTCTTCCATCGCAAGGTCCAAGATCGTGAGGAGCATGTCCTGCTTGGTGGCGTAGTGGTGATAAATGCCCGGGACCGAGAGGCCGGCACGACGGGCGATGTCTCGCACGGTCGCACCGTGGTAGCCCGTTTCAACGAACGCTTCGAGGGCAGCACGAAGCACCGGGTCCAGCTCGATATCACCGTAGAGACGCCAGTTGTTCATCGAAATCGCCCGGACCCTAACAGCGAAAACGATCTAGCGATCGGTCGTCTCCCCGCGAGCCGGGGAGCCGATCAGGCCGGACCGGCGTACGCGAAGTTTGCGTACGTGACGTTCGAGTCGTTCACCGACACGCCCATTGCTCCGGCAACCCGGATCTCGACCGTCGGGTCGTCGGGGTCGGCCGTGCCGTCATCGACGAGAGTGCAAGCGAGCGTGCCGGTGCTGCCCTGAGAGACCACGGCTTGGACAGTGATCTGCCCACCGGTGAAGTACGGAATCGAGTCCTCGAACAGAATGCGGGTCCGTCCCGTACTGCTCGTCACTCCCGCGCCGGAGAACTCACACTCGACCTCGCCCTGCCACGGCCCGCTGCCGGTGCGTTCGGCGTCGACGTTGAGCGTCACCGTCACGTAGTTGCTGCCGCTGGCCGATTCGCTGGTGAGCACATTGGTCCACCCAGCCGCAGTTGGGTAGCGCACGATGGAATCGTCACCGACGAAGAACGAGCCGTACGTGATGCCATTGGGGCCGATTGGTCCGGTGTTGCCCTGCGGTCCGGTGTCACCGGGGTCACCGAGGACCCCGGGCACACCCGTCTCGCCCTGGAGACCCGTGTCACCCTTCGCACCCGTAGCACCGGAGGCGCCCTGCGGACCCGTCAGACCCTGCAAACCAGACGCACCCGTCGCACCTGTAGCACCCTGCGAACCCGTCGCACCGGTATCACCCTGCGGACCCGTCAGACCCTGCAAACCAGACGCACCCGTCGCACCGGTAGCACCCTGCGAACCCGTCGCACCGGTATCACCCTGCGGACCAGTCTCACCCTGCAAACCAGACGCACCCGTCGCACCGGTAGCACCCTGCGAACCCGTCGCACCGGTCAAACCCGTCCCGCCCGTCGCACCCGTGTCGCCCTGCGAACCCGTCGCACCGGTAGCACCCTGCGAACCCGTCGCACCGGTATCACCCTGCGGACCAGTCACACCCTGCAAACCAGACGCACCCGTCGCACCGGTAGCACCCTGCGAACCCGTCGCACCGGTATCACCCTGCGGACCAGTCAGACCCTGCAATCCCGATGCTCCAGTCGCCCCGGTCGATCCGCGTACTCCCGTCGCACCAACCGGGCCCTGAATACCCTGCGGACCAATCGGTCCGGTCGAACCTGCCGGACCCACCTCGCCCTGCTCGGCGAGCAGGTGCCACTTCGTGGCGTCGGTTCCCGGCGTCACGCTCGTGTTCGTGGCCATCGCGATGTAGGAGGACTTGCCCCAGTAGACGGCGTCGCCCTTGACGTAGGTCAGTGAACTGCTCCAGTCGCCACGGAAGTTCACCGGGGGGCCAGTGGGACCGTTAATACCGGTAGCTCCAGTGGCGCCCGTTGCACCCGTCGCGCCGGTGTCACCCTGCGGACCGGTCAAACCCTGCAAACCTGACGTTCCAGTCAGGCCCGTATCACCCTGACCGCCGGTCGAACCCGTATCGCCCTTGGCGCCCGTTGCACCCGTGTCACCCTGCGGACCGGTCAAACCCTGCAAACCTGACGTTCCAGTCAGGCCCGTATCACCCTGACCGCCGGTCGAACCCGTATCACCCTGGCCACCGGTATCACCCGTGAGACCGGTCGAGCCCGTCGAACCCGTATCACCCTTGGCGCCCGTCGCTCCGGTGTCACCCTGCGGACCGGTCAAACCCTGCAAACCACTCGCACCGACCAGACCCGTATCGCCCCTGGCGCCCGTCGCTCCGGTGTCACCCTGCGGACCGGTCAAACCCTGCAAACCACTCGCACCGACCAGACCCGTAGCACCCTGGCCACCGGTTGAACCCGTATCGCCCCTGGCGCCCGTCGCTCCGGTGTCACCCTGCGGACCGGTCAAACCCTGCAAACCACTCGCACCGACCAGACCCGTAGCACCCTGGCCACCGGTTGAACCCGTTACACCGGTGTCACCCCGCGAACCCGTTGCACCCTGGCCACCGGTTGAACCCGTATCGCCCTTGGCACCCTGCACACCGGTCACACCCTGACCACCGGTTGAACCCGTATCACCCTTGGCGCCCTGCACACCGGTTGCGCCGGTATCGCCCTGCGGACCCGTGAGCCCTTGAAGGCCCCGTGAACCCGTATCACCCGTGAGACCGGTCGAGCCCGTCGAACCGGTATCACCCTTGGCGCCCGTCGCTCCCTGCAGACCGCTTGCACCCGTGAGACCAGTAGCGCCGAGGAATGCAGCAGGAGAGGTCGAGAAATAGCCGAGCACGTCAACCGTGACGTACATTTTCTGCTCGACCCAGAGGTTGAAGCGCGCTAGCGAGTCGACGGTGATCACGAGACCAACAATGTTGCGCTTCGTGTGCGTGTAATAGGTCGGACGCGCCGGGCGAGCACCGAGGCCGTCCCACACCGTCATTCCCGACATATCCCGAGCGGGGAACCACCCGCCGAGCTGCACCACGACCGCGCTCACCGATCCATCGGCGGGCACGCCACCCCGGCCACCGATCGTGATCAACGACGTCGAGTTCGCCGGCAGCTTGCCTGCAGGCCGGCCACCGTTGGCCACATACGTAATGGGTCGAGAGTCGAATGCCGAGAACGGCGTGATCGGCACGAACGTGCTTCCCGCCGTTGACGCCTGCGCAGCAGGCATGCCAAATCCCACACCCAACGTAACGATTGCAGCGCTCACCGTTGCCGATACGGCAACAAGCCTCGCAATAAATGTGCCACCCAACTGCATGACTCCTCCTGATTACACCCCCTACGGTATGGAAGTCATCCCCGGTTGTCCACCTTTTCCTGACTAGGAGTGTTGTAATGCTCGCTCGTCGTGGTCAATCGGTGGCGATCTTGCCTCAAGATCGATTCAAGATGTCATCGCGGGCCGCCCGCACCGTTGACGCTGGGGCGGGCAATGTCACATCTCGGCACGGACCCGTCGTTCAGTGGTATGCACCGTTCTACACACGCTCCCGGGAGGAACCGAGTGGCCACAACCGACCCCACGAGCAGCGACTTTGCGGAGGCGGCCTACGCCTGGATCGACTCGACGAAGGCCCGCGAGTTCGCTGAGGGACTCCTCAACGGCAAGCGGGTCAAGGTTCCCGAGAAGGAAATCCTCGCCGACGTCCGAAGTCGGATCTGGGAGCGTGTCCAGCACCCGCACGACGAACTGGACTCGGCTCAGGCCGCTGCCTACTGCCGAGCGGTGGCCCGGAACCTCGTGAGCGACCTGCTGCGCGGCTTTCGCGATGAGGATCTCGACGAGCGGCTGTATTACCGGAAGGGGGCCACCCCCGTTGCCCTGAACGACCTCCAGCCTGTCGCTGCCGAGAGCGCCGGTGCTCGGGCTGGCGAAGGTATCGACGACCTCCGCACCTGGTTTGAGGCGTCCGGCCACGAGCCGTGGGTGGTGTCGGGCGCCCTCACCTACGTAACCGTCGGGTCGGATCCGGACTGCGACTACAGCGCTGCACCCAAGCCCCGGGCCGGGCCGTGGGACTTCGTGCTCTACAACGCAGGGATGGACCCGTTCAACAGCGGTGTGTCGTCTGCGGTACTGCGCACGCGGGAGCAGATGGTTGCCGAGTGGACGGCCAACGCAGGCGTGCCGACCGTGGTGACGATTGCCGGCGGTTACACGTGGGGTGATGTCACGATGGAGCAACTCGTTGGGCTGCACCGCAGCACCTTCGAGGAGTTCGCAGCGGCTGCCTGACCCGTCGGTTGGTTCCGCTGCGTCCACCCACCCACCCCTGCCCTGGTTCTCCCTCCACCCCCTAGTTCTCGGTTTACCTCGGGCGGAGGGGTCGCCCGAGGTAAACCGAGAACCGGGAGCCGCCGTGACAACATGACGGCCATGACAGGACGTCTCTCGGGCAAGCGAATCCTCATCACCAGCGCAGACACGTTCATGGGGCCGGATATCGCCCGTTTCTTCCGGAGCGAGGGCGCCGACGTGATTGCGGACGATGACCCCCTGCTCGGTGCGGGTGATGCGCTCGCGCTCGTGGAGCGGTGCGGTCATCTCGATGCGGTCATCGCCAACTTCGAGTACCCGGCGTACCGGGCCAAGACCGTCGAGATCGAGGACAGTGAGTGGCTCGCCGGCTTCGACCACATGGTGCACCCGCTCATGCGCACCGTGCGGGCTGTGGCCCCCCAGATGATTGCCCGCAAGAGTGGCTCGATCGTGGTCACCGGTTCGTCGTCGCCGTTGCGGCGGATGTCCCCCCAGACGGTGTCGTACGTGACGGCGCGCGCTGCGCAGCTCGCCTTCGTGCGATCGGCCGGGCACGATCTCGCACGCCACAACGTGCGCCTCAACGCGATCGCGCAGAACTTCGTGGCGAACCCCGCGTACTACCCGCCCGAGACGCTCGCAAACCCGAAGTTCCAGGAGCGCCTGCCGATTGAGGTGCCTGCTGGTCGCATCGGCAAGCCCGAGGAGAGCGGGGAACTGGCACTGTTCCTCGCCTCGGACAGTTCGACGTTCATCTTCGGGCAGGTCGTGAGCCACGACGGCGGCTGGAGCTGACCCGCCGCCACCACCACCACGTTCTCGGTACCGAAACGACACTTGGCTTCAGCGAGTGCGCTCAGTTCGAAAATGTCGAACGCCGGCGTATCACGAACGACACGCCGGCGAACGACTACCGAGATACGTGGAGACTCAGTAGGTCGGAAGGACCTTGCGCTCCTGCAGCTTGCGCAGCCAGTAGACGAAGTTCTCTTCGGTGTCAGCAACACCGCAGAACCCGGCCTTCTTGATCTTCACGGTGCTCACGAATGCCGGCGGCGGTGTGTCCACTGCACCGTACGCGAAGCAGAAGTCTGCATAGTGGTGCGACTCACCGACGAGCTCGCTCATCTTGATCTTGCGCAGGCCGTACTTCTCGACGATGCGGTCCCACACGTCGGAGTTCGCGGGCAGGAACTCAGCGAGGCTGGTGGGGTTGTCGGGACCGACCTCCACACCGAGTGCCTCGGCCATGGCGGGCCACATGTCCCGCCACATGAACACTTCGCCGTTGGTGAGGTTGAACGTCTCGCCCTTGGCATTCTCGGCCTCGGCACCCCAGAACAGTGCATCGGCGACGAGGTTCGTGTCGACGGCCTCCCACGCCCAGCTGGCGCCACCGGGGAAGGCGAACGGACGACCGAGTTCCTTGCAAATGGCTGCGTAGGCGCCGATGATCGGCGGGAGGTTCATCACCACGCCGTGGTTCGGTCCGACGATCAGCTGTGGGCGCCAGATGCTGAACGCGTAGCCGTTCTTCTTGGAGGAGTCCTTGAGGTAGTCCTCCTGCAGCCAGTAGAAGTTCTTGTGGTTGTCGCGGGGCTGACGCTCACGGCCCGGCACACGCATCGGCTTGAGGTGCACGCCATAGGCCTTGGTGCCCTGCAGCAGGCTCACGTGCTTGAGGCCTTTGGCTGCCGCCGTGAGCGGCTCGAGGAGGTTCTGGAGCATCTGCAGGTTGGTGTCCATCTGGCGCTGCTCGCTCCAGCCCGGTACGAGGCCGGGAAGCTCAAACACTGCGGTGTAGATCACGTGCGTGATGTTGCCGAGGCCCTTGGCTGCTGCGGTGCACGCTGCAGCATCCTGCAGGTCGAGGGCGAGGTGGGTGAAGGGACGAGTGGATTCCACTTCGGGCTTGCGGCGGGAGGCAGCAATCACGTCCCACCCTTCGTTGAGGAACTTTTCGACGGCGGCTGCGCCGACGAGTCCGCTTGCACCGGCGATGAGCACGGTTCCGGCCATGGTGTTCTCCCTGGAGATGTTCGGGTTGGTGTGTTGGGCAGGTTCGAGGTGTCGAACACGGTGTGAGAGTTGTGAGAGAGGCGCCGTCCCCCACGAACAGCACCTCTATGTCCGCCGGTTACCCGAGCAGCTACCGAACGCTCGCTCGGTAGTGGATACATCAAGTTTGGTTCCCCCTTGTCGGGGGTGTCAAGAGCGGTGCGCACCGTCCCCGGTCAGGGTCCGATGCGCACCGCCATCACGCTGGTGTCAGACGCCGGGCTTAAGCGTGTAGTGCACAAACGTGGGTGCAGCCGCGAGCGCGCCGGCAAGCTCCGGGCTCGGGGTCTGCGTCCCGCGCCACGCCATGTACGTGCCCTGGCTGGCGCGCTCGTCCCACTTCTCCCAGAGGATGATCGTGTCCGGATCGTCCTCGTCCACGTAGGTCTCGACGAGCTTGCAGCCCGCGTATGCGCGGGTGTCGGGCAGCGACGCGGCGAGCGCGTCAACGATGACCTGCCCCTTACCGGGCTGGGCCTTGAGCGTGACGATGACAGTGTGCATGAGTTCCCCCTGTGGAGCCGGCGGCCGTCCCCCGGACGGCGCTCGCAACCGGACCCTCACAACCCTAGTGCGGGGCGGAGCGCGGCGCCCATGGCGATGCGTTGTTGCGCTTCAAGGCACCCCGTAGAATCCACTTCAATCTTCCCCGTCTTCCTGGATGCTTGTCGTCCTGGAATGGCGGGGTTTTTCTTTTTCCGGGGGTCTTCATGGTTCATCGGGTGGTTGTCTTTATCGACTACCAAAACGTGTACCGGCGTGCGCGCGATGCATTCGGGCTCGACCGCTCGTACGTCAACGGACAGGTGGACCCACTCGCTGTTGGCTCCCGGCTATCGAACCTCACAACCGACCACGAACTCGTCGGCGTCCGCGTCTACCGGGGTATGCCTTCCCCCAAGCACGACCCGGTGGGGCACGCTGCGGCCCAGCGACAAGTCGCTCGCTGGCGAGAATCATCGCTCGTGACGGTGATTACTCGACCTCTGAACTATCGAGCCCACAGTGCCCCGCAGGAGAAGGGGATCGACGTCCAGATGGCGGTCGACTTCGTCACGCTCGCGATGCAGGGTTTCCACGACCTTGGCATCCTGTTCACGGCGGACAGCGACCTCGACCCGGCGGCCGAGGCTGTCGGAGGCATGATGGGTACCGGAGCAGTACGGCTTGCAAACTGGTGGGACGCGCGCCGAGGCGCTCCACGAACAGTTCGTGCAGGTGGTGGCACTGTCTACACCCACATCTTGCGTCGGGCTGACTACGTTGCCGTACACGACCCGGTGGATTACGCCGTAGGAACGCCTCGCAAGCCACGCCCGCCCCGAACGGATGCGAGCAACTAATCGCCTACGACGTGCGAGACTGCCGAGGACGGACCAGCGAGCGAACCTGAGGAGGAGAGCGTGCCCACCAACGTGATGCCGCCGAACTTCTTCGACGAGATCCGCAGCAACCATCGCCGATCCATCTTCTTGATGGTCACAACGTTCTTCATTCTTTACGCGTTCATCAACCTCATTGCGGTGGTGGCCGGCGGGTACAGCCGACGAGTGAACTGCGACTCGTACGACACGTGCACCACGCAGTGGTACTGGAACCCGGTCACGCTCGGCGTTACTGCGGCGATCGTGGCGCTGTATCTCTGGATCGCCTATCTGTCCTCGGCGAAGGCTGCACTCGCGCTCACCAAGTCCATGCCCGCAACCGGCCCCGAATACGCACAGCTCCGCAACCTGGTGGAGGGTGTGTCGATCGCTGCCGGTGTGCCGATGCCGGCCGTGTACGTCATCAACGACCCGGCACCGAACGCGTTCGCCACGGGCCTCAAGCCGTCGAAGGCGTCGGTCACCGTCACCACCGGCCTGCTCGCCAAGATGTCCCGGGGAGAGCTTGAGGGGGTGCTCGCCCACGAGATGGCCCACATCCGCAACCGGGACACGTCGTACATGACACTCGTGGTGCTCACGGTCGGGGCAATCATGGTGATCTCCACGATCCTCGTGCGCGTCGGCCTCTACGCGTTGTACTTCATGGGTGGTCAGCGACGGAGCCGTGATGACAACAATGCCGGCGCCGCCATCGCCTTGTTGTTCCTCGCAGTCGGCCTCGCTGGCTTCGTGCTGGCGATTCCGGTGGCAACCCTGATGAAAGCGGCGTTGTCCCGCAAACGCGAGACCATGGCCGACGCGACAGCGGTGGAACTGACACGGAACCCATCGGGCATCCGCTCGGCGCTCGAGAAACTCGAGGCCGACACCACTGTGGTGCACGCAATGTCCACATCCACCGCGCACCTGTGGATCGAGTCGCCGCTCGAGCGCAAAGCGGGGTCTGGGTTCTTGGGCAGCGTCGGGCGCCTGTTCGACTCGCACCCGCCGCTCGCTCTGCGTATCGCGAAACTGCGCGAGTACGAGGGGCTCAACCCGGATGAGCGCGGGCCCACCGACGCCGGCCCGCGCCTGATGGGCAACAACCCGCAGTTCCGATCCACGCCAACACCGCCGCCCCCGCCCCCTCCGCCGGGGGTCTTCGGCTTGCCGTTGAGCCCGGCACCGCCGCCGCCACCACCCCGGCCGTAGCGCCGTCCGTACACTGTCGGGCGTGGCAAATCTTCTTTCGCTCTCGGCTCACCTTCCCGAAATCGACTTCGCCGCTGGCGATGTGGTGATCAGCGAGGGTGATGCCGCTGGCAGCATCTGGGTGCTGGTCGACGGTTCGCTTGAGGTCCGCAAGGGCGACGTGAGCATCAACACGATCACGCATCCCGGTTCGCTCGTGGGCGAGATGTCGGTGCTGCTTGGTGCGCAGGCCAGGGCGAGCGTCGTGGCAACCGGGCCGTGCAGACTTCGGCACGCCGTTGACGGCAAGGCATTCCTGTCGAGCGACCCGGAGATCACCACGCTCGTGGCTGCGGGCCTCGCCGAGCGGCTGAACTTCGTGAACACCTATCTCGCGGACCTCAAGCACCAGTACGGCGATGCACCTGGTCTGGCGATGGTGTCCGACGTGCTCAGCAAACTGTCGCAGCACACCGGTCCGGCAGCGCAGTCAGGTTCGGCTCGCGAGCCCAATCCCGAGTACTGAGGCACGCGGCCGCGCCGACGGGCGGCGGCGGTGATCAGTGGCGATCTGTTGCTTGTGCTGATCCGCCGTGATCAGAACAACGTGATCAGAACGAGGTGCGGGGCGGTGCGCTGAGGGCGCTGAGGTCTGCTTCCTCGGTGCCCATGAGCGACTCCCACATGGCGCGGCCGGCGTCGAGGTCGATCTCGACGTAGGCGGGAACCGGGCCGATCTGGCGACCGGGGTTGAACACCCAGGTGTTGCCGATGCGATCAACCCAGGACCCCTCGGGCTTGAACGGGGGTTCGTGCACGTGGCCGGCCAGCACGATGTCCGGGGTGAACTCCTTGATCCATCCGTCCACATCGGGGTCGCCGTAGTGCGTCTTGCCCGTCCAGCAGGTGGGTGAGCCGAGCGGCGGCCAGTGATACACCCAGATCCAACGCGCCGGACGTCGAGCGAAGTCGGCGGCAAGTTGCAGTCGGGTGGCTTCCTTGCCGAGCGGTCCGTCCCACCAGGGGCAGATGGTGATCAGGGTGTCGCCGATGGTGAGCGACCCGCCGTCGGTGGGCAGACCGGCGGCACGGGCCTCCGCGAGCCAGAGCGCTGATTGCTCACCGTTTGCGTCCGGGCCGGTGAGGTCGTGGTTGCCCGAGGCGACCGCAATCTGCGTCTGCTCTTGGACGAGCGCCAGATACCGGAGCAGCACGACGGTCTGGGCGTCAACCGGCACGCCGGAGGTGATGTCCACGAGGTCACCGGCGAACACCACGAGGTCGAACTCGGGGGCCACCTTCACCACCCAGTCCAACTGGGGGAGCGTGTAGTGAAGATCGGCCACCAGCAGGATTCGCACGGGACAGTCTGGGGGCGGCAGAGCCCAGCCGCACACGGTTCGCTCTGCCCGGCCGTGGCGGCACTGACCCTAGATTCGGGGCTCATTTCTGGTTGATTCTCGACCAAATGTCAGCCCGGAATCCCTTGAGGTACGTAAGTTATGGCGCATCTCGAACGGGGCGAGGGGCCCCTCGATCAAGGGGTGGTCCATGTTCCGCAGGTATCGAGTGCTCGCAGGTGCGGTGGTTGCCACTGCACTGCTCACCGCAACAGCCGTTCGTGCCGAGGCACGACCGTCGGTGTACTGGACCGATCAGTTCGGCTCGTCGAGTTTCGATGTCGGGACGGCCATTGCCGTTGCCCCGAACGGTGACACCGTCGTGTACGGCGCTGTGGCTGGCGCGGTTGTCGACGGTTTCACCGCGGGCGGCCCCAACGATCTCATTCTTGCGAAGTACAACCGCTCCGGCGACCGCAAGTGGATTGTGGAGTTCGGCAGCCCGGCAATGGAGCACTCAACCCGAACCATCGGGCTCGCCTCGAACGGCGACATCATCGTGGCGGGAACGGTGGTCGGCGATTCGTTCACCGGCTTCACCCTTGTCGGCTCGTCTGATGTCTTCGTTGCTCGCTTCAACCGCAACGGTCGGCAGCTGTGGCTGAAGCAGTACGCGGCAAGTGACACCCAGCTCGCCAGCGCTGTTGCTGTCTCCCCGTCTGGTGACATCTATCTCGCCATGCACAGCGATTCGGCCTTCCCCGACGGCACCTCGGGTCTCACGACGGTGTTCGGTGGATTTGACGCTGTGGTAACCAAGCTCGACCGCAAGGGCAACGTCAAGTGGAGCCGTTCGGTCGGCACCAGCGGCGATGATGCCGGGTTGGGCGTGACGGTGAGCAGGCGCAACGAGGTGTACCTCGTCGGATCAACGGCGGGTGAGCTCCCGGGCACCGGCAGGTCAGGCGGCGACGACGACGGGTTCATCGTCAAGTTCGACAAGTCGGGTACTCAGCTGTGGCAGGACCAGAGTGGTGATGTGGGATTCGACAGCCTGACTGCCGTCACCACCAATGCGCGGGGCGAGGTGTACGCGGCCGGCAGTACGGAGGCGCTGCACGGAGGCAACGTCGTTGGATTCAAGGACCTTCAAGGTGCGCGTGACGGCATCGTGGTGAAGTTCGATCGTCTCGGCGCAGTGCTGTGGGCGAATCAGCACGGCACGCCGGGTATCGATGACGACCTCTCGATCGCTGTGGCCAAGAACGGTCAGGTATACGTCGGCGGCCAGACCGACGGGGCGTGGACGGGCTTCAGCAACCGCGGCGGAATCGACGGGTACGTGGCTCACCTCACACCTGCCGGCGACACGGTGACGGCGCGCCAGTTCGGAACCTCCGGAGACGACTCAAACAGCCAGTTCGGCCTCGGGCTGGCGATGTACGGCAACTCACGCGTGCTGGTGACGTCGTCGGTCGACAGCACGTCGCTGTGGGGTCATGAGAGTGCCGGAGACCTGGACATCTACGTGGCGGCACTGCCGACGCCGTAAGACGCTTGGGGCTAGGCGACGAGGACACTCGTGTCGACAATCAGCCGCATCAGCGATGCGTGCGCTTGCCGGTGATCTCCCGGACGAGCGCGTCCTCGTCGATACCGGTCTGCTCGAGCACCTGCTCCACCACGGCGCCCAGCGCTCCGAGGGCGTCACGACCAGCGTGGCGGTCGGTTGCCACCACGGGAACGAAGAACCCGATGGGCGTGCCGTGGCGCTCGATGATGAGCGTCTCGTTGCCGGCCATGAGCGTGGTGGCCTGGTCCCGGAACTCGCGGATTCCGACGGTTTTCATGCTGAACACCTCCCCGTTGTGACCACAGGTGTAGCCACAACGTTTGTAACGGGGTTGGGGGAAGCCGACAACAGGTGGGTATACATTGTACGTACACGTGCACCCGGCGCGATGCGAACCGCCACCACCTCCGACGAGGCTGACACCACCGATGACCAGCACCAACGACACCCAGCCCGATCGTGCGCAGCGCGACGCCCGGTTGAACCTGCGCGCCACCTCCCAGCAGCAACAGATCATCCGGAGTGCGGCCGCCAGTCAGGGCAAATCGGTTACCGAGTTCATCCTCGAGAGCGCAACCGTGAACGCCGAACGCGTGCTGGCTGACCGGCGGTGGTTCGTGCTGACGCACGAGGCGTGGGGTGCGTTCGAGGTGCTGGTGGACTCGCCGACCGCCGAGCTCTCCGCCGACGAGCTCGCTGCTGCGTCCCCTCGGCTCGCAGCACTGCTCAACGAGCCCACCGTGTTCGACCGACCGCAGCGGCGGTAGGCGTCGGTGAGCCGGCCGAGACTGCAGGCTCCCGAGCCGCTCCAGGCGCACCACCGCGTCGCTGAGTTCGTGAGCGGTGCCGAGGAGTTGGACGACTGGCTGCACCGGTTCGCGTGGGTGAACCAGAAAGCAGGCAATGCCCGAACCTTCGTGGCCACACGGGGTGACGACGTAGTGGGGTACTACGCGCTGGCGACGGCTGGCGTGGAGCGGGCCGACTTCCCGGCGCCGCTTGCCAAGGGAGGAGTACCGCGCCAGGTGCCGTGCTTGCTGCTTGCTCGACTCGCTGTGCATCAGGTCGAGCAAGGCAACGGGCTGGGCCGGGGGCTGCTGGTCGACGCGTTGCGGCGTGCCATTCGGGTGAGTGACGAAGTGGGTGTGCGAGCGCTGTTGCTGCACGCACGGGACGACGCCGCGAAGGCGTACTACTTGCACCTCGGAGAGTTCGTCGAGTCACCTACCGACCCGCATCACCTGCTGCTGCACCTCAAGCAGGCGCGTCGGTTGATGAGGGACTGAGGGTCGCTAGCCGAGGCCGACTGCCTGGCTCGCCAGGGTGGGCAGGCTGGTGCCGTCCACGAACGGGGCGTGTCCGGCGAGTACCGAGAGTCCAACGGTGAAGGCGTCGGGCGGAAAGGTGCGTTCCATGTCGGCTTTCGAGAGGGCCGAGAAGCGCCACAAGGCAGGCTCGAGCACTTGGTCGAGCGTGGGCGGTACCCGCACCTTGTTGCCGAGATCCAGCCAGGCGAAGACGTACAGGTCGCACCAGTACTGGGGATTGCCCGGGGGCGCTGCTTTCGACTCTTCCCAGCCCTCGGGACCCGACGCCCATTTCGATCGGGCCACGGCGAATCGGGCTGCGCTGCCCACCGAATGTTTCACGGAGACCTTCCGGCCCGCCCAGTCGAAGTCGAAATAGGTCCACGGCTCGGAGAACTGGCAATTTCCCAAGTAGTGGGCCGCAACTTCCTCGGCCCAGGCACCACGGAGCACTCGGTTTGTGGGCAAGCCACCGACAATGCGCGCCTGAAATCGTTCGAGCAAATCGGGCTCTTCGCGTTTCAGGGTGGAGTGATGGTGTCGAGTAGGTCCCAGTTGGGTTTGCCGGCGTAGAGCAGGGCACGGATGCGGTAGTGGTCGAACCGGTGAAATCCGAACGCGGTGCGCTTGACGCGTTTG
>CAEZYY010000029.1_pt1 | contig 31817 bp, 29 predicted proteins | sample 7265861 | NCBI WGS metagenome assembly CAEZYY01 (sample SAMEA6813946, study PRJEB35770) | freshwater metagenome | biome: Freshwater; feature: Freshwater reservoir; material: water | place: Czech Republic | collected 2016-08-15 | depth 30m m | reverse complement strand
TCGACAACGCCTGCCTCCTTGAGAACCGCCAGTTGGTTCGGCGTGTCAGCCAGGGCTTCCCTACCCGCCGAGCGCGCTTCACGCAGCACATCGACCAACCGCCCGCCACGGTCGGCAGCGCGGCGTGCGCCGATCGATGCCTTCTTGGTCACCGTCAAGATGGTGCCCTCGATCGGCTTGAGGACCGCCTTGTACGCGGATGCGGATGCCGCCTCAAAGGCCTCTGCCACGCGTTCTCCCGTCAGGTCGCCCGTGGCCCCCATCCGCTCGAGCACGCCAACGAAGCCGCGCAGGATCTGGCTGAGGATGACCCCCGAATTTCCCCGCGCCCCCATCAGCGAGCCATGAGCGATCGCCTTGCAGGTGGATCCGAGGTCGTCAGCGGCAGCTTCCACCTCGCCAACGACGGCGTCCAGCGTGCGAGCCATGTTGGTCCCGGTATCGCCATCGGGCACCGGGTACACGTTCAGGCGATTGATGCCCTCCTGATGGGCCTTCACGGCATCACGGAACGTGGTCATGATGTCCCGTAGACCCTCTGCCCCCAAGCGCTCCAGAACCGCCACGATGGGCATGGTACCGAGGGCCAACCCCCTCCAGAAGGGACCTGCCTGCTATCTGAACAGCAGATGAACGCTATGCCTGCTATCTGTCCCGGACCCTTGGGGTTCTCGCCCGAGACGCTGATAGCGTGGCTGAACTATGGCAAGTGTCTGCGAAATCTGTAGCAAGCACCCGTCCTGGGGCATGTCGGTGTCGCACTCGCACCGTCGCACCAAGCGTCGGTGGAATCCGAATATCCAACGTGTCCGTGCGCTGGTCAACGGGGCGCCCAAGCGCGTCTACGTCTGCACCGGCTGCATCAAGTCGGGCAAGATCGTTAAAGCGGGCCACTGAACCCGCCATGCAAGGCGTCATCAAGGCCTACGACCCGGTCACCAAGGACGGAGTGGTCCTGACCGACACGGACCTTTCCGAGTACGACCTCGCCCAGAATGCCCTCGAGGGATCGGTGTTCCGCATGTTGCGGCCCGGGCAGCGAGTAATTTTCGACCTCGACGACTCGGGCCGGGCAACACACCTGCGCCTCGGATCCGAGGTTGACATGGGCACCCCCAGCGTCTGAGCTGGCCCAACCCGACCGCCAACCAAAGCCTGTCACCCCAGGAGTCGTCGCGACTATGACCGCCATTACCAGCAACAGCCGACTCCAGCAGTGGGTGTCGGACTGGGAAGCAGTATTCGAGCCTGCGAACGTGGTGTGGTGTGACGGATCGTCTGAGGAGTACGACCGCCTCTGTCAGGGGCTTGTCGACGCAGGCACTTTCGTCCGACTGGACGACGCCAAGCGGCCCAACTCATATTGGGCCCACTCCGATCCCGGCGATGTCGCTCGGGTGGAGGACCGGACGTTCATCTGTACGGCAAACCCCGCCGATGCGGGCCCCAACAACAACTGGCGTGAGCCTGACCTGATGCGCGCCGAGATGCGAGCCCTGTATGCAGGTTCGATGCGCGGGCGCACCCTGTATGTGGTGCCCTTCTCCATGGGGCCACTCGGCTCCCCCATCGCTCATATCGGTGTGCAACTGACCGACTCCGCCTACGTCGCCGTGAGCATGCGGATCATGACCCGTATGGGGCAGGGCGCACTCGATGTGCTCGGCCACGACGGCGAGTGGGTTCCGTGCCTGCACTCGGTCGGCGCGCCCCTCGAGTCCGAACAGCAGGACTCCCCCTGGCCGTGCAACCCTGACAACAAGTACATCGTGCACTTCCCCGAGACCAGAGAGATCTGGTCGTTCGGTTCGGGCTACGGCGGCAATGCCCTACTCGGCAAGAAGTGCTTCGCCCTCCGCATCGCCTCGGTGATGGCACGCGACAACGGGTGGCTCGCTGAACACATGCTCATCCTCAAGCTCACGGCCCCCAACAACGACGTCAAGTACGTGGCGGCGGCATTCCCGTCGGCCTGCGGGAAAACGAACCTCGCGATGCTCGTGCCGACCGTGCCCGGCTGGACGGTCGAGACAGTCGGCGACGACATCTGCTGGATGAAGTTCGGGCCCGACGGCCGCCTGTATGCCATCAACCCGGAAGCGGGTTTCTTCGGCGTGGCACCCGGGACCGGCAAGGAAACCAATCCGAACGCGATGAAGACCCTGTGGGGCAATGCGATCTTCACGAACACCGCGCTGACCCCGGACCTCGACACGTGGTGGGAGGGGATGACCGAGCAGCCGCCTGCCGAGGCAACCGACTGGCGCGGCAACCCGTGGACCCCGTCCTCGGACACCCCTGCTGCGCACCCGAATGCTCGCTTCACGGTCGCTGCCAGCCAGTGCCCGTCCATCGCACCCGAGTGGGAGGACCCCAAGGGAGTCCCGATCTCGGCAATCCTCTTCGGCGGCCGCCGCCGCACCACAGTTCCGCTCGTGAACGAGGCGCGCGACTGGGAACACGGTGTCTTCCTCGGCTCGATCATGGCCAGCGAGACCACGGCTGCCGCTGCGGGAGCGGTGGGTCAGTTGCGCTTCGATCCGATGGCCATGCTGCCGTTCTGCGGTTACGACATGGGCTCCTACTTCAAGCACTGGCTCACCGTGGGCAACTCCACCGAGGCGAGCAAGCTGCCGAAGATCTTCTTCGTCAACTGGTTCCGCCGCGACGACAGCGGCCGGTTCCTGTGGCCCGGCTACGGCGAGAACAGCCGGGTGCTCAAATGGGTGTTTGAGCGAGTTGCCGGAACCGCGACGGCGCAGGAGAGCCCGATCGGGTTGCTGCCCAGCGCCGGTCAGATCGACACGGCCGGCCTCCAGGTGAGCGATGCAGATATGACCGACCTGCTCTCGGTTGACCGGGACGGCTGGCGACAGGCGGTCCCCCAGATCCGTGAGCACTTCGCCAAGTTTGGCGACCGGTTGCCTGTCGAACTGCTCGAACAGCTCGATGGACTCGAAAAGGCTCTCGCCGAGGGCTGACTCCGACCCTAGGCCATCAGACGATAGCCGAGCCCACGTACCGTCACGAGGAGTTTCGGGTCGTCGGGGTGGTCCTCGAGTTTCACCCGGAGCCTCCGGACGTGCGCGTCCACCAGGCGGGAGTCGCCCAGGTACTCATAGCCCCACACCAGCTCGAGCAACTGGTCGCGTGAGAGCACGGCGCCAGCGTGGTCGGCGAACTCGCAGACGAGTCGGTATTCGGTCTTGGTGAGGCTCAGTTCCTTACCGGCCTTGAGCACCACACCCTGCTCACGGCGGAGTTCGACGTCGCCGAAGACCGAGGACCGTGCCGGCGCGGCCGGCGCCTCGTGCAACTGCACTCGCCGGAGCAGCGCCCGGATCCTGGCCGCTAGTTCCTTCGCAATGACCGGCTTGGTGACGTAGTCGTCTGCGCCCGCCTCGAGACCCGCAACGAGGTCATAGGTGTCGGTCTGGGCCGTGACGATGATGATGGGGACAATGCTCGTCGCCCGGATGGCCCGGCAGACCTCGAAGCCGGAGAGGTCCGGCAAGCGCAGGTCCAGCAGCACCAGTTCGGGTTCCCGCATCTGGAATGCGTCCAGTCCGGCACGGCCCGTCGGGGCCTCCCGAACGGTGTACCCCTCGTCCTCGAGCGCGAGCGTCAGGGCGAGCCGGATGTGGTCGTCGTCCTCGATGAAGAGCAATTCGTGCACAGTCCGGTCATTCTGGCCGCCCGGCCACAGATTTCTCACTTGTTACAGAACCCGCACAATACGGGCGCTGACCTGTCACATAGGGATCGCATCATGATGACGTTCACGCTGCCCCGGTGAGGTGCCTTCCTCCCCCTGGTGCCTCACCGGCCAGCGAGACCCTGCTCCCGGTCGGCTGTGTGCCACCCGCGACCCGGAGATGGAGCATGCTGGAGGGGTGCCGCTGCTCTCAACGAGGATTCAGAACCTCCACCTGCCGCGGAGAAAACCCGGCCTGCGGGCACAGGTCACCATTTTTTTCCTGCTCACCGGTCTGGTCGTGTCGATGTCGCTGTCAATCATCACGTACGCCGTCGCTCGGAACTACCTGATCAGCCAGCGCCAGAAGACTGCCCAGAGCCAGGCCTTCACCAATGCGGCGCTCGTCCAGACGCGGGTGAGGGACCTCCAGGACCGGGGACTCTCGCAGGTTCGGGCCATCGACAGTGTCACCACCGAACGCGACGGATTTGCCCTTCTGGTCCTCGTAGACGGCGCAACCGTGACCCGCTTCTCCAACCGACCACCGCTGGAGGCCACCCTGCCCAAGGACCTGCTCACGCGCGTCGGCAGCGGCGGACTGTCCGGCACCCAACAGTTCTCGCTCCAGTCACCCTCCACCCGATTCGCGTCGCTCGATGGTCAGCCCTACCTCGCTGTCGGCGTGACGGTACCCGGCATCTCCGCGAGCTATTACGAGGCCTTTCCCCTGTCCGGCGTGCAGCGCACCCTGCGCGTGATCGCCAGTTCTCTCATCATCGCATCGGCAGTCACCACTGCAGCGGCCGCCGGGCTCGGTCTCTGGAACAGCCGCCGTCTCATGCGGCCCCTCTCGCGGGTGGCCGGTGCCGCGGGGGAACTCGCTGCCGGGGCCCTCGACGTCCGTCTCGAGCGCGAGGACGACCCCGACCTCGACCGACTGGCCGATTCCTTCAACGCCATGGCCGACGCCGTGCAGACGAGGATCCAGCGCGAGGCGCGTTTCGCGTCCGACGTCAGCCACGAACTTCGCTCGCCCATCACCGCGCTCAGCGCAGCCGTCGACATGCTCGACGCACGGCGCAACGAGTTCCAGGGCCGCACCGGGCAGGCACTCGACGTCGTCGTCACGCAGGTACGACGGTTCGACCGGATGGTGCTCGACCTGCTCGAGCTCTCACGTCTCGATGCCGGCGCCACAGAGGTGAACCTCGAACCGCTCGTACCCGAGGACACCATTCGTCGCATCGCACAGCGATACGGCTACGCGGACGTTCCCATCGTGACCGGACCTGGCGTGAACGATCCGGTCGGTCTGGACAAGCTCCGGCTCGAGCGCATTGTTGGCAACCTGTTGGACAACGCAAAGCACCACGCCGATGGTCCGGAACGAATCACCGTGGACCGGATCGACGGTGACATCCACATTGCGGTGGAGGACGCAGGCCCGGGTGTCACCGAAGAGGAGAAACTGCGGATCTTCGAACGGTTCGCCCGAGGCACCGCAGCACGTCACCGCGTCGGGACCGGTCTGGGGCTCGCACTCGTGGCCGAGCACGCCGCCGCGCTTGGGGGTCGGGCCTGGGTGGAGGACCGCCAGGGGGGCGGGGCACGCTTTGTCGTTGCCGTACCGGCAGGAGCACCCAAGTGAGCCGGTTCTCAGCGCTGGTGGTTGTCCTGGCCGTTGCCGCACTGGCTGCCTGCGGCGTCACCGACACCGGCGAGTTCCGGGAGATCCCCGAGAACGAGTTCCCTGCAGGGCTCAGAGCAACGATCCCGCCCACCACCACGACCACGACGACTACCACCACGCCACCGGGACCGACCACGACGGAGCCCTCGGTCACGCTCCCCCCCACGCCCACCGAGATCATCCAGATCTTTTACGTGCAGGGAATTCGAGTCCGTGCCGTCTCCATCGAGGAGCGCTCCCCTGTGCTCGTGCAGCGCAAGCTGTTCGAGCTCACCGAGCGCCGGGGCATGATGTCGAGCGAGCTGCGGCTCGCTACCGTGCTCCCTGCCGGGGCGATCCTCAACGGGGACATCAAGCGCGGCGTCACCAGCGTCGAACTGGGCTCAACCCTCGACAGCGTGCTCCCCGAGGACCTGCCACTGTTCTTTGCCCAGATCGTCCTCACGGTGCTCCCGCCGAGCCGACAGGGGCAGGTGGTGTTCACCCTGGACGGCCAGCCGTACCCACCCGTGAAGGCAGACCAGACGGTGCTCGAGGCAGGAGCGCCCGTGGTCTGGGAGGACTACGAGCAACTGATCTTCGGCGAGCCGCAGCCGCCGGTGTCCACCACCACGCTCTTCGGCCCGCCGTGACAACCGATCAGTAGCCGAGGCGCTCCACGCGGTCCGGCTTGCGCTGCCAATTCTTATCCACTTTCACGTGGAGCTCGAGGAAGACTCCTGCCGGCAGTTGCTTGCGCGTCGCCTCCCCGACCTCTTTGAGCACTGAGCCACCCTTGCCGATGACCATGCCCTTTTGGCTCTCGCGCTCCACGATGATCTCGCAACGGACCCTCGGCCACTCCCACTCGGTCACCCGCGTGGCAATCGAGTAGGGCAGTTCGTCATGGGTGATCCGCAACAACTGCTCCCGAACGAGCTCCGCTACCCATTCCTCGTCGGGCAGATCGGTCACGGCATCGTCCGGGAAATAGAGCGGACCCTCGGGCATGCGACCGCCGAGGTACTCCACGAGCGCGGCCACGCCCTCGCCCGTCCGCGCCGAGACGGGGAAGTACGCCTGCGCGCCGATCTCGGCCGCGCGCTGAAGTTGCAGCATGAGTTCCTTGGGCCCCACGCGGTCGATCTTGTTCACCACGATGACGGCCTTGGAGACATCGAACCGGCCGGCGACCCAGTGGTCACCCTTGCCGATCGGCTGCGTGGCATCGACAACCAGACAGACCACATCGGCGTCACCGGTGGACTCGAGTGCCGTCGCGTTCACCCGTTCGCCGAGTGCGGTGACGGGCTTGTGGAGTCCGGGCGTGTCCACGAAAATGATCTGGGAGCCAGGACGGTTCAGCACGCCACGCACCCGGAACCGGGTGGTCTGTGGCTTGTTCGACACGATCGAGACTTTCTGCCCGCAGATGGAGTTGACGAGGCTCGACTTCCCTACGTTCGGCCTGCCAACAAGAGCAACAAAACCTGACTTCATCGACGCTGTCCCCCGTTGCCTCCGAAACGGCCGTTGCCGTTGCCGTTGCCCTCGCGGGCACCATCATCCTCGGGGAGATCAACGCTCGGCAGCACGCTGATCCGCACGCGTCGGATCCTGCGGCCGAGCATCTCTTCGACCGCGATACGCCAACCGCCGAAGTCCACGGCCTCACCCAGCGACGGTACGTGCCCTAGCCTGCCGAACACGTAACCACCGATCGTGGCCCAGTCCGTATCCGGCAGGTTCAGCGAGAGCAGTTCGTTTACGTCGCCGATGCTGGTGCCACCCTCGATGAGGTAGTCGCCGCTGGCCTTGCGCTCGACGTCCTGCTCCTCGGAATCGAACTCGTCCGCGATGTCACCGACGAGTTCCTCGATGCAGTCCTCGAGCGTTACCACACCGGAGAACTCGCCGTACTCGTCCGCCACCATCGTCATGTGCGACTTGTCGGCCTGCATCTCGCGCATGATGTCGCCGACGGGCTTGTTCTCCGGCACAAAGCGAACTGGGTGCGAAAGCTCCGTGACCCTGACCGAGCCACGCCCCTCCCGTTCGGCCTTCATCAGGTCCTTCGCGTACACAACACCGATCACGTCGCCGTCGTCCTCGTTCATGACAGGGAGACGGGAGTAGCCCTGCTCGATCGCCACGTCAAGGGCCGCAGTGATGTCGTCGAACGCCGACACCGTCACGATGTCCGGCCGCGGGGTCATCACCTCACGGACGGTTGTATCGCCGAACGTGATGATGCTCTCGATGAGCCTACGCTCCTCGTGCTCGATCACCATGTCCTCGGCGGCCGCCTCGACGATGCCGAGTAGTTCCAGCTCCGAGACGAACGGGCCCTTCTTCAGGCCCTTTCCGGGCATGATCCAGTTGGTGAGCCCGATGAGCCCCGTGGAGAGGATCCGCACGGGTGGGAACCGCGAGATGGAGAGCGCCGGGCGAGCCGACAGCAGTGCTGCCTTGTCAGGGAAGAGCACTGCGTACGTCTTGGGGATGGACTCGGCGAGGATGAAGAACACCACAACGTTCGCCACAAGACCGATCACTGCGCCGCCGGCACCGAAGCTGCTCGCCACGATGCCCGTCAGGAACGCCTGTGCCGTCTGAAGCACGTTCACGGTGAGGAGCACCGGGTTGACCCACTTCTCGGGGTCCCCGGCGAGCCGGACGAGCGCCTTGCCCGAGCGATGGCCCTGCTCGGCGAGCGCGATCGCCTTCGGTTTGGTCATCCGCGACAGACCCATCTCAGCGAGGGACAGGAACGCGAGCAGGAAGAGGATGACGACGACGATGACCAGCATCCAGACGTCGCCCGTGGTGAAACCAGTTGCGTGCATCAGGCGGGGTGTTCCTGGCGGAAGCCCTCGGGTGCGGGGCCCTTCCAGTGGAACTTGACCAGCAGGCGGAGTTCCTCGGCACGCATCCGCGCCCGCTCCCCGTCCTCGGCGTGATCGTGGCCCATCACGTGCAGCACGCCGTGCACCACGAGGAGAGCAAGTTCGTCGTCGAGGTTGCCGGCATGTGTTGGGGCCTGGGCAAAAGCAACCGCAGGGCACACCACGACGTCACCAAGCAGGAGCGGCAGGTCAGAAGTGTCCACCTCTTGTCGTGAGGGTCCCCGACTGGCGCTGCCGGGACCCGAGACAACCTCGACGTCCGAGGCGTCGATCGGGAAGGCCAGCACGTCGGTAGGACCGACCGAGCCGAGGTACTCCTCGTTGAGCGCCGCAATCTCGTCGGTGTTGACGAAGATGAGCGACAGCTCAACTGCGCCGCGCACACCGAGATCGGTGAGCACGTCAGTCGCCAGATCCCTCCAGCGCTCGAGCACGATCGCCACGTCTCCCTGCTCGTCCGCAGCGAACACCTCGAGCTCGCCGTCGCCGCCGACGCGAGGGGTCCCGGCCCGACGGGGTCGATGATCCTCAGTCACGACTTCGCCTCGTTCCGCTCGTACGCAGCGACAATGTCGCCAACGATGCGGTGACGCACCACGTCTTTGCTCGTGAGGTGAACGAACGTAAGTCCCTCGATGTCGGTGAGTATCCGCTCGAGCCCGATCAACCCGCTGCGGCCGCCGGGAACATCCACTTGGGATACGTCACCGGTAACCACCACCCTCGACCCGAACCCAATGCGCGTCAGGAACATCTTCATCTGCTCGGGCGTCGTGTTCTGGGCCTCGTCCAGGATGATGAAACTGTTGTTGAGGGTGCGACCACGCATGAACGCGAGCGGAGCCACCTCCACCGATCCCTTCTCGAGCAATCGCTGGGCACCCTCGGACTCCACCATGTCGTGCAGCGCGTCGTAGAGCGGACGGAGATACGGATCTACCTTGGCCATCAGATCGCCGGGGAGGAACCCGAGCCGCTCTCCCGCCTCGACGGCTGGGCGGGTGAGGATGATCCTCGCTACTTCCTTGGTCTGGAGGGCGTGAACGGCCATCGCCACGGCGAGCCAGCTCTTGCCGGTGCCGGCGGGTCCGATCCCGAACGTGATGACGTTCTGGCGAATTGCGTCGACGTACCGCTTTTGGCCAGCAGTCTTGGGGCGTACCGGCTTCCCCTTCGCTCCACGCATCAGCTGTTCAGCGAGCACGGCGCTCGGGCGCTGGTCCTCGTCCACCATGTCCATCGAGCGCCGGACGGCGGTGGAATCGAGCGTGTGGCCCTGTTGCACGAGCATGACTAGTTCCTCGAACAGCCTCCCGACCTCGTGTGCGCGATCACCGACAATCGTGATTTCGTTGCCCCGCACGCGGATCTCGCAGCCGGGGTACGCGGCCTCCACCTGGCGGAGCAGTTCGTCTCGAGAACCGACGAGCGGTGCCATGAGGTGACCGGCGGGCACCACCACCGTGACGGTCGACGTTGAGGTGGTCATTGGGGGTTTCGGCGACTTCGCAACATGTATGACCCCACGGTAGCGGCCCCGGAACGACCTGCGGCGTAACCTCGGGGCATGGCCAGCAATACGGTTTCGGACATTTTCGACCCCTCTGCGTGGCGTGAGGTCCCCGGTTTCGGCTTTCAGGACATCACGTACCACCGTGCCGTGGACCAAGGCACGGTCCGCATCGCATTCAACCGGCCGGAGGTGCGCAATGCGTTCCGCCCAGGGACCGTTGATGAGCTGTATCGGGCCCTCGATCACGCCCGCATGAGTACCGACGTCGGGTGCGTGCTGTTGACCGGCAACGGGCCATCCCCGCGTGACGGAGGTTGGGCATTCTGCTCCGGCGGGGACCAACGGATCCGCGGCAAGGACGGCTACCGCTACGCCGAGGGCACCACACCGGAAACCATCGACCCGGCGCGCACCGGTCGCCTTCACATCCTCGAGGTGCAACGACTCATCCGCTTCATGCCCAAGGTGGTCATCTGTGTGGTCCCGGGTTGGGCGGCAGGCGGTGGGCATTCCCTCCACGTGGTGTGTGACCTCACGCTCGCCTCGAGGGAACATGCCCGGTTCAAGCAGACCGACTCCGATGTCGCGTCGTTCGACGGTGGTTTCGGGTCCGCGTACCTCGCGCGTCAGGTCGGACAGAAGTTTGCCCGGGAGATCTTCTTCCTCGGTGACGAATACACCGCCGAGGATGCCTACCGGATGGGCATGGTGAACGCGGTGGCCGACCATGCCGCGCTCGAGGCAACCGCGCTCGAGTGGGCCCGCAAGATCAACAGCAAGAGTCCGACGGCGCAACGGATGCTCAAGTTCGCGTTCAACCTCATCGATGACGGACTCGTCGGCCAGCAACTGTTCGCCGGCGAGGCAACCCGGCTCGCCTACGGTACGGATGAGGCACAAGAGGGTCGCGATTCCTTTCTCGAGAAGCGTGACCCGGACTGGTCCGCCTACCCGTATCACTTCTGACCGGCGGCAGGCGGTAACAATTGTGGACGAACGGGATCCCGTAACCCCGGGAGGCATACGCATGGACCCCGCGTCGCTGTCGTGGCGGTTTACGCGATCGTCGGGTCCGGGCGGTCAACACGTCAACACAACCTCGAGTCGCGTGGAGCTCCGCTGCAACCTCGAACTCGCGGGGCTTCCGGCCGCGCTGTTCGAGAGAATCACCGCTGCCATCGGGGAGACCGAGGTACGCGTCGTCTGCAGCACCGAGCGATCGCAGATGCGCAATCGACGATTGGCACTCGAGCGGCTGGCGGTCCGCCTCGATGACGCAGCCGAGATCCCCATCGAGCGCCGAGCGTCCCGTCCGAGTCGGGGGCAGCGACAAGCCCGCCTCAACGACAAGAAGCACCGTGCCACCCGCAAGGCGGACCGAAGATGGCGACCCTCCGGGGACTGAGCGGCCCCGACGCGACGACTGGATGACACACTGTGAGCGTTACCACACCGGCCAGAAAGGCTCGTCATGAGCACCCTTGGTTCCGCTTTTTCCGGGCCCCTCGTTGCCGACACCGGCCGACGGGATGGGGCGACGCAGGCCGACCGCCGCTTCCCCATCGACGCGATGGTCACTCCGCTCAATCGGGAGCGGGAACACGGGTCGATGGACCGCGGGGGTCCGCTCATGCTCGTGCCTGAACATGCGCACACCACTGTGCGGCGCCACGGGGCCTATGCAGCGGACCGCAGCGAGGCCCTGCTGTGCGTTGTCCAGATGGACACCTCGGTGGCCCTGTCGGCCATACCGATCCTCCACCCGGAGCAAGCGCTCCTCGTCTCCCTCGGTCAGGTTGCAGGATGAACAACATCGTCGGCGCCGGCACGGTCGGCTTCGCTACGGGCGCATCGCTCGCGGCCCACGGGTACCCCATTCTCTTCGTCGACTCGTCCTCAGCACGTCGGGCGGAGCTCTCGGCAGAAGGCTGGGACGCGGCGCCTGCTCCACGGTTTGGCTCCTCGCGTACCACTGCGTTCGTGTGCATTCCCACACCCGCCGACGATTCGGGGTACCACCTCTCGGGGTTGGAGCAAGCCGTCCGGTCGCTCGTCCGCGCTGCGCACAACACTCCGGGGACGGTCGACGTGGTGATCCGCTCGACAGTTGCTCCCGGCACGTGCGACGGTCCGGTGACAGCATGGATACGCGACGAGGCACCGAGCCGCTCCAAAACAGACTTCCCCGTCGTTCACTGCCCAGAGTTCCTGCGCGAAGCCCATGCACTCGATGACGCAAGGAGCCCTCGGTCCATCGTGATCGGGGCAACGGACCCCTCGGCGCGCAAACGGCTCGAACGGTTGATGTCTGGCTCGGGCGCGCCGGTAGAGACCTTCGACACCGCCACCGCAGCTGAACTCGTCAAGTGTGCTCACAACGCCTACAACGCGACGAAGATCAGTTTCTGGAACGAGATCGAGACGATCGCTCGACACCTCGGTATCGACGGGCACGCCGTTGCGAAGGTGGTCAGCGTGACCGCTGAGGCCTCCTGGAACCCGGACTACGGGATTCGCGGTGGAGCCCCCTTCGCCGGCAGTTGCTTGCCCAAGGACATCCTCGGCCTCATCTCCCGGTTCCGCGATCTCGGGCTGGCGCCGAACGTCTTGACCGCCGTGCACGACCGCAACCAGCACGTTGGCCCGCCTTGAGTCGACACTCCGCGCCGATCGACGCTGTGGTTGTCGTCGAGGACTGGGCGCACCGACCCTACGGGCACTTCCCGAACCGCTTCGCGGAGCTTGCAGACGGACTGGCCGACCTTGGCGTCCATGTCGAAGTGCTTACCTCTCGCGGTTGGTTGCACAGCAACACCCGAGCACACCGCTGGACCGTGCACTCCTACGGCAGGGTTTCTGAGGCCCTCGCGAGAGCAGCCTTCTGGATCGAATTTCGCGCTGACCGAAAATCAAGAGCCCCGGGGCCTGTGATCATCGCACTCGTATCGCTGCTGCGAACCGCCGCCGCCTGGCACGAGGCGCGCCGGGTGGCGCAACGCATCGTGCAAACCGGCGCGGCACAACGCTGCGGAATCGTGCTGCTCAACATGCGCAGCACTCCCTCCGTCCTCGCTCGCGGAAGCCGTGCTGTTCCTTGGATCGTTCACCAGTTCGCCGTCAACTCGCCCCTCGCATTCGTCGACCGGGTGCGACTACCCTCGCCCGCACGACGCACCTCAGTTCGCTCTGCCTGCGCGCTTGCGGTGCCGTCACCGGAATGGGTCCCTCCCCTGCAGCGCCGTCTGCCCTCGGTCACAGTGGCCCCGGTGAGGCTCGCGGGGGTTCGCCCCGTTCGTGCGACGTCTGGGGACAGCCGTGCAGCGCTGGGCCTGCATCCGGAGGCGTCAGTCGCATTGCTCTTCGGCACGCACATCGCCGACCACGACCCCCTGACGGTGGTTCGAGCACTGGCGATGCTCGGGGACTGGCAGTTGCTCGTGGTCGGGTCGGTGAACCAGATGATCGACAGCGCGATGGCCGACGATGACCCCCTGCTGCGTCGGGCAATTCGCCTCCGGGGAACCGTCTCCGAGGAAACACGCGACCACGCCCTCCGGTCGGTCGATCTTTCGGTTCTGTCCTTTGCTGCCGGCTACTCACTCAATTCGGGAACGCTGATGGACGCGATCTCGTACGGCAAGCCCATCGTCGTCTCGACCCCGTCCGCCGCGGCGGAGGTGGTAGTTCGCTATCGGATCGGAGAGACGTTCCTCGCTGGGGACGCTGCGGACCTGTGCCGGGCGATCCGAGCCGTTGACCACGGATCGATCGGCTCATCGATGGCCGGCGCCCAGGAGGCCCTGAACAACCGGCGAATCGCCACCGCTCACCTCGAACTGCTGCACGACCTCGCACGCGGCGATGGGCGCCTGCTTGCCGAGCGGAGTTCAACCGTCAGGCCGTGAACCGCGGCCCGTCGAAGCGCTCCGACCACGTGAACGTCTCGACTGGCTCCCGGCTCAGCTTCTTCGGCAGCCTCACGGGCCACCCCACGAGCACGAGTGCGGCAAGGGCCCAATCCTGCGGAGCGCTAACTAGCGCCCGGACGGCCGCCTCCTCCTCCGACAGGAGCGTGGTGATCCTCGTTCCGAGACCCTCTGCCCGCGCTGCGAGCTGAACGTTTTGGATGAACGGGAACACCGAGCCGCCAGCTACGACGCTCGGCCTCCCGGCCTCGCTGTCGGTCACCGCAACGACCGACATGTCCAGCCACACCACAAGGTGAACCGGAACCTCGTCCATCGACTCGGCCATCCGGGTGGCATCCGCAACGCGACGCTTCCGGTCCTCGCTCATGGTCTCGTCCGTGCCGTAGTGCTCGTTGACGTACCGCATCCACGGCGCCACGTACAGGTCACGCAGCGTCCGCTTGGTGTCCGCGTCCCGTACCACCGCAACACGCCATCCCTGTCGGTTGCCTCCGCTCGGCGCGAAGCGTGCGCTGTCGAGGACGCGGTGCAGCACCGCGTCCTCGACCGGTAGGTCCAGATACTCGCGGCAGCCCGGCAGGTTCCGCATCGCTGCAACCAGGTCCGGCTCGGCCAGCCCACCGGCCGCTGCAGCTGTCGTATTGCGCTCAGACATTCAGGTAATTCAGCTTCGCCCCAGCGCACTTCCAAGGCATCTTCAGCAGCTTGCCCGTGCCGGAGACCGTGATGTACGCGGTTTTGAGGTCCGGGCCCCCGAAGCAGACGTTGGTGGTGAGGATGTCGCCCGTGGGGAAGAAGTCGACCAGTTCGCCCTCCGGAGAGATGACGGAGATGCCGCCATTGACGAGCGTGGCCACACACACGTTGCCGTCACCGTCGACCGCGAGCGAGTCCAGCAGCTGGAAGCCCGGGAACCCGTACAGGCACTGCCAGGTATCGACCATTCCCGCCTCTGCAAGCTGACCGGGACCTTCGACGCGGCGGCGCATGATGCGTCCCGTCCACGTCTCGGCCCAGTACAGGATCTTGCCATCGGGGGACAGCCCGATGCCGTTCGGCTCGTGTGCAGGGAAGACCACTTCTTTGATCATCGATCCGTCGGCCTTGGCGTAGTAGATCCCGGTCAGGGTTGCGGTGCGGTCGTGGGAGTATCCGTGATCCGTGAAATAAAAGCCGCCTTCGGTATCAAAAACGAGGTCGTTCGGCGCTGCGAGACGGACGCCATCGCAATGCGTGTACAGCGTCGTCACCTTGCCGGTGCTGATGTCCACAGTGTCGATGCTGCCGCCGCGGTACCGGTCCGGACCCGAGCCCGCCGGGAAGGTGAGGCCGTCCATGTCCACGGGGAAGAAACGTGCTCCGTTGTTGCAGATGTACACGAGACCACCCGGGCCGATAGCCGCACCGTTGGGTCCGCCGGGAACCTCCGCTATCACCTGCTTGGTGCCGTCGGCAAGCACCCGGGTCAGACGCGGGCCGAACATCTCAACCAGGATCACCGAGCCGTCGGGCATGGCGATCGGGCCTTCGGGGAACGCAAGGCCAGCGGTGACTTCGGTGAGTTGTGCCATCAGGATTCCTCCATACAGGGCCCCCGAACCCCGTGCCGGAGGCGACGCCCGAAGATACCGCAGGGTCACCCAACGGAAAAGTGGCAGGCCAGGAACACTGTCCCGACCGACCGATCGGCCTTTCGCCGGGCGCCCAACCGTGTGTACTGTGCCATCTGACACTTGCTCGCGCCTGCGAGCTCCGCATCACGCAAGGGAGACGGTCATGGCCCAAGAGCCCGATCTCAAGGTACTTCTGAAGAATTCCCCCAAGAACTGGGGCAAGTGGGGGCCCGACGACGAAGTCGGATCGCTCAACTATCTGACACCGGAAGTGGTCGTCAAGGCCGCAGGCAGCATCAAGTCCGGCAAGGTTTTCACCCTGCAGGTCAAGATGGCCAACCCCGAGGGCGACCCGGTGTGGCCCGGCCGGCAGGGCGCAACCCGAATCAACGTTATGGACGCCGGCCACTACCACGCCGGCAAGGGACCCCTCTTCGCCGGCGGCGCTGAGTACGCCGACGACTACATGACTCTGTTCCTCCAGGGTTCCACCCAGTACGACGCCCTCGGCCACGTCTGGTACGACCACCAGATCTGGAACGGTTACGACTCCAAGACCACCATCGGTGGCCTCTCCAAGGCCTCGATCCTGCCGATCGCCGAAAAGGGCGTCGTCGGCCGGGGAATCCTGCTCGATATTGCCCGTTTCCGGGGCAAAGAAGTGTTGGACGTCGCCGAGACCTTCACCCACGAGGACCTCATGGCCTGCGCCAAGGCTCAGGGCTGCGAGATCCAGAAGCGTGACATCCTCATCGTCCGCACCGGTTGGATCGCCAAGTTCTACAAGGTGAGCCGCGAGGAGTTCTACGGCAACTTCGTGGAGCCGGGCCTCACGCACAGTGATGCCCTCGTCAACTGGTTCGCCGACATGGAGATCCCGAACCTGGTCACCGACACCATCGCCAACGAAGTCACCGTCGATCCGGTGTCCGGCGTCGTCCTGCCGCTCCACAACGCCCTCATGCGCAACCTCGGCGTGACCCTCACCGAGATTGCTTGGCTTGACGACTTGGCCGCGGACTGCGCCAAGGACGGCCAGTACACGTTCCTGTACGCCGCCGCGCCGCTCAAGGTGGTCGCCGGAACTGGTGCCCCGGTGAACCCGATCGTCATCAAATAGCGACTAGCATCGTTGCGCCGACCGGAATCCCGGCTGGCGAGCAACCCTGCCGGATGTCGTGACACCTGGCAGGTTCCGGACAAGTGTGACTTTTTGACATCTGTCCAACTCCGTGGGAGATCCTCATCCCTCACGGGGAAGTCAATTACCATCAAAGCGCTCGATCACCCGATCGAGCCGGGTCCCGAACCATCGGGGCTTCATCCAAACAATCAGGGGGATACATGAATCAGACGCGTAAGAAGCGTTTGGCCGGTGTTGTCGCCGTGACCACCGCTGCAGCACTTGTTGCTGGTGCTTGTGGAGCCAAGAAGGAAACTTCTGAGGCCACCACCACCGCTGCTGTAACGGAGACCACGGCCGCAGGCACCGAGACCACTGCCGCAACGGACACCACCGTTGCAGGCACCGACACCACTGCAGCCCCGGCTGCAACTGACCTCGCCGGCATCCTCGGCTGGGACAACTCACTTGCTGCCGTGAAGTGCAACTTCGGCTCGGTTCTCGCACTGACGGGCCCCGGCTCGTTCTACGGCAAGACCATGAGCCGCGGTATCGACCTCGCCATCGCTCTCATCAAGGAAGCTGGCGGCCCCGAGTTCTCCGTCGAGTACTGGGACCACAAGTCGGGCGACCCGGCTGCCGGCGTCACCGCAATGACCGAGATGGTCGCCAAGGGCATCAGCGTGAAGCTTGCTTCGTACGTTGACGACCTCGGTGCGATGCTCGGCGACACTGCCAAGAACCACGTGTTCACCCTCGACGGTGGCGGCGGAACCTCGATCTTCGGTCAGGGACAGCCGTTCTTCTGGGGCACCCGTGCAATCACCCCGAACGACACCCTCCCGGGCGTGTTCGAGTGGTTCAAGCAGACGTACCCGGACAAGAAGACCGTCGGTCTCATTGGCTGGGATCTCGGTGGCACCATCAACGACATCATCAAGAAGGACGTTCTCGCCAAGATCGAGAAGGCCGGACTGACGTTCAACGGGCTCTACGAGCTCACCGCTGTCGGTGCAAGTGACTACTCGCAGTCGATCACCAAGATCAAGGCCAACGAGCCTGAGCTTCTGATCGCTGGCATCTACGGTCAGGATCCGGGTTCGTTCGCGAACCAGGCTGCTACGGCTGGCATCAAGGCCCTCATCATGGGCTCTGAGTTCACCCCGGACGGCGTCAACGCATCGAAGGGCACGTACGACCAGAACGGCTGGACGTTCGCGTACGACTACTTCGACGCTGGCTCGGCCGACCTGAACCCGTTGGCGAAGTTGTTCGTCGAGAAGTTCACCGCTGCCAATGGTGAGGCACCGGACTTCTACGCCGCGAACTTCTTCGAGAACACGGTTCGCCTGTGGGAGCTCATGGCAGAAGCGAAGAAGTCGGGCATCGCCGACGACAAGCTTTGCAATGGCGACACCCTCGAAGCGGCAATGGAAGCAGATCCGACGCTCGTGAGCCTCTACGGTGGTACCCCCACCGAGGTCGGCACCAGCACGCACGACCTGACGACGCACTCCGTCGTCAAGCGTCCGATGGGTGCCTTCACGTACAAGGACGGCAAGGTTACGCCGCTTGCTTACTTCGGCATCGACGGTGTCGACTTCAAGATGGTCGGCTGAGGCCCTCCTTCCTGAAGTAGTCCGCAGTTTGTAGTTCAAGGGCGGGCCGGAAGGCTTCCGGCTCGCCCTTGGCATATCTCGAGTTATCGCGCCTGTGGGGGGCGCTTCTTCCGAAAGGAATTCCACTTCATGTTTGCCGTGACTATCGGGCGGGAGATCTTTGCTCAGCTCACCGCTAACGGCCTGTTCAGAGGGACCTCATACGGATTGCTCGGAGCCGGCTTTGCGCTGATTCTGGGCGTGACGGGTCGGTTTCACTTTGCGTACGGCCTCACGTACACGCTTGCTGCGTACTTTGCGTTCACGCTTCACGCCCGCGGGACCTGGGCGGGGCCGTTCTCCAACGGCATCCCCTTCATCATCGCCGGAATCATCGGCATCCTCGCTTCCTCGGTGGTCGGTGTAGGGATCGAAAGATTCATCTACAGACCGATCGCCAAACGCGCCGGGGCCACTGCCCTGCTCGCGATCTTTATCGCTGCTCTTGGTCTCGGCATCGCCGGCCAGAGCCTCATCTCGCTGCTCTGGGGCCAGCAGAGCGTCGGCTTCTACGACCGCGGCAACCACCTCACCAAGGTGGGCTGGAGGCTTTGGAAGGTGACCTTCGAGAACCTTGACGTCATCCAGTCGATCACCTCAATCACCCTGATCATCGTGTTCAGCCTGATCCTGCGCTTCACCCCGCTCGGCCGCCAGATGCGAGCGACCCGCGTGAACCCCGATCTCGCCACGATCATCGGTATCAACTCCAAGCGGATCTATCTGACGTGCTTCTTCATCGGCACGCTGTTCTGCGCAGTGTCTGCCTTCTGGTACGGCCTGCAGTACACGGTGAACCCCGACATGGGAGCACGCCCGGTCATCACAGCCTTCGTGGTGGCGTTCCTCGCCGGAACCGCCAGTTCCCCCATCCGTATCTTCCTCACCGGAGTTGCGCTCGCCCTGCTCGAGCAGTGGCTGTCGATGTTCATCTCCACACAGTGGACACAGACTGCTGTGTTCGTCGTACTCTTCGTCTACCTGATCTCCAAGTCAATGTCTGGAACTATTCTCGGACGTCAGGTCAAGTCCATCGTTACGTTCCAGTGGGCGAGGAGCTGACCCCATGCAGATTTGGCTGAACTACCTCGATCAGATCCTGATCATGACCACGTTGGGTCTCTCGCTCAACGTCCTACTCGGGTACACCGGGCAGGTCTCGGTCGCCAGCGCCGCATTCGGTGCTATCGGTGGCTACACCATGGGTTACCTGGTCACGAAGAACAGCGTCAACATCATCTGGACCCTGTTACTGAGCCTGGCGCTCGCCTTGATCGTGGGCGCGTTGATTGCCCTCGTGGCAATGCGCCTCAGCGTGGAGTACCTGATCCTGTTGACCCTTGCCTTCGGCAACGTCTTGATCGGCGTGGCCAGTGCCACGCCGGCTCTCGGCAGCACCTACGGCATCATCAAGATCAACTCCGAGCCGCACGAATTGAACTTCTTCGGTTGGACAATGGCTCGTCCGGTCGACTGGCTGTTGCCGCTCTTCGTCGTGCTCCTCATCACGTTCTTCATTTGCTGGCGCATGGGCGAGTCGGCCTACGGCCGCACCCTGAAGGGCATCCGTGAGGATCCGGTGGCCACGCGCTCGATGGGCAAGAACACCTTCAAGATCCAGATCATGGTTTTCGCCATCACGTCGGCGCTCACCGCTGTCGCTGGCGCGATGAACGCCGGTTGGCTCGGCGTGTCGACACCCAGCGTGTGGGGGTTCAACTTCTCCCTCACCGTCGTGGCCATCGTCATCTTCGGCGGCATGGCAAACCTCAAGGGCACGCTGATCGGCGGCTTCATCCTCACGGCGCTTGACCCGTTCCTGCGTCGTGTCATCAAGATGGATCCCGCCAAAGCGTTCTTGGTCCAGATCCTCATTTACGGCGTGCTGCTGGTGGTACTCGTGATGGTCCGTCCGGCGGGCCTCATGCCTGAGGGTCGCACCGTCTCGTCGTTCTTCCGCCGCAAGGACAAGTCAGGCCGGACCGAGATGATTGCTCGGACAGCGTCGACAGCCGAACCTGTCTTCGCCACCCGCAAGAGCGAGGGCGCAGCCGACCAGGCCACGCGTCACGCCAAGTGGGAGCAGGCCGAGGTCGTGCTCGAGGCCAAGGGCATCTCGAAATCCTTCGGCGGCATCGTCGCTGCGGCAGACCTCGACTTCGTGCTGAAGAAAGGCACCATCACCGCCCTTGTCGGCCCGAACGGTGCCGGTAAGACCACCGTGTTCAACCTGCTCACTGGCAACATCCCTCCCGACTCGGGAAGCGTCACCCTTCGGGGCAAGAACATCACCGGGCGCTCGCTCGACGCCGCTGCCCGCCAAGGTCTCGTGCGTTCGTTCCAGGACGTTCGACTGTTCCAACGGCTCACCTGCCTTGAGAACGTCGTGTTCGGCGTCCAGAACCAGGCGGGTGAGAAACTGAGCACTCTGTTTGGCCGTCCCGGTCTCGTGAAGGCCAACGACAAGGCTTCCTACGAAAAGGCTATGGAATGGCTCACGTTCGTGGGCATGCAGGACTTCGCAAACGTGCCTGCCGGTGCGCTCTCCTACGGCCAGACGAAGCTCATCTCCTTGGCACGTGTACTGAGCACCGAAGCCGAGGTGGTGCTCCTCGACGAGCCCGCTTCCGGTATCGACACCAAGTGGGTCGACAACATGCTCGACCTCGTGCTCGCCATCGCGGCTCAGGGCCGCACGGTTGCAATCGTGGAGCACAACCTCCGCGTGGTGACCGAACTGGCAGACCACGCCTACTTCATGGAACTCGGCCGGATCACGGCTGAGGGAACCATTGACGACCTCACCAACTCGCCCCGCCTGGCGGCGGCTTACTTCGGGACGGTATGACATGGCTGAGAACCTGCTCCGCACAGAGAACCTGCAGGCCGGCTACGGCAAGAAGCAGGTGGTGTTCGACCTGAACATCCGCATCGACAAAGCAGAGATCGTTGCCATCTTTGGCCACAACGGCAGCGGCAAGTCCACCTCAATGAAGACCCTCCTCGGCGTTCTTCCCCCGCTCGGCGGGTCGATCTTCTACGAGGACAAGGACAACACCAAGGCGTCGAGCCGTCAGAACGTCCGCAACGGGATGGCCCTCATCCCATCCGAGCGTTTCGTGTTCCAGGACCTCACTGTCACCGACAACCTCCTGCTGGGCGGCGCGAACGACCAAAACGCCGACCGCCGCGCAAAGCGAATGGAACTCGTCTACGAGATGTTCCCCATCCTCAAAGAGCGCAGTGCTCAGCTCGCCGGCACCATGTCCGGCGGCCAGCAGCGGATGGTGAGCCTCGGTATTGCTCTGATGAGCAACCCGAAGTTGCTGATCCTTGACGAGCCCTCGCTCGGCCTCGCGCCAAGCGTCGTCGAGCAGATCTTTAGCGTCGTGCGCAAGCTCATGCAGGACACCGGCCTGTCGGTGCTCCTCCTCGAGCAGAACGTGGGCGCAGCGCTCAAGGTGAGTGACCGTGGCTACGTGATGCGCTCCGGTCGGGTGGTTCTCGAGGAGAACGCCGAACAGATGCGTGCCCGCGACTCGTACTGGGACTTCTTCTGATGCCCGGCCTCAATCGCGAAGACGTAGAGGGATTCCTCTCCGAGCCGGGCCACATGCTGAGACTCGCCACGCTCGACGCGGACGGGATGCCGCGCAACGTCCCGATCTGGTACGTCGATGACGAGGGCATGATCAAATTCACCCCCCGGGCGCGCTCGGTCTTCCTCGACAACCTCCTGCGTGACCCTCGTTGCGCAATGACGATTGACGAGGACCCGCTCCCCTACCGCAAGGTTGCCCTCCAGGGTCGGGTTCAGTTGCTCTACCCGATCGGCCGTGACGACGAGTGGCGAGACCTCTACCGGACGATCGCCAAGCGGTACATCGACGACGAGGCAGCGGATGCCTACGTGGAGAACACCATCGACCAGCCTCGTGCGCTGCTCGGACTCCCCGTCTACGGAGAGGGAACCAAGCGGGTCACCTGGCGGATGCCGGTTGGCGATGAGGACCCGACAGGCATCTGGCACCGTCGGTATTACCTCGACAACACGATCATGGCAAACCTCGCGGACAACCCGCAGACCTGAGTAAACGGCAATAGCGCCGGAGAGTGCAAAGGGGCCCCGCCTTGCGGCGGGGCCCCTTCGCACTCTGTCGTTTGCACTCTGTCGATGGGTCAGCCGCGGAGCTGCTCGCCCCACACTGTCTCCTTGCGGAGGATGGGCTTGAGCACCTTGCCGCCTGCGTTGCGCGGGAGGGGTTCCTTGCGGAAGGTGATGTACTGCGGCACCTTGAAGTCCGCAATGAGCGTCTTGCAGAACGCCCGGATGTCCTTGGGGTCTGGGTTGGAGCCGGGCTGGGGCACGATGATCGCCCCGACCTTCTCCCCCATCATCTCGTCGGGCACCCCAACGACGGCTACCTCGAACACGTCGGGATGCTGCACGATCGCGCCCTCGACCTCTACGCAATACACGTTCTCGCCGCCGCGGTTCACCATGTCTTTCTTGCGGTCGACGATCTGGCAGAACCCGTCGTCGTCGAGCTTCGCGAGGTCCCCGGTGTGGAGCCAACCGTCCACGAATGTTTCTGCCGTCTGTTCGGGCTTGTTCCAATAGCCAGCCACGATGTTTTGCCCACGAATGAGCAGCTCACCGACACCAGTGTCGGGATCTACCTCGAACAGGTCGAGCTCGATGACCGGTGCGGCCAAGCCGACGGTCTCGGGCCGGGTGTCGCAGTACTCGTGCGGGAGGAACGTGGACACCGAGGCCGTCTCGGTGAGGCCGAAGCCGTTACCGAGGCGTGCGTTGGGCCATGCGGCCGCGATCTTCCCGACGACGTCAGCAGCCGTGGGGGCACCGCCGTAGGTGAGCACTCGGACGCCGCTCATGTCGAAGTCCTTGAAGTTCGGCTGGTTCATCGCCAACCAGTAGATGGCGGGCACCGACACGCACACGTTGATGCGCTCCTCCACGATGGTCTTGAGGAACAGCTGCACGTCGAAGGCCGGCATGATGACCGCCGTGCCGCCCTTCATGACGGCGATGAGCAACTGGCTGTTGCAACCGGTGACGTGGAACATCGGCACGGAGATCAGGTTGCGCATCCGCATCCCGTCGGGAAGCCTCATCACACGGTTCACCGTCTCGCAGTTGGCGAGGAAATTCTCGTGGGTGGTCATGGCGCCCTTAGGGAAGCCAGTGGTGCCGCTCGTGTAGAAGATGGCCCCGAGGTCCTTGCCACCGCGGTCCCGGTGAACGGTCGGTTCGGCATCCGGCAGAGCCTTGTCAGCGGTGAAGACATACTTCGCGCCGGAATCAGTGACCACGTAGTCCACCTCTGCCTCGCTGAAGCGGGTGTTGACCGGCACAACGACACCGCCCGCCATGAGCACCCCGTAGAACGCGTATGCCCAGTTGTTCCCGTTCGGGAGGTTGATTGCAACGCGATCGCCGGGGGCGATGCCGATCGCCGCCAAGCCGCCAGCCACGCGGGACGAACGGTTCCAGAGCTGTTGGTACGTCACCCGCTCCCCGCCGAGTTCGTAGAGCGCCTCCTCGGAGCCGTAGGCCCCGACCGTGTTCTCGAACTGCTCGACGAGCGATTTCGGGAGATTGTCGTAGCCAAGCGTCCCGTCGGGGCGACGTACGACGTGCGCCATGTCGTACGGCAGGAGCTTGGGCGTGCGGCCCTCTTTGACGATCATGGGATTCCCCTTGCACTTCGGGCGCCGGGGAGCCCCGCCGCCGCATTGACGTCGCCCATGCTAGTTGCCATGCTTTTGACCGGGAGACGCGGCGACTGCGCTTGCTGCACCCGGGAGGATCCGTCATGTTGATCGCTGACATCGTGCGCTGGCACGGCAACAAGACTCCGTCCAAGGAAGCCATCAGGTGGGCAGACCAATCGATGACGTTCGGCGAGTTGCTCGAGCGGGTCAACCGGGTGGCCAATGCCATGTCGCGGATCGGCAAGGTCGGAGATCGTGTCGGCATCCTCGCCGAGAACCTCCCCGAGTACGTCGAGTGCTACTACGGGGTTCCCGACGCCGGCATGGCGCTCAACTTCCTCAACTACCGCCTCCACGCCAAGGAATGGACCTGGATCCTCAACAACGCCGAGGCGAACATCCTCGTGGTCCAGGAAAAGTTCCTCGAGACCATCGAGCCGTACCTGGCGGACATCCCCACGCTGCAGCACGTCATCGTGATCGGAAGCGGCCACGAGAAGTACCCGTCCTACGAGGACGTGGTCGGAGCCGCAAGTCCGGAACGGGTCGACCGCGACGTGGACGAGGACTCGACCGCATGGCTCCTCTACACGAGCGGCACCACGGGTTTCCCCAAAGGCGCCATGATCACCCACCGCAACCTGATGATCTCGGTAGTGAGTTCGGTGATCGAGACCGAGACGAAGCCCGGGGACATCAACCTCCTGGCGTTCCCGCTCTGCCATGTGGCCGGCTTCATCGTTCCGATCACCCATTTCCGTGGCGGCACCATCGTGCTGTGCCCGATGTTCGAGCCGGAACTCTGGATGCAACTTGTCGACGAGCACAGGATCACCATCACGGCGCTCGCGCCGACGATGTTCAACTTCATCCTGCAGCACCCCAAGGTAAACGACTATGACCTCAGCACCCTTCGCACCATCGGGTACGGCGCAGCCGCCATGCCGGTCGAGGTGCTCCGCAGGGCCATCGCCCGTTTCGGTCCGGTGGTGGCGTCCGGCTTCGGTATGACCGAACTGGGTGGCAACGTGCTCGTCTTCCCGAAATCCGATCACGTGCGTGCCATCAACGGCGAGGAACATCTGCTGCTGTCGTGTGGCAAGCCGATGGCAATGGCCGAGGTGAAAGTTGTCGACGAGAACATGAACGAGTGTCCCCCCGGTGTGGTCGGTGAGATCATCGTTCGAGGTGAGCAGACACTCAAGGGCTACTTCCGCAACGAGGAAGGCACGAAGAAGGCGTACGAGGGCGGATGGTTCCACACCGGAGACATGGCGAGGCGCGATGAAGAAGGCTTCTTCTACATCGTCGACCGCATGAAGGACATGATCCTCACCGGCGGTGAGAATGTCTACAGCCGAGAGGTCGAAGAGGTGCTTTACACCCACCCTGCCGTTTCTGAGGCAGCGATCATCGGTCTACCGGATCCCGTCTGGGGAGAGAGCGTCACCGCCGTGATCGTCCTCAAGCCCGGGATGACCGCCACCGAGGCCGAGATCATCGACGCGGTGAAGGATCGACTCGCCGGTTACAAGAAGCCCAAGCGCGTGTTCTTCATCGACGAGATGCCCAAGACCGTCAGCGGCAAACTCATCAAGAAGGACCTCCGCGAACGCTTCCGTGCTGATGCTCGGCCATAGCCTCCGCTCCGCTTCGGCATAGGCCTCGTGTTCACTGCTGCTGGCGCAGCGACGCTCACAGAACCCGCTGATGCTCGGCCATAGCCTCCGCTCCGCTTCGGCATAGGCCTCGTGTTCACTGCTGCTGGCGCAGCGACGCTCACAGAACCCGCTGATGCTCAGCCATAGCCTCCGCTCCGCTTTGACAGCCATCACGGCGGGGGCCAAGATTTCCTCTGGTTTCGCGACCGACGGGTCGCACGCTAAGGAGGATTCCCATGCTGATCGGTGACGTCGTCCGCTGGCACGGACACAAGACCCCTGGAAAAGAAGCAATCCGCTGGGACGACCGATCAATGACCTATGGCGAGCTGCTTGCGCGCGTGAACCGGGTCTCCAACGCCATGGCGAACCTCGGCAAGGCCGGCGACCGGGTCGGCATCCTCGCCGAGAACCTGACCGAGTACGTGGAGTGTTATTACGGCGTGCCCGATGCCGGCATGGCGCTCAACTTCCTCAACTACCGCCTGCACCCCAAGGAGTGGGCCTGGATCCTCAACAACGCCGAGGCGAACATCCTGGTGGTGCAGGAGAAGTTCCTCGAGGCCATCGAGCCCCACCTCGCCGGGTGCGAGACGCTCAAGCACGTCATCGTGATCGGCAAGGGCACCGAGAAGTACCCCTCGTACGAGGACGTCGTGGGTGCAGCGAGCCCGGACTACGTCGACCGCAACGTCGACGAGGACTCCACGGCCTGGCTGCTGTACACCAGCGGCACCACCGGCTTCCCCAAGGGCGCGATGCTCACCCACCGCAACCTCATGGTGGCGGCGCTGAACTCGGTTATCGAGTACTCGTACGGCAACCTCGAGCGCAACCTCGTGGCCTTCCCGCTGTGCCATGTGTCCGGCTATTCGGTCACCTGCACGTTCTTCCGGGGCGGGATGATCGTTCTCTGCCCGATGTTCGAGCCCGAGCTGTGGATGCAGCTCGTGGAGAAGCACCGCATCACCACGACAGCAATGGCTCCCACCATGCTCAACTTCATCCTGCAGCACGCCAATCTGGAGAAGTACGACCTCTCGTCGCTGACCGGGATCGGCTACGGCGCTGCCGCTATGCCCGTCGAGGTACTGCGCACGGCGATCAAGAAGTTCGGCCCCATCGTGTTCTCCGGCTTCGGCATGACCGAGTTGGGCGGCAATGTGCTCACCTTCCCGAAGTCCGATCACGAACGCGCCACCAAGGGCGAGGATCACCTCCTCCTGTCCTGCGGCAAGCCGATGGTGATGGCCGAGGTGAAAGTTGTCGACGAGAACATGGTCGAGTGCCCGCCCGGTGTCGTCGGTGAGATCATCGTACGAGGTGAGCAGACGCTGCTCGGGTACTTCCGCAACGAGGAGGGCACCAAGAAGTCGTACACCGACGGCTGGTTCCACTCGGGCGACATGGCCAAGCGCGACGAAGAAGGCTTCTTCTACATCGTCGACCGTATGAAGGACATGATCCTCACCGGCGGCGAGAACGTGTACAGCCGCGAGGTCGAGGAAGTGATCTACACGCACCCCGCCGTCTCCGAGGCCGCCGTCATTGGACTCCCCGACCCGACGTGGGGCGAGAACGTCTGTGCCGTCATCGTGCTCAAACCCGGCATGACCGCGACCGAGTCCGACATCATCATGGCCGTGCGCGACCGTCTTGCCGGCTACAAGAAGCCCAAGCGCGTGTTCTTCATCGATGAGATGCCCAAGACCGTCAGCGGCAAGCTGATCAAGAAGGACCTCCGGGAGCGTTTCAAGGACGCCTGATCCGCGTCCCACCCCGAGTCCCCCCCCCCACTCACACAGGAGCAACAGCATGGATCTTTCGCGCATTCACAGCCTTGACGGCAAGGTGGTGCTCATCACCGGAGCCTCGTACGGGCTCGGTGTCCTCTTCGCCGAGATCGCAGCCTCGGCAGGTGCCGACCTCGTCATCACAGCGCGCTCGCTGGACAAACTCCAGGAGACCAAGGCGATGGTTGAAGGCCTCGGCCGGCGTTGCCTCACCGTCGCCAGTGACGTCACGTCGTACGAGGACTGCGAACGCGCCGCCAACGAGGCCATGCGCGAGTTCGGCCGAATCGACGTGCTCGTCAACAATGCGGGTTGGGCCGACGACCGGCTGATCCGCACCGAGCACACCGAGCCGGAGGTGTTCGCCAAAATGGTGAATACCGACCTCATCGGCCTCTTCTACATGACCCGTGCGTGTGCACCCCACATGCTGCGCGGGGGCGGCGGCAGCATCATCAATCTTTCGTCCATCTTCGGTAACGCAGGTTCGGAGAACCGCACCGCTGGGTACTTCGCGGCCAAGGGCGGAGTCAACCAGCTGACACGTCAGCTCGCGTGCGAGTGGGGCGACCGCAACCTCCGGGTGAATGCCATCGCCCCGAACTTCTTCGTGTCCGAGATGACACGGCAGTTGCTCGAGGACTCCGGCATGGCCAATTGGATGCGCAGCCGTACCCCGATGAGAAGGATGGGCGAACTGCCCGAACTGGTCGGGCCGTTCCTGTTCCTCGCCAGCGGGGCGTCGAGTTTCGTCACCGGCGTCGTTCTCTCGGTCGACGGCGGCTGGAGCGCGAGTGGTGGCTACGCCCAGCTTCCCCAGCCGTGGGACGAATGGGGCGGCGAGCTGAGCAAGCCGATCACCCCCAACAGCTGAGGGCGTCTACCGGCCGTCCATCGGCCGGTGCTGCGTGATGTAGAACGGCTGTTCGCGCCACGGCGTGCCGGCCATGATCCCACCATCGACCATCTGGGCCGTACCCGTGATCCACTCGGAGTCCGACGACGCGAAGAAGAGCGCTAGGGCCGCAACATCCTCGGCCTCTCCCGTCCGGGCCAGCGGCTGCTTCGCCGCTGTGCGTTGACGGGACTTCTCAACACGCGCTTGGGTTTTTTCTTCCCCGTCGGCAGCGAGTCGCACACCACCGGCGAGCGGCGTGGCGATGTATCCCGGACAAACCGCGTTGACGCGAATACCCCACTCGGCGAGTTCGAGTGCAGCGGTCTTGGTGAGCATCACCACACCGGCCTTGGCAACCGAATACAGATGGTTTCCGACTCCGGCAGTGAAGGAACACATCGACGCCGTGGAGATGATCGACCCGGAGCGCTGTTGCTTCATGATCGGCGATGCGTGTTTGATGCCGAAGAACACGCTCTTCAGCAGAACGTCCATCGTGGTGTCGTACTCGTCACTCGAGGTCTCGTCGAGCGGCCCGCTCGCTCCCCCGAACCCTGCGTTGTTGAACAGCACGTCGAGCCTGCCCCAAGTGTCCACGGCGGTCCCGATTGCCGCAGCCACATCGTTCTCCAACGCCACATTGGTATGCCGGAACACGGCATGCGGGCCGAGCTCTGCTGCCAGAGCCTCGCCGGGTGCATCCTGAATGTCGCAGATGACAACCTTGGCGCCCTCAGCGACAAATCGACGGACGGTGGCCGCTCCGATCCCCGATGCACCGCCGGTTACCACCGACACCAAACCCTGCAACCGACCACTCATCGCTTCCCCCTCTGCTCCTCTCCGATGCTAAGGGTCTCGACGACCGCGACACCGCCAATGCCCACCAATGAGTTAGGTACAGTTCGCCAGTGCCCTCGTTGCAAGCGACGACCGCGAAGACCCCTCGTGCGATCCGTGTCGCCCTGACCTCGCCGTACCGGCGACTGTTCCTCGGGGAGACACTCGCCACGGCTGCCTCCACCGCGGTCGCGTCGGCATTGGCGATCAACGCAGTGATGAACGGGGCCAGTGCATTCGTCGTTGCCCTCCTCGTGGCGCTCATTGCGGTACCGGTGGTGGTGGTGTCGCCACTCGTACGACCAACGATCGAGCGTTACGGCATGTACCGAACCCTCCTGTGGACACACGGATTAGTGGTCGTCGGGTTGGCCGCTGCAGCGGCCTGCGCACTCACGAAGTTCGGGGCGCTGTACCCCTTCTTCGTCCTCGACGCACTTATCGGCATTGCCACCGCCTTTCACGGACCCGCCGTGTTCGCGTCGCTGTCCTGGTTTGTCGGAGAAGAGCAGGTTCCTCTGGGTATCGCCACGGTGAACCTCCGGACGGCGATCACCTGGATGGCCGGTCCCCTCTTCGGTGGGCTGTTTGCCGGCGTCGCAAACGGGGCCCTGGTGCTTCTCGCGGCCGCGGCCGTCACCACACTGTCAATGCTGCCGTTGCGCACCCTTCGCACCACGTTCGTGAACGGGCAACGGGATCTCGCCGAGCGTCAACAGCACGATCCGGGTTGCGTGTCCCAGTCCATCGCCCTCGGCATCGCGGCTGCTGAGGTCAATGGACTCTGCATGCTTACCCAAGCACCGGCCACCGTCGATCGACGTTTGTGGTCTCTACTCAAGGACCGCGACGTCAGGTTTGCGCTGATCCTCTATGGAACGAGCTACGCAACCCTCGGAACCTTCACCATCCTGCTCACTCCTTGGGCCCGGGCAGACCTCCACCTCTCGGCTGCGGCACTCGGGACGGTGCTCTCCCTCAGGTCCGCAGCGTCCATGCCTGGCCCCCTGCTCAGCGGCTGGTTCGTTAGGCACCTCGGCATGAGTCGCACACTCGTGGCGCTCGGAGTGGCCACCGGGGCAGCAGTCACGACTGTCGCTATCCGGACACACTGGGATGCCGTCGCGGTGGCGGGCGTGGTCGCCTATGGGGCGCTCTTTTACTGCCTGACGTCCGGCGTTTTCACCACCCTGTTCACGGTGGTCGTCGGTCCGGGCCGGCGCGCCGAGGGTGCAGCGCTCTTTGCACTCGTCAAGGCTTCTTCAAGCATCGTGTTTGTCGCACTCAGCCTGTGTGCGAGGAGTTGGGGAGCGTCACAGATACTCACGTGGTGCGGAGGCGCGGGGATCGCCTCTGCGGTTCTCCTCCGAGCAGCAGCACGAGGTCCGTGGAACCGTCTCATGTCGGCATTTCGGGTCCAACGTGAACTCGCTGTGCTCGCAGCAAGCCGCGAGCACTGACCTCCGGCGATCCCAGATTCCCAAGGGGCACTCTCAACCGGGCGGCCGGAGCAAGCGGCACCAAAAAGAGCACTCGCCCTGCTCGCGACCCTCGCCGCGAACAGGGCGAATCTGCCCATCTTGGAGGCGACGCTGGGAATCGAACCCAGGTACAGGGCTTTGCAGGCCCTTGCCTAAACCACTCGGCCACGTCGCCAACGGTGCTTACGCACCGGACTGCAAGGCTAGCGGCAGGGGCCTGCCGTCACTCGCTCCGGGATCCCTGCGGCCGCAGCCGACAGGGGGCACGCAGTCAGTGAGCCACCATCGGGATGGCGCGAACGCTGCTGCGTCGGACAAGGAGGTCGACCGTCTGGCGGTGCACCTGCTCGAGCAGAACGTCCTCGTCCACACCCAGGGCCCTGCCACCCGCCACGACCTCGCGCCCGGCAACGAACACGCTGCGCACGTCACTCGCCCTCGCGGCATACACGAGGTTCCAGAGCACCGGCTCGTGCCCTTCAGCCACCGCGATCGGCATCAGGTGCGGCTGCCAGAGGTCCACAGTGATGAGGTCAGCCTGCTTGCCCACCTCGAGTGATCCGATCTCGCGCTCCTGACCGAGCACACGGGCGCCGTCGATGGTGGCCATCCTCAGCGCCTCTGCCGCCGGGAGCGCTGCGGCATCCAGTGACGCGTTCTTCTGCAGCAGCGAGCCGAACTTCATGTTCTCCCACTGGCTGAGTGCGTTGTTGGAGATGCTCCCGTCGGTGCCGAGCCCCACATTGATCCCCCGCTTGCGCATGGCCGTGAGGTCCAGCGGTCCACCACACGCGAGTTTGGCGTTGCTGACCGGACAGTGGGCCACGCTCGTCCCGGTCTCGGCGACGAGGTCGAGTTCGCGCTCGTCGAGCCAGACGCAGTGGGCGAGCACGGTGCCGGGCCGCAGGATCCCGTACTGCGCGAACTGGAGCACCGGGCGCTGTCCGAAGATGGCCTCTACTGCAGCCACCTCCTCCTGCTGCTCGCTCGTGTGTGTGTGAATCGGGACGCCGTACCGCTCGGACATCTTGAGCGCATCACGGAACATCTCTGGCGAGCAGTACGTGATGTGCTCGAGACCAACCCAACACCGAACCCGTCCGTCCGCTGCACCGTGGCACTCGCGAAGGAGGTCCTCCGTGGTGGCGAGCGTCTCGAAGAACTTCTTCGTCGGGTGGTCTGCGGCATAGGGGACGAGATGCACCCGCAGGCCGAGTTGCTCCGCTGCGCGGGCACCCTGCGGCAGGAAGCGGTACATGTCCAGCACCGTCGTGGTGCCACCCTTCAGCGCCTCGAGATA